>ERZ894203.730-NODE-730-length-23257-cov-27.459486_pt1 | contig 23257 bp, 22 predicted proteins | sample MGYA00380286_ERZ894203 | MGnify/ENA primary metagenome ERZ894203 (study PRJEB32331, sample SAMN06328484) | human gut metagenome | biome: human gut microbiome; feature: stool | host: Homo sapiens | collected 2014-02-06 ... | reverse complement strand
AACGAATACATCAAGCCAAGAAAAACTTTTTGGAGAAATTCAAAACAGTTTCTTAGATCCGTTGCAGCATGTCAGTGACGCTCCGTCAGTTCGTCATAAAGCCGGATATAGTCCGCATAGCGGTCTTCTTTGTTGAAATGCTCCAAGGCGTATTTGCGGCATAGCTGCTGATAGTGCAGCTTTCCGGCTTTCCGGATGGTGCGGGCAGCGTCAAGCAGCCCTTTTATGTCGCCCTGCGTCACGATGTAGCCGGTGCTTTCCGTTACGGCTTCAATACTGCCTCCCGTCCGGTATGTAACAACAGGCGTTCCGCATGAGATGGACTCCATATTGACGGTAGGGTAGTTGTCCTGCCATGTCGGATTGATAAACGCATCTGCAGCCGAGTACAGTTCGGCCAGTTCGTTTATATTTTCGGTCCGGGCTATGCCGACAATGTTTCCGGGCAGTTTTTTCATTTCCTCCGGCTTGATTCCTACCAGTACGATCACCTCATCTTCTTCCAGCGCATGCGCCATCTTGATGAAATCATCCAGTCCTTTCTCTTTGCTCCAGATGCTGGCAACGCCAAGCAGGACATGCTTGTTTCCCAGTTTGTATTTTGTCCTGACGTTTTGTGTATCTCGTATGTCGAAAACGTCCGTGTTGATACCGTTGTGAATGACCCTGTATTCATACCCGTTCAAGAAAGATTTCTGCATTTCTCCCCTTATCCATTTTGACACAGGTACAATAATCAGTTTGTCCTTCGGCATAGATGTGAAAGCCTTCTTTTTGTCTTCGTAATTCTTCCGGCTTCTGTCAAGAAACAGGCTGGACGGAAATTCTTTCTTTTGCGGGCAATGCTCACATCCGGTTTGCCATTTGTTGCATCCGACGTAAGAATAATAATAACAATGTCCGGTGTACAGCCAGCAGTCATGTATAGTCCATATGACCGGAATCCCGCATCTGGACAAATAGTCGAACAGTATCTTGTAGTTCAGAAAATAGCCGTGGATGTTGTGAATGTGTATGATATCCGGGCGTATTTCGTTTATCTGGCGTGTCAGTGCCCGTGTGGCTGCCGATGAAGCCAGTCCATGCCGGTCGAACAGGCGTGTTTCCACTCCATGCCAGAGGGTATCGCACTTACAGCCCACAGGAACGCGATGCGACAGGCATTCACGCAGTCCGTCCCGTCCTTTGCTGTAGGCAATATAGCTTTCCCAGCCGTGATGCATCGCCAGTTCTCCGATTTCCTGCATGATGCGTCCTGTGGAAGTAGAAACCCGCAGCACGGGATTTATTTGCAAAAGTTTTTTCATTGCTTGTTTAACGAGTTGAACAGATGAATCCATTTGTCCATTACAGCTTCTTCAGAGTAGGTGCGTACAACTTTCTTTGCCTGCTCCGACATCTTTTTGCGAAGCGTTTCATCTTTCATCAGCTTCATCATGGCGTCCGCCAACTTTTTTATGTCGCCGTTGTGAACCAAAATGCCGTTTGCGTTGTTATCTATAATGTCTTTAGGACCACATTTGAAGTCGAAGGATACTACAGGCAGCCCGCATGCCATTGCTTCAATCATTACCATGGGAAAGCCTTCATAATTGGAACTCATGACCAGCATGGAGCTTTTCGTGTATTCCTGAACAATGTTTTTGGTGGGGGCATTCAGTTTGACCGAATGCTGGAGACTAAAGTTGTCTATCATTCCCTGAAGCATATTTTTCCATTCTCCCTGGCCGAAGATATCCAGTTTCCAGTCGGGGAACTTTCCATTTTCCATAATGATGCGCCATGCTTTAATCAGACGGTCGAATCCTTTCTGATAATCCAACCTTCCTACGGCGATGACCCGATGGGGCATTACGTCTGATGTATTGTCGGTCTGTAACAACGCCGCATTGGGAATTACTTCTATATTCGGAAGATTTCCCCAATATCCTTTGTCTTCCTGGCTCAGCACAACGAACTTGTCAAATTTCCGGACAATGCGTTCATCCTGTTTCGTCCGCCATTTGTCTATTGTTCCCAATATTCCTTTGCGGCCATATTGCAAACGGAAATATTTGCAGTAATGCAGTTCGAGCACTTTCTTGCTGCCGTCTTTGATATCCGGAATGAAAGAAGATTCAGAAGGATAGAGCGATACCACGATATCCGCCTGTTCCCGTTTCAGCAGTTCGGACAGCAGTTTTTTATGCTTTCTCTTTTTCTTCAGGTAGCCCAGAATCTTTTCTGCCGGACTTTTTACGTTGTCGTCCGAGTAGTTTATTCCGAGGTCTGTTGTTTTTACTCCCTCAGGCAGCGGATAGAATGCAGGCCTGCTTTTCTGGTCTGTCGTCACTATGGAAACGTCCCAATGGAGCCTGTTTACGAGGTAAGTAACCTTGTTTACAAGTACCCGTTCCATTCCTCCGGGATTGCATAAGGAGTGTGTGCAATAAATGATTTTCATCGTTTTTGGTTTAAAATATGCTCCGCCGAGCATTATTTCATTGTAAGAGCAAAAACTTTCTTGTCTTTCGGCTTTCAGGCCGTTTCTATCTTCCAGTCTTCGATTGTGCCTTTTTTGCTGTCAAAGTTTATGCCTACCTTTACAACCGGCAGTTTGCACAAGGCAAACCGGCTGGAATAGTTCTTCAGGTTAATCTGCTCCATGGCCTTGTCTGCACTCCTGTCAAGCTTCAGCTCGATGAGGTAAAGCTTGCTCCGTGTCTTCAGCACCATGTCTACACGTCCATGAGGTGTACGCACTTCTACATCTACCTCATAGCTCAACATGCTGAATATGATGTACATCAGCTGCTGATAGTGTCCCTCATAGTCCGTGTTGTCACAGTAGGGAACCGTTCCCAAGAACGTTTGCAGCAGACGCAAGGCATCGTCCATCCGTCCTTCGCTGATTGCGAGCGACATTTTGGCTACCGTCACGTTGCAGGTCCGCACCTGCCGGTTCACATAGTTCGGAAGCAGACTTCTCATCAGTCCTACCCGCACTTCTTTATTGGGAATGTCCAGCAGGTACAGTCCCATCTGCGGGTTGCCGCTTTTTATTGTGATGTATCCGCTCTGATAAAGCAGCGGGACGATGCTTTCCATCTGTTCCGTCGGAGCATCAAAGTCGGCAGCCATAGCTTCTATGCCGCCTATTTCGGAAGGCAATACATTGTACTTGCGCAACATTTCAATCAGATAAGTCGGAGTGCCGCTGCCGAACCAGTATGAATTTAATCTGCCGTCGCTGAAGGCATTCAGCAAACTGTACGGATTATATACATCCGGTGAAGGCCAGGCAAAGTGATAGCCGTCGTAATTTTCTTTCAAGGCATCAAGAACTTCGTCGTGAGTCACTTGCAGTTTATCAGCAAGTTCATCCATCCCTTCTTTCATATGCCTTTTTATCTCTTCTTCCGTAATGCCGCAAATATCCGCATATTCCCTTTCCATGCTAATATTCTTGATGTTGTTCAGTTCGCTGAAAATGCTCAGTTGCGAGAATTTGGTTATTCCGGTCAAGAAGACATAGCGCAGATAGGGATCGCAGGCTTTCAGCGGGCTATAGAAGTTGCGCATCACGTTGCGCAGCACGGGCAGATCCTTTTCTTCATGCACCACATCCAGGAGAGGCGCATCATATTCGTCTATCAGCACAACCACCTGCTTCCCGGTCTGATGATAAATATCCATTATCAGATTGGTAAGTCTTACATTCACATCTTCTGCATCACGGGCTTTTACCCCTAAGCGCTGTTCGTTGTTTTGCAGCATGTTGTGCAGGTAGCGGTTCAAGGCATCCTTGTCCATGTGTTTTCCCAGACTCATGTCAAAATGCAGAACCGGATATTGTTCCCATTCTATTTCCATGTTCGCGATGGCAAGTCCTTCAAACAACTCCTTTCTTCCCTCAAAGTAAGCATGGAGCGTACTGACAAGCAGTGACTTCCCGAAACGGCGCGGACGGCTTAAAAACATATACTTCGCATCAGCATGCGTCATACGATAAACATATTCCGTCTTGTCGATATACAGATAATCACCTTTTCTGATTTCAGAAAAAGTCTGTATTCCTATCGGGTATCTCTTCCTTGCCATAATCGAAATGAATGTTTTGTTGGATAATCAGTTAGACAAAGATACAAACTTTTTTGACTAATCAGGCATATATAGCTGTGGAACAATCCGCTTTTTGTTTTTATTGTTATAGTGTAATCCATCCTTTACACCGGATCTGTCGAGAAGAATATTCCTTGCAACTGTTCGGGTTGAACCATATTTCTGGACAGATAACAATTGGGCTTTGATTTCTATTCAAAAAAGCTCCCCACCAGCTGTATGTGCTGTTTGAAAGAATATTATGTTGGCAAAGACTCATCAGTTGCATATCAAAATGGCTGCCATATCCTGCAACTGGGTTTTCTTGCACAAGTGTATATTCAAAATCTCTGAAATTTTCTTTTACCCATTCTGGGTTGTCTGTAAAAACATAGAATCGGGGATCTTTTATTTTTTCTTCTATCAATTTTATTGCTTTTTGATAATACGCTATAGGGCAAGTTTGTTGATACCAGATTCCTGACATATAATCTTTTCCTTTTCGCACGTGGATGGCAACCGACCGGCACGATTGTATTTCTTTCATCAAATCAAGATTATGACGGTCTATAAACGGTTGGAACATGAATGCTTTAAGCACTTCATCACGAACCGTTTCCACCATTTCAGCATTTTGAAATACTCCCATCATATAGACAGAGTGGCTAGTTTTATCAGGGAGAGGTGCTTCAAAGGCAGAAAGAGTCTTCATGTTGCAGCTAAATGAAAAATAACGCCGGCGAATCTTAGAAATCATATCGCTTCCTCCACCTGTTTTGAATACTTCCCATACAGAAGCCTGTTGTATGGGTGCATTAGGAAATATAGAGTTCCATGCTACATTTTCATGCTCCAGTTTGGCTGTCTTGTAAAAGTCAACCTTTGCATCATATCCCATTTTTTTCAGATATAAATAGTAGCTATACTGAAACATGCGGTTTGCGAGGCCACAAGCTATGTTGACAATAATCATACTTCTTTACTGGTTTCATTATTCATTTCACATCGTATGTCCTGAGTATTTAGACATAAGAATGGGGCAAACACTAGAAATAAGTCAGTGGACACTTTTACCCATACACATAAATTCATTGTTAAAAGAACAAAAAATAAAAGTTTATGGTCTTTTATTCTTGCCATGCATTCTTTGCATACTGCTACAAAAAATAGGATGAATACTGAAAGTCCCGTTAAACCGAAATAAAATATAAAACGAGAATATCCTGCGTCTGTATTCATGTAGAAACCATAATCAGAAGGTCCTGTGTAATATGGGTCATTTAGTCCGCTTGCCATGTATCCATCACCGAAAATCCAGGTCCATAAATTGTCTGGGAAAATCATACCTTCAGATAACATATTGGTGGAGGAAGTTTCAAACTTACCATATTCGAAATAGTTGAAGAAACCTTCGAATCCAAAACGCAACAGTTTTTGGGCTTCCGGACTCACTTGATATAATCCGACGCACAGCAATATTCCACAACCGATGACTAAAATAGTCAAAGGGAGAAAAGACCCGAAAGAAACGGAACGATAATTAGGGCTTTTTACAATTGACCAGGCTAGATAAGCTAAAGCCAAGGCACCACCGACAGAAGCTGTGCGCCCGATCATATTTCCAATTACCAGAATGTATATAAAAACTCCCAGTAACGCAACAAAATTCCAACGGGATTGTCGTTTCATCGCCAAAAGTATCAGATATGCCACTAGAATAAGAATAGCTCCCAAGCGTCCACCACCTACATCCAATGCGCAACCGATACCATAAAGTCTTCCTTTTACTCCAACCCCCATATATTTTTCTCCTGTGATGCTTGCATCGACCAAATTTTTTATGAAAGGGAAATGGTTGATTAGCAGGGCCAATGTACATTGTAGTAAAGCAACTCCTACGAGATAGCAGGCTATGATTTCTACCGTTACTTTTCCATGTGTCAATCTCATCAGACTTACGCAGAAATAAGCAGCAAAAAGCCATACAGCCATAGAAACGATATAACCTAAATAAGAATTATCTGGCGTGCCGTTCAATGTCATTGAAAGAAAGCTGCAGAAAGAAACTCCTAATGCCCATGAAGAAATTTTAGCCAGACTTTTATTAAATGGTTGGGCATATCCATTGATGCAGTCAAAAGAAAAAGCTATTAATCCCAACACCGCTAAAAACATTTTTGTGTTTACCGACGGCAGGAAAGAAAAGAAAAAAGGGAAAAGGAAAAGACTTGTCAGTATGATTACTACTGAAACCTGTAATGCTTTTATCATCCTAAATTAAAAATCATCTGTAAATACAACCATATATTATTTTGTCAATAGCAAGATAATGAAGTGAAACTAGCCACCACAAGTGTTTGGAAGCGCACCATTGTACCAATCGTCGCCGAATCGATATGTAACGGTTTTTCATAATGTAAGCATTTGCTTCAGGGTAAGCTCTAGCCCAAAGTTTGTACATTTCAGATTTTGTGCTCATTAGAAACGGAAACTTTGCCTCTAGTTTCATACAAGCAATCTCCAAATCCAGTATATTGTCAAATCTATCATGTAAGGCCTTTTCTACTCTATTTATATTGTATTGAACAGACTCAAAGTGTTCTATTGAATAATTCTGTGAATATGCTCCTGTATTTAATTTTACATAATGGTAAAATGCTTGAGGCATATATGCCACTTTTTTTGCAACAGCGAACAGCAGCAGTGTGGTCATGTCTTCTCCCATGGCATATCCTTCAGGAAAAGAAATCTTGTTATTCACATACAATTTACGCCGAATAAGCTTGTTCCATACATTGAATTTCATTTTGCCTGCCAACATCGCTTTTAAAGCTTCCATAGGTGTATCATAGGCAGGCTGTTTCATATAACGTTCATTGTGTCCAAACGAAAGATACCAGTCGCACCATATAATGTCTGCATCTTTTTTCTTTGCTTCATTATAAAGAGTATCTAGCATATTTGGTTCCACAAAGTCATCGCTGTCACAATGAAACACATATTCACCTGTAGCTGCAGTCAATCCTGTATTGCGTGCTGCTGGAAGCCCTTTGTTTATTTCATGAGATAGGATGTGGATTTGTTTTTTTCGTTGTGGATATTTCTCAATGCATTGATTTAATATGTTTATGCTATTATCTGGCGAAGCATCATCTACAAATATAAATTCCACGTCATCTAATGTCTGCGACAATAGTGAGTCTGTACATTTTCTGATGAATCGTTCTACCTTATATATGGGAACAATAACTGAAACTTTCATTACTCCTTAATTAAAAAAAGAAGGCAATGCCATTTTATTTTTTGTTTTGCTTACCCGTTTCATGCGGAGCATCAACAAATACATTCGACTGAGCAATTTGACCATTTCTTTATTTACATCCTTATGATTTCTCCAGTAATCAATATATGCAAATCCTTTAAATGAACTGACTCTTTTGCTTCCTATCAGTTCATGTATGTCTTTGCTCGTTTCTTTCAAATTGTTGTCAAAATCTGTGAGCAGTTTTTTCGTCTTTCTATCATAATGTGTTAACGAAGATACATATATTTCTTTTATGAAAGGAATTATTCTTGCATGAAGATATTCTTGTATAGGATTTCCTTCAAAAAGAGGTTTATATAGTTCATAAACTTTTGCCATATCCAGCGCACAACGTAGCGTATGATCCATACTTCTTAGTCTGACTTCCGGATTCATGGTCTGTCCGGCTCTTCCTACTAAGTATTTATATACATACCTATTAAAATAGGATACAGACTTGATTGTTGTCATTGGGATGAATATCCATTGTTGATCTGTATATGAAATACCTTCAGTCTGTTTGTACCCTAACTTTAGCAAATTCTCACGTCGATAGGTTACGGCGTGCATTTGCATGTTTTTGAACACATCAGTATTGCAAACCTCATCTATTCCAAAGCTGTATCCTTTTCCTACATCATAACGAATAATTTTTCGTATTCTTCTTTCTGGATCAACTACGGCAAAATCTGACAGAACTAGATCTGCATCTGTTTTTTCTAGAAAAGCAAGAAAATCTTTGAAATTCTCTGTATCGAAACTGTCATCTGCATCTAGAATTTTGATATATTTTCCTTTTGCTTCTGTTAATCCGCGGTTTACACATGAACCGTAATTCCCATTTGCTTTATCTATTACTCTGAATATCACAGGGTATTGCTCTGCATATCTGTGAGCGATATTCGATGTGTTATCCTTACTTCCGTCGTTGATGATAAGAACTTCTAAACTATTTTGATTTATACACAGAGAATCTAGACAGTATTTTAGATATTTCTCCATGTTATATGCTGGTATGACAATTGTCAATAGTTTTTTCATTTTCAGTATTATTCAATGATAAAACCACCTTTTTTCTTTAAGTCGTATCTGATGAGCAGGAATTCCTGAACAGATTTCGGCAAATGTTCCTTTATCTTTCTCTTTAAGGATTTTTTTACAGGAACAGAAAGGTAAGGTGACGGACGTTGCATTAACTCCACCTCATGTGCCTGTATATTTTGCATCACAGACTGTACTTCTTCATAAAAGTTGCGTAAATCTTTATTTCCAAGAAAATCTTGTCGGCATATCTTTTCATATCTTTCAAGAATATGCCACTTATCTAGCTGTTCACGTTGGGTGAAAAAAGCAAAATGCGCCACAATAGCATCTCCGTTCCATGCGTTTGACATTCCTTGTTGTGTAGGATAAATACATGACATGAATTCTTCGTCATCTCCCGGTACAATGCCTGTAAATTTCTTCATTTCATCACCAAACCAAAGTATGGCATTGATGGAAAAACGCGTCATTCCCATCTCTTTTTTGCCCACATACAGTTTTCTCCATTGATTCTTCTTCAAATAATGTTCAATGAACCATAAATGAAGTTCTTTGGCGAAATACCCACTTTTCCACAAAACAGGATGCGAACACCCTGCCTCATAATATTTGTCAAGCTTTAACCGGCCTTCTATTTGTAAAAGATAGGTGGATAGTGAGTTATTGATGACCAAAGGAGAAACTAAAAAGTATTGAGGGTTATCTACACGAAATTTTACCATCTTTTCTATCAATCCTGGTTCCATCCATACAACGTCATCATCTAGCTTAAAATAGATTGTGTTCTCTTCTACACATGTTTTATAGAAAGCGTTGATGCTTTTATTGCCATTCACTACTCCATTGGGTTGCCATACTAAGTTGACAATGGGGAAACTTTTTGCGATTTGTTTGAAGAATTCAATATCCGCTCCATTGTGCGTATTGATCCAAATATCATACCGATCGACGATGCTGCAAGACACAATGTATGGTATCAGGCATTGCATGTAGCGGCGGCGCCCTGCAGCAGTATTGACTACTATTCTATAATTTTTGTACATGAAAAAAATAATTAATAGAGTTTGTATCTGGCAAGAATTAAATATTTGGAAACCAATATCTTAAAACGTTGTCAGAAGTTTTTATTTAAAAGATGTTTGAGGATCAAAATGAACATGCGTGAACTGTAAGTTTATATCATATTTAGTGCATTGCGCAAATAATCTCCATGGACTAATCTTTCTCTTATTGCCAAACAATTGTTGACCATATCAGAGTATTTAGCTGGGGATATTTCTTTTACGCATTTATCCACCTCATCTAAGGTATCAACGGTTAATCCTATGCCATTCGTTTCGATAAAGCGTGCTGCTGCGCTTTTGTTCCATGCAATGATCGGAAGACCAGCAACAATATACATAGATAACTTATGAGGATTATTTACGCACATGTAATTATCTTCTGGATTAGCATCATATTCTCCCTCCCATATTAACCCAAAATGTCCTTCAATGACATTAGGTAACATATCAGCATCTATATTTCCCTTGTAGATTGAATTCCTTAGGGCAATCTTAGGGATCCCATATACAAATAACTGATAATTTTTGTGTGGGGTCTGGTCTAATTTTGTCAAGAAATTGGCTTTTCCTAAAAAGCCGGCAAATGTTACTTTAATTTGTTCATTTACGGCTAATACTCTTCTTTTTCTTGGATAAGAACAGTCATAATCAAATATTCCAAGCGGAATTAATTTGCTTGTACAGCCAAACTGTTTTAGTTTTTCCACCATCAAGTTATTATGAGCTATCACGTAATCACATTTTGACATATAATACATGTCCTTTCTGATCTCTTTCTGATTTATTCTTATGCTTTTTTCTGTATTATATTTCAAGCAATATAAATCATGAATAAGATATATCAGTTTGAATTGTTTGATAGCCTTAATTCTCAATATTGGTGGCAAAACAATCAGTGAGGTTTGTATGAATAAAATATCAGTTTTTTTCAATGACATTAGCTTCATACAGAGCCTGAAAGTTAATATCAGCTTGGCCCATTTATTGTGCCGCATTCTGGTTTTGTCATTTTTAAACAATGACCGAAAGCCATTCTGCAAGATAAAATGAGATACATCTTTTCTTGCTTTTGAGGCTGCATTGTATTCGTTTAAAAGATATTCTTCGATGGTATACTTCATTGAGTAATTATTCTATTTTTTATAATATAAAGAGTGTCAACAATCAATGGCATCTATGCATAATTTTATCAATCACTAATTTTGTCTTATGAATAAAAAGGACAATATGACCGCCTAAATTCTTTTCCACCCATTCCATGAAAAGTTCTTTTTTAGTTTTCCAACTTGCAGCAAAATAATGTATCGTACGTGTATTTTTGGTTATAATCATCTTATCATGTTCCACATCGTAGGGGTTAAAATACTCTTTAGGATATATGTATATATTCCCTTTCTCAATGTGCTGAATTCCTTTGATCTTTTTTAATCCTAATGACAGCAAATGTTCAGAAACATATTGAACTACCGTTTTTAGATTTTCCCCTTCAGCTGTCTTAAAATGCAGATGAGAATAAAATTGCAAAATATCTTTGTAAAGTGAGTTGCCCGCCTCACAAGCAAGCCCCAAACCTGGTGCAACATACAAAGGTATGTCTTCACGTACAAAGGTTTCACACCCCATAAAAGAACCACGTCTGATTATATCATCCATCGGTCTTATAACTTCAACATCCGTATCAAAATAAACTCCTCCATGCATATATAAAATCCAAAAACGGGCGTAGTCACTAACAAAAGCGAATCTTTTTGCCTCGTATGCCTCTTTTGTATATGGAATGACATTAACATCAAAATTATCTTCATTCCATTCCTTTATCTCATAATCCGGGAAGAACTTTCGCCATGATGAAATACATTTCAGTGCCATACGCGGCAAAGGTTTTCTACCAAACCAGCAATAATGAATTACCTTGGGTATCATAATTTATTTAATAGGAATAAATGTTTATTGATTAATGAAACACCTGACATATGAACAAATACGAATAAAATTCGTTGATATAATGAATGCGTTTTTTTGTTCATTTTTTTAAGAACTGCATAATACGACATCGAAGAAAAATCCTTTATTGGAACAAACAACTCAGGATATATGGTCTTAACTTTTTTAACGTTATTCCAACAATACTCTCTGTTTGCATGAAGATGAAACCACACAGGTCCTGCAAACATCATTTTACATGAACAATTAAACCTCTCTGTAATAGTATGCGTCACTTCATTCACGACTTTTGTAAAGTAGGTTTGCGTAGATACACGAAAAATCAAGGTGTCACCCTCACCATTATAAGGAGGATGGATATTAAAGCCGTCAAATGGAATATACCATCCACTATCATCTTTAAAAACATTGAATCCAGAAAGGGCTATCGCTGCATTTCCTTTAACTAACCTCCATTTTGCATAATATAAATAAGGCTTAATGAAAACCTTAAAAAGACAATATGGTAACATCCATAAACAAGGAGAACCAACCATAGAAGATAATCTCCGATATAATGAAAAGTACATCATAAACAGCCATCCCAAAATCAAAACAGGAGTCCATTTCAATTTCTCATCACCACTACAAACATCTCTCCATTTTTTTAATTCATCAGAAAAATATAGTTGGTCTGCATCTATTTTGACTGCATATTTATAACTTGATTTTGATAAGGCAAAATTACATTGATTACAATGTAAACGTGGTGAGTCTGCTGGTAATGACTTTGCATATTCAAATTCCTCTTTTGTCAAATTGTGGGAAAGAACATTTTTATTATATGCATATACTTTTATTTTATTTGGATACAGACATCGCATTTTCTCTACTATTTCCGGTGTTTTATCAGTGCAGTCATTATAAACTATTATTAACTCATCAAGTGCTGAAATACACGATTCTATACATCCTTCAATGAAATCCGCTTCATTCTTTATACGCATTAAACCAGACAAACCGTTTTTTTTGTTTTCCACAATTTATTGATTAATTTAATTAAACCATCTTTTGACGTAATAAGCTTTATTTGGAACCTCCTTATAAACACTATCAAATGATACATATATTTAGGCAATATTTTCTTTAACATTTGATCAAGGCTTTCTTCAAATTTAGTATCATGCACATTAAGTCTTTTTACCTCATTCTTTACAGTCCTGTAAGAAAAAGCCACATCCACTAATGATAGATACTTATTATAAAAGGTCGTATGCATTTTACATATCTCATCATGCATTAATATTGAAGCTTCTAAACCAGTTTTTATTTTTGCATCAAAGCATGAATAAGCCTTCCCCTCAACACTTTTTTCATGAATTCGATATTTATAAATTGGATAAGCGGATATACTTATTTTTCCTCTAATTGCACGCAAATATCTCATAATAAATAATCTATCTTCGCCAAAAGGCAAATTACTATTAAACTCAATGCCATATTGATGCAAAATTTCTATTTTAAATATCTTAGAACATATAAACCATTGCCAATAAATAGATTCGTACATTTGCCTTACAGCATTGTCTTTCGACAATATTAAATCACTACATCTATATTTTGATGTTGAAAATGTTAATAGTCCTTGTTCGTTGCAATAATCATACCCTGCAATACAAAAGTCAATATCATCATTAAAAGCCTTTTCTAATATTGAGGAAATCGCATCTGGATAAAGCATATCATCTGAATCTACAAATGTACACCATCTTCCTTTTGCATTTTTTAGTCCAACATTTCTTGCAGAACTTACGCCCCCATTTTCTTTTTTATAATATCTAATCCGACTGTCAGTGGCTGAATATTTCTTACATAAATTATCACTTTGGTCCGTGCTTCCGTCATTTACTAAAATGACTTCAAAGTCTTTATGTGTTTGGGATAAGATACTGTCAAGGCATTTCCTCAAATAAGACTCTGAATTATAAATTGGAATTATTATAGAGATAATCGGTGTATGATTGTAACTATTCATCGTTTGAATCCTTTTAAATGAATACGATAGTTAGCAATGAAGGCATTTATGAATATCCAAATTTTTATTCAGCATTTTATTCTCAAAAGAATCAGATACAGGTATCAATTTGTCCAAAATAATCTTTATATATAAGACTCTTAAAACATTAAACAATCCAAAATGTTTCAACAAAATCGTCATCACTTTGCTAAACATTTTTTTATTTTGAAACATCCATTTACGACTGATGGGTTTAGCAAATTGATACAACAAGAACAGAGCCGCATTGTCTGAATGTTCCACTTCGTATAGGCCTATCCTAGCTTTAAATTCCAACTCACGTTTTCTATCTAATGTTGCTTCTGACCAAACCCCCTGAGCATGATGCCTATAAACAGCCATAACGTTTGAAAAACAATGCCCTTTTCCTCCTTTCTTCAAAAGTTCGAAGAATAATATCACATCCATAGTTGTAGGATATTTTTTAAAATTTGAGAGATCTAATGCGTTGTACCGGTACATAACCGTCAATGGATGAAAATGCCATTCTCCTCTTATCAATGATTTGAGATCATAATCTGTTTCATTTTCTGTTGTATCATACAACATTTCTCCCTTTTCCTGAATATAATCATTATGACGATGTGAACACATCACATAATCAGGATGATTTTCTAGAAAATCCACTTGCTTTTGGAGCTTATTGGGGTCTGTCCAATAATCATCGCCCTCACAAATTGCAATGTATTTGCCTTTAACTCGGGGATATATATAAGTCAGACATATCTTAACACCTTTTGAATATTGATTTTCAGTTTGATATATCGGTTTAATAATGTCAGGATAACGAATGGCATATTCTTGAATAATATCTTGTGTACCGTCCGTTGATGCGTCATCATGAATCAGCACCTCAAAAGAAAAAGATGTCTTTTGCATTACAAATCCATCCAAACATTGGCGAATGAAAGGCGCATGATTATATGTCGTACAGCATATACTTACCAGAGGGAAAATTTGTTCTTTTGTTTTCTTTTCCATTTTTCACCTTATTTATTTTCTTCAATAGGTTTGTCAACAAGTCTGTGTCCACAACACTTCCTCAATATATCTCTTGGTAATAATCTGTTCTTTGTAGATTACTGGGGATAGAATCGACTTGCCTTCGAAACAACGAATATGACTGGTCACCATGTCATAACCAGCCATGCAAGTGAAAGCTACACCTGCTGAAAAACGTGGATTTATGTCAATTAAGAAAAAAAGATTGTTTTTTGAATCAAAAACAAATTCCATGTTTACACAACCACATACGTTTAATTTATTCCCAATATAAGATACGGTATCTGATAAAATTTTATCGTTCACGACACGGACTGTTGTACCTGCACCGTTCTTTGTTCTCAAAAGTTCTTCTCTAGGTACTGCAAAATCCATTCCATTTTGATCCCTTACATAATCAACTGTAAATACCGTGCCATTTATCATCTGTTGAATGATATAATTTGATCGCCCGGATAGCATCATTAGTTCATTTTCTGTGAAAATCTTAAACAAACCCTCGCTACTACGTCCGTTTACAGGCTTGGCAATCAATGGAAATGCTAGTCCAGAACAGTTTGACCAGTTCTCTAAGCGCACAGTTTTGGGGACATGTACCAAAACATCGTTCTCGAATAATTTGCAGAGACGCTCCTTGTTACGAGCAACGGCCAAACAGTCAGGGGGCTGTATAGACAAAACAATCCCTGCGCTATCAAATTCTTTCCTATATTTGTTCAACACATCAACCTCCAAGTCTGTTAAGGGGATGATATGATTTATTTTTTCTTTATAGGAGACATCTAGTAGGAAATCCACATAAGCCCGCTCTTCTATCGCATACGGTGCCTTATAAAAGGAGTCGCATATCCGACTCACAGCATGCCAACAACCCTCATATATATCGCAACCAACAATATAATGACCGGATTGTTTTAATTTTCTAATCACACAATCGGCTGAAAATGAGCCAATCGCAGTTACGATAAAGCGCATATTAAACAATATTATATTTAAATATAATCTTCTCTAGACCGTTTATTTTTTCCCTATACAGTTCTACAAAACCAATAGATTTATATAATGTAGCGGCTTGGGGGTTAACCGTATCTACATAAACATTAGACATTCCCTCTTGTTGACAGACTTTTATCATCTCTCGCACAAGCGTTTTGGCATATCCTTTTCCACGCTGTTCTTTCTTTGTGCTTAAAATGGAAACATAACCTTTCTTCTGTTTAAAATCGTTGCAGTAAAAACCAATTAAGGATAAAATATTTTCATTTTCCACCACGGCAAGCACATAGCCATTTTTCAATAACCGAGCAGCATATAAATGTATATCCACTTTCTGAGATAATGGAATTTCAAAGTCATTATCTATTTCCTGAAAATAATGATAAAGCGCCACTTCATCTAAATTAGATAGCTTGACAAATTTCATTTTCTTCTTATATCCAATAAATCTTTTTGCGATAACAAATTAATAGCACCCCCTGTGTTCCAAAAAACCACATTTTTACCGAAGTTCCCCTCTTTGGCTAAAATTGAACACATCCCATATAATGCCTTTCCTACATATATCGGATCAACAACAAGTCCTTCTTCAGAAACACATTCGCGAATGCTTGCAAGCAAATCGGGGCAAGTTTTTCCATATCCACCAGAAATAAACTGATCATAGAATTGTAAGTTTGAAAAATCATAATTAGTCCCAAGAAAACGATTAAGTTGTTCCATATTCTCTTTTAAGACAGGATATTCTTGTTCTTGATTTCTTGCTACTGATACGGCATGGACCACTGAATTTGGAAAAAACTTTTGCATTCCTGCACAAATTCCTGTTAAAGTTGTTCCTGTGCCACATGCTATAAATAAGTCATCTACTTTGTCAACTTGACGACTAAGTTCAGCTATAGCCTCATAATAAGCATAAAATCCTTGCAACGTTTTACCCCCTCCATAAACAAACTGTGTCAGGTTGCCAGACTTTTCTATTACTTGCTCTATTGTCTCCGGCACATCCTTTTTTGCACAAAACGTCAATTCACAGCCTGTAAGACATACGAGATAATGATTTAAAGATGTTTCATATTCCTCTGGATTGTCAGTATAAGAAATTAACTTCAGTTTAAGGCCATGTTCAGCACAAAGTAAGGCAATAGCTCTATTAAAGTTCGAGCATGGACCACCGGCTGTTATCACTGTCCTTATTCCATTATTCACCAAAGGATAAAGAATATATTGTAACATTCTAGCCTTACTTCCTCCCAATGCTGAGGGAAAAAGATCATCGCGTTTTACGTGTATATTCACGCCATATTTTTTTGAGAAATACTGTAGTTTCGTAACTGGCGTTGGATTAAAGGGAAAATGCTCCATTCTATATTTTAATTTTAAACAACAATCTCTCTCATCTGGCTCTATTAACTGTAGCCAAGGTCATGGAATATTCCATTATCTGTTTAATAGTTCTTTGAAAAAAGATCCACTTGAATAATCAAATATAGAGCCTCCGGCCTGTATAGTATCCAACGATGAGTGTGAGTTTATCTCTATGATTTTAATATGATTATCATTGGTTATGCAGAAGTCGATTCCCAAATAAGACAATTGCGGTAAAGTATCAGCAACAATTCTTGCTGCTTCAACTACCTCACTCCAATGTGGTATTTTGCCTTGAATTTTCACACCGTTATCAGGATGAACATCTATCTTCAAATTCTTGCATGATTCTTCAACAAAAATATTGCCTTCCTTATAGTTGCCATTATTTACGACAGCCAGCACCCCTCCTTGACAATAATTATCCACAAACTTCGACTTTTTGGTACCAATTTTCATGTATGAAGAAATTTCAACTAATTCACCGTTTCTCTTACGTCCTATCACATATCTCAAGCTACCCACAGATTTATCGCAGAATTTCGCAAATTCAGCGTGTGGCAGCAAATATTCAGTTACCAAATAACCATCCATGTCGCTGATTCTATCATGAATTTCTTTTCTATTCAATTTATCACCATTTAGAAAATAGTTATTTCCATCATACTCTGCTTTGTAAAAACCTACGCCTCCTGCTGCCTTTATTAATTTAAAAGCCAACAGTTTCTTCTTTTCCAACAAAGTCACAACCCCCTCAATACCATTGTCTTTAAACTCATTATCCACATCCATCAAGGGAACAGAGCGGTGGTTTTCAAGCATGAAATAATAATCCGGCATATAGAATCCAGCCTTTGTCCCATTTAAGATATATTTCAACGTCAGCTTATCATCTATCCAGAAACTGTATCTCCCATTGAGCGGATGCAGGTAACAATAGTCACGTGTGGATAGGTAATGTTTCTTATTAGAATCCGTTATTCCAAGAATCGCCCAATCGTTATAGCTCCATCCTTTCAGATGGACTGAAGCTATTTTAAAGAAAGACGCTTTCTTGTGCTTATAATCTTCCCAGTAGTAGTGAGTGAGAATCCATCCACCTCTGAAAGTCTTCATTTTATACCATCTATGTACAAACCAATGATAAATGAGTTTTCCAATAGAATTTTTCATATCACATTACTGTATTTAATAGACATTATATCGAATAAGGTTTAGGGCATTGAAAATCAAAAGCCCTGTTTCTTATCCTGTATAAACTCTAATACTCTTTTTACATTTTGTCTGTCAAATCATAATCATAGGTTGACAAATAAAATATTCGTAATTCTTATAACAGCACTTACCTCCAATTCTTTCTTCTTAATATTCTGTCAATGTAACTGAAAGCCCATTTTTCAACTGTTCTGATACGGGCATAATCAATGGTAGCACAAACTGCAAATACAATGCAGATGCTTAATATGGCATGAAGGTATATCCAGTCAGTAGGATAGAAACCCACATTGTCCAACATATCTTTCCACAACCATTGGCGCATTGCATCACTATTGGCATGAATCAACAACACTCCGAACGTACACGCACCCACCGCATTAATGAACGGCCTGTATTTGATTTTCAAATTTTTAAAATACATAAAGGAGCATATCCCCGTAACCAATGCCAAAAAAGTATTGGAATCTTGAACCCAACGATAGGGAAACATGGTAAAGTGAAGCATGCCGTTGACATAGAGAGTGGCAGGAACACTCGCCATCGAAACGGCTATACACAACAATGTAAGCGTCCCCCAACCCATATACACCTTCGACTTAGGAAGGCCATGCGTTCGGATATAAGACGCAATGACGAAAAGCACACTGAACCACGAAACATAGTTCATCGAAACGTGAATGCCAGGCAAAGTGCCAAATACTGTATAAATCGTAAATAACAACGCTATCAGTATCGCATGTTGCTTCTTGCTCAAGTTGCGTACCAATATGTTTAAAAAAGGTATGCACAAGTAGAAAAACAAAAAGCAGCCGGTAAAATTATCGCCGATATTACGTGTCGGCAACAATGCCGTAACAATACCTTCCATCGTAACACCACTATATCTTGTAATACAAAAGATCGCATATATGACAATCTTGTAAAAGTAGACTTCCAACAACAGTTTTAGAAATTTCCTGATTGTTATTGATGATGCACACATGAAATAGCCTGTAATAAGCACAAAACAGTTAATGCCTGTTTTTCCCCACATTCCTAACCAATAGATATACAATGATTTAGCAGATAGGGGGGATTTTGAGCCATTGTATCCAGCAATCCAGAGTTGACCACATAATGGTGAGCCACAATCAATAGCATCACAATAATGCGGTAAAGCTCCAAATTAGAATCCCTGACCTTTTTGACCGTAATAGCTGAACTTGTTGTCATACATCACCTTGCAATAAGCGATACAATCCGTTCTACATCCTCATCTGTCAGCCCATAATACATTGGCAGGCAAATCACCTGCTCGGCAATCTTAGTTGCCACAGGCAGATTATCCGGTGCAGCCGATTCCAGTCCACGATAAGTGGAGAAAGTGCTTATCAGCGGATAGAAATAACGCCTGCCTAATATATTGTGTTCTTTCATCTTGAAATACAGCTCATCGCGTGTCATTCCATAGTGCTCCGCATCTACGAATATTGGGAAATAGGCGTAATTATGCTGCACCCCCGGAACATCTTCCAAAAATCGGATACCCGGAACATCTTTCAATGCCTTGCGGTATACGTCTGCCACATGGTGACGAGCCACAATTGCCTTGTCTACTTGCTTCAGGTTGATCAGGCCGTATGCCGCACGCACCTCATCCATCTTGCTGTTGATTCCGGGAGCTACTACCGTAGTCTCGTTGGCAAAGCCGAAGTTCTTCAGGTAGTCAATACGTTTCTTGGTCTGCTCGTCGTGCATAACTAACGCGCCGCCTTCAATGGTGTTATAAACTTTTGTGGCGTGAAAGCTTAATGTAGACATGTCGCCCGCATTTAGGATACTTTCGCCATCCGCTTTCACTCCGAAGGCATGAGCTGCGTCATAGATGACTTTCAATCCGTATTTGTCCGCTATTTCTTGGATACGTTTCGTATCACAAGGTGTTCCATATACATGCACTGGCATAATGGCCGTGGTACGGGGAGTGATAGCCGCCTCTATCTTGTCGGGATTGAGGTTGCATGTCACCGGATCAATGTCCACGAATACCGGCTTGATTCCGTTCCACCATAAAGAATGAGTGGTGGCCACAAAACTGAAAGGTGTGGTAATCACCTCTCCTGTGATACGCATGGCCTGCAAAGCGGTAATTAGTGGCAGTGTACCGTTGGTGAACAGACTAATATAGGGCACACCTAAATACTTGCACAACGCTTTCTCCAGTTCCTGATGGTAATGCCCGTTGTTGGTAATCCACTTGCGTTTCCAAATGTCCTGCAAATATACATTTAATTCATTCAACGATGGCATCAACGGAGATGTCACTGTAATCAGTTTTTCTTCCATATATATTTAATTTTTACTTTTTCTCCGTACTAAAGAAATCACTTCATCCAGCTCCTCGAAATGAAGGATATGCGCTCCGGCAATATAATAGACCGCTCCCGACAGGATTCCAATCACCAGTTGCAGCCACAATGAATCGAATATCTGCACAATACACCATACTCCGGCCCCCATCACAAGGGAATGTACAAGAATATGCAGCAGGTCTTTCATTTGGGCTGCATAGCCGTAACCTATTAGCTTCTGGGTGTAATATGTATTATAGACCAGGCACAACAAAGAAGAGACTATGCTGCCGTAACACATCGCTACAATTCCCATGGGAAGCGTAATGCACAATACTATCACACCTTGAATTTTCTTTATAATCTCCAGTTTCAAAAAGAAATCTGAACGGCCCTTTACCTGCAGCAAACTCAGGTTGATGGCATGGATAGGATACCACATTGAGGAAAAGCAAAGAATCTGTAACAGATAAATAGTGCCCTCCCACTTGTTTGTCAGCAGAATCCGCACCAACGGATCAGCCACAGCAGCCAGACCTACCATCAAAGGAAAGATGATAAAAGCCGACATACGCAAAAACCGTTTGTAGACGCTTGCCAACCGTTCTGACTCATTCTGAATGGAACATAACACAGGAAATGTAACTCCTTGGAGCACTCCTGTCAGATTGGAGGAAGGAAACTGTACAAAACTTCCGGCACGCCCATAAAATCCCAATGTAGCGGACGAAAAGAACTTTCCTATCACCAGAGTATATACATTTCCATAAATGGTGTCGAGCAAGCCTGAGGCGAGCAGTTTGGAACCGAACGAAAACATTTCCTTAAAAGACCTCCATGAAAACACTAGTCGTGGAATCCATCTGACAAATACCCATAGCAATATGGTACGCAACAAGGATGAGAAAACCGATTGTACGACCAATGCCCATACGCCATAGCCGCTATACGCCATCCATAATCCCACAACACCAGTAAGTAAGGTTACAGTCACCGATATTTTTGCCCTAGTCTGGAAGTTAATGGCAATGGAAAGCTTGGCATTCTGAATTCCTGAAAAAGAAGAGAATACAAAGGTCAAAGCGACTACCTTTGTAATATCCTCCAATAAAGGTATCTTGTAAAAGGCGGCTATATAAGGAGAAACAAGCCATAGGACTGTATAGAAAAAAAATCCTACAATGATATTGAAATAAAAGACTGTGCAGAAATCAGTTTCAGTCCGGTCTATCTTGCGGACAAGGGCTGTTCCGAAACCGCTATCAATGAATGTCTGCGAAATGGCCAGAAAGATATTCAGCATCGCCACAGCTCCGTAATCGGAAGGAAGAAGAAGTCGTGCTATCAGGATGCTGAACACGAACTGAATTCCTTGTGTGGAAAAACGGTCAATGCTGCTCCATATGACTCCTTTTACTGTTTTTTCTTTTAGGGTCGGCATGTCCTAATTTAAATCAGTAATACTGGAAACACTTGGTTATCGCTTGAATATGCGTTTCCAGAAAGTATTGTGTTTTTTCTCAGTCTCGCCCCCCATACACCACACTCAAATACCTCCGGTAGCTCCACCCGTTGTGTATCATCTCATAAATCGCTCCCCAGTCGGGCAGCTTGCCTACATTCCGGTCGTCGATGAACAGGTCCGCTTTCAGCTTGCGGCAGGGGGAGGAGGGCGACGGCTTGGCCTCTTCGTCGGGATGATTGGCGTTGACCGCATAAAACTCCAGTCCGCGTTTTCTGCAATATTCCACCGCTTCCTCCAGCAGGTCGTTTTCGCGCACTGTCCATAAGATCAGCAGGTGGCGTTCGGCCTGAAGCTTTTTGAGCGTGGCGATGGCAAACGGTATCTCTTTTCCGATCTGCGGATACTTGTGTTCCACAATCGTTCCGTCAAAGTCTACTGCGATGACCATATTTATTTCACCAGTTGGATAAATTCGGGCTGTACTTCGATGGAAGCTGTCAGGAGGCTGGAAAGTTCGATGAACAGCCGTTTGATATGCGATCCTTGCAGTTTCTGCAGGCGTCCTTCATAGCCGTTCAGCGCGCCTCCGATTATCCGCACCTGTTTGCCTATCATGTCGGGAGTGATTTCGCCCGGCATATAGTAGCGCGGATTCTCGCAAGATTCCACGGCATGGATGAAACGTTCCATGTCGGCATCTCTTACCGTCATGGGAGTTCCGTGTCCGTCCCTCAGGAACCTGTACTGCAATGTACCTATTCTTTCTACAATGGGATCCAGTATTTTGCGGGAGTCATGCACGAACAGCAAGTCTTGCATAAACGGCACTTTCACAGGCATCCGTTTGCCTTTGCACGTGATCAGTTTCCATACTTTGGGAGTGAAAATCTCAAGGTTCATATCTTCGAGCATTTTGTATGCAGGCAGTTTGGCGTTGCTTCTTTTCAGATCACGCATCACAAACCACCGAACCTCTTGCAAAGGAGTAAACTTTTCCATAGTTCAAAAAATGATACTATCTCTAATCCTGCAAGTTATTGTAAAAGTCAGAATAACAAGCAGTTACAAGAAAAATCCTAAAACTTCTCTCAATTCCCCGCGCCAAATTTTCACTCTTTTGTTTTTTTTGTCTTTCATAAATAGTAGGATTTTGCGTACTATTTAATCAGACAACCTTTTATTCATCTTCTAAAATGAGATGGATATCGCTACAAATCCTTTGTAAAACAAACAGTTATTTCACAATAAAAAATACAACTTGCCAACAAATTGTTACATGATGTAACGAACATCTAAAAAATATACAGCAAAAAGACTGAAGATTAATTTATTTTATTCAAGTTTCGCAAGTAGCCCTATGCCGTCTTTTTCACTCCGCATAAATCT
>ERZ894203.725-NODE-725-length-23382-cov-24.068933_pt1 | contig 23382 bp, 22 predicted proteins | sample MGYA00380286_ERZ894203 | MGnify/ENA primary metagenome ERZ894203 (study PRJEB32331, sample SAMN06328484) | human gut metagenome | biome: human gut microbiome; feature: stool | host: Homo sapiens | collected 2014-02-06 ... | reverse complement strand
GCTTTAATCTGCTTTAAGACGGTTTTCAACTGTCTGCCCAACTTCTGCGTTTTTCCTCTAACTCCCTAATTATCAAATCCTGTTGCGTTAATCTGCTGCAATTCGGCGGATATTCCGAAGATTTTCCGTAATTTTGCGGCGTAAAAACAGACAGCAATGCAGATATGATACAGATTGACGATGTAATAGTAAGTTTGGATGTATTCCGCGAAAAGTTTTTGTGCAACCTGGAAGCATGCAAGGGAGAATGCTGCATAGAAGGAGATGCAGGCGCCCCTGTGGAAGAAGACGAAGTGAAGAAACTGGAAGAATGCCTTCCGGCAGTATGGGAGCTTCTCTCGCCGGAAGCAAAAGCCGTCATCGAAAAACAAGGAGTTGTCTACACCGACGAAGAAGGCGACCTGGTAACCTCTATCGTGAACGGGAAAGACTGCGTATTTACATGCTATGACGAAAAGGGATGCTGCTTCTGTGCCATAGAAAAAGCTTTCAGAGAAGGGAAGTGCGACTTCTACAAACCGGTTTCATGCCACCTCTACCCCATCCGGATCGACAACTGCGGCCCGTTCAAAGCCGTCAACTACCACCGATGGGATGTATGCAAGGCAGCCGTGCTGCTCGGAAAAAAAGAAAACCTGCCCATCTACAAGTTTCTGAAAGAGCCGTTAATACGCAAATTCGGCAAAAACTGGTATGCCGAACTGGAACTCGTGGCAGAAGAACTGGACAAACAGCACATGCTCTGATTCGCCCCAACTTTCCGCCCCCCTTCCGTATAAAGGCAAAGGCGGACTGCCGAAATCTTGACCTTCAGGTTAAAGACATATATCCCCAGCCTAAAGACATGCATCTCTAAACTGGAGATGTATATCTCCAGGCTGGAGATAAAGAATCCGAACCGCACATCCGGAGTTTTATACTCGGAAAACCCTCTTCAGAAAGTGCGGATATTCAGAAGAATACACTATCTTTGCAGCCTGTTCTATTCAAAAAAACGCAAAATACAACCGAAAAAATGGGATTATTCATTCGAAAAAGCATAGAGTCACTGCAAGATGAAGCTGCCGAAACCGGGTCGAAAACGTTGAAAAGAGTGCTCGGACCTGTCAGCCTGGTAGCCTTGGGAGTAGGAGTAATCATCGGAGCCGGACTGTTTTCCATCACCGGAACCGTTGCGGCAAGCTATTCAGGCCCTGCCATCACCCTGTCATTCATCATAGCGGCCATCGGCTGCTGCTTTGCCGGACTGTGCTATGCCGAGTTCGCCTCCATGATTCCCGTGGCCGGAAGTGCCTATACGTATTCGTATGCCACGATGGGCGAACTTATCGCATGGATTATCGGATGGGATCTTGTGCTGGAATATACCGTTGCGGCAACTACAGTAAGCATCAGTTGGAGCCGGTACCTTACGGTGTTCTGCCAGGGCATCGGCATCGAATTCCCTCACGCCCTGACAGCTTGTCCGTGGGACGGAGGCATCATCAACATCCCCGCCATGGTCATCGTAGTGCTGATGAGCATCATTCTGATGAGAGGAACGGCGGGAAGCTCGTTCTTTAACGGCCTCATCGTGTTCCTGAAAATAGCCGTCATCCTGATTTTCGTGATATTGGGATGGAAATTTATACAAACCGACAACTATATCCCATACATTCCCGAGAACACAGGAAAGCTGGGAGAGTTCGGCATCTCAGGCATACTCAGAGGTGCAGCCATTGTCTTTTTCGCCTTTCTGGGATTTGACGCGGTGAGCACCGCAGCACAAGAAACCAAAAACCCGAAACGCGACATGCCGATCGGGATTCTGGTATCGCTGCTCATCTGCACCATATTATATACACTTTTCGCCCATGTGATGACCGGCGTGGCGCATTATACGGAGTTTGAAGGCCAGGTGGGAATCGCTCCGGTTGCCGTAGCTATCGAGAAGATGGGCTATCCGGATGCAGCCGGCGTTGTCCAGCCCGTCTATCCGTGGCTGAACAAGGCAATCATACTTGCCATCCTTTTCGGCTACTGTTCGGTAATCATGGTCACCCTGCTCGGCCAAAGCCGGGTATTCCTGAGCATGAGCCGCGACGGACTGCTTCCGCCTTTCTTCTCAAGAATCAACGAAAAATACCGCACGCCCGTCCACAGCAACTGCCTTTTCATGGTGCTGGTCAGCCTGCTCGCCGGGTTTGTTCCGGCAGAAGTGGCCGGAGAAATGACAAGCATCGGCACCTTGCTGGCTTTCACCCTGGTGTGCGCCGCCATTCTGGTGGTACGCAAAACCATGCCCGACATCCACCGGGCTTTCAAGACACCTTTCGTGCCTTTCGTCCCGATTATGGGCATACTCACCTGCCTCTGCATGATGTGCTTCCTGCCCGCCGACACGTGGATCCGACTCGTCTTGTGGATGCTTGTGGGACTGGACGTATACGCATGTTACGGCATCAGGCACAGCAAGCTCGAACATGGGAAAGCTCACCGGCAGGGCGACATCGTGCTGAACGTGCTCGGGCTGGTTCTGTCGGTACTGAGCGTCATCACGGGACTGTGGCACCAGCAAACCGTGGGATGGCAGGAAGACAAGACATTGCTCACCGTTTCATTCGTGTTCGCCTTTGCCCACTGCGCCTTTTATATGTGGCGGATATGGAAGCACTCGCACGCACATGAAAACGCGGACAAGAACGCAAAAACGGAGCCAAATCCTTAAAATAAGTTATAGGAGAAAGACCTGAACAAAAAAAACGACTTTTAAGCTATATCCCATCTTTAAAAAAGCTGTTATTTTACAGCAATTTATGTATTATGGATAAAAATATTTTATACGTTGCCATTCAGGCTGCCCTGAAAGCCGGGGCGGAAATCATGAGGGTTTACACTGATCCGAACGCTGATTTTGAAATAGAAAAGAAGGCAGACAACTCGCCGCTGACCGTCGCCGACCGCAAGTCACACGCAGTGATTGCGAGTATGCTGGCCGACACTCCCTACCCAGTATTGAGCGAGGAAGGGAAAAAGATGCCTCAGAAAGAACGGATGAGGTGGAATGAATTGTGGGTGGTCGACCCGCTGGACGGAACCAAAGAGTTCATCAAACGAAACGGAGAATTTACCGTGAACATCGCTTATGTCAAAAACGGAAGCCCCGAAGCAGGAGTAATCTATGTACCCGTAAAACGGCAATTGTATTTTGCGGACACGGAATGGGGAGCGTACAAGGCCGAAGATATCCAGGAACTGAAAGAAGGGACAACCATCGACAGCCTGATAGCAGACTGCCGGCGTCTGCCGGAACCGGGAAACAGACACGACAACTTTGTCATCGTGGCATCGCGCTCGCATCTCACGCCGGAAACGCAGGCCTACATCGACGAGATGAGCAAAAAGCACGAAAAGGTGGAAACCGTTTCGAGCGGCAGCTCACTAAAGCTGTGCCTGGTAGCCGAAGGAAAGGCTGACGCTTATCCGCGGTTTGCCCCGACAATGGAATGGGACACAGCGGCAGGACACGCCATCGTACGCGCGGCAGGAGGTGAAGTCTACAATGCCGAAAGCGACAAGCCGCTCCAATACAACAAAGAAGACCTGCTGAATCCATGGTTCATCGTGCTGCCCGCAACGGAACGCCGCACAGATTCAGACGAACGATAAACTATCTGATAAAAGAATATGAATTTTGAAATAATATTTGTACTGCTCGGACTGATCGGAATGCTGACAGCACTTATCCTAGACAAGATGCGTCCGGGCATCGTACTGCTGTCGTTAGTTGTCGTATTCATGGCAGCAGGAATTATTACACCCAAACAGATGGTAGCAGGATTCAGCAACCGCGGAATGATAACCGTAGCCCTTCTGTTTCTCGTAAGCGAGGGCGTAAGGCAGAGCGGCGCGTTGAGCACCATCGTAAAGAAACTCCTTCCCGAAAAGGAAACGACAGTGACTAAGGCCCAGCTCCGCCTTCTTCCCATAGTGAGCGCATTCTCTGCTTTCCTGAACAATACGCCGGTGGTGGTGATATTCGCTCCGATAGTGAAAAACTGGGCGAAGAAAATCGGCCTGTCGTGCACGAAATTCCTGATTCCCCTCTCGTATGCAACCATCCTGGGAGGATTGTGTACGCTCATCGGCACATCAACGAACCTGGTTGTACACGGAATGATGATCGACAAGGGACTTGGAGGACTGAAGATGTTTGACTTGGCTTTCATCGGCATTCCCATCACGGTTGTGGGACTGCTTTTCATCATTCTGACATCAAAGAAGCTGCTTCCTGCCGAAAGGCCCGACAACTTCGAGGAAGAAGAGGCAGACGCAGCCGTAGAAAAAGGACAGCACATCGTGGAGGTGGTGCTGGCATCCCGCTTTCCGGGACTGAAACGAAAACTGAAGAACTTCGACTTCAAAAGAAAATATGGAGCTGAAATCAAGGAAATACGCCAGGGAGGACAGATCATCACCGAAAATTTGGGAGAAGTAAGGCTGCAGCAAGGCGATACGCTGGTCTTGCTGGCCGATGATGACTTCACCAAGACCTGGGGCGACTCGTCTGTGTTCTTGATGATGACCAACGGCAAGGAAATTCCTACCCGCCCCGTACCGTCCTGGAAGAAATGGACTGCACTGGCCCTGCTTCTCATCATGATCATCGGAGCTACAATCGGCGAGCTTCCGGCCATTCAGGAACGCTTTCCCAACGTAAAGATGGACATGTTTTTCTTTGCAGCCGTCACTGCGGTTGTCATGGCGTGGCTCAAGATGTTCCCTCCGAAGAAATACACCAAATACATCAGCTGGGACATTCTGATTACAATCGCCTGCGCTTTTGCCATCAGTGCGGCGATGGAAGAATCCGGACTTGCCGCTCTGATTGCAAACTTCATCAAAAACGTGGCCGGCTCGCTGGGAGCATGGGGAGCGCTGGCCTTGCTCTATTTTGTCACGCTGGTTATCACGGAACTTATCACCAATAACGCAGCGGCCGCACTTGCTTTCCCGCTGGCTCTGGAAACAGCCCAGAAATTCGGAGTAGACCCGATGCCGTTCTTTATCGCGATCTGCATAGCCGCATCAGCCGGGTTCGCCACTCCAATCGGCTACCAGACCAACCTGATCGTGCAAGGCGCCGGAAACTATAAGTTTACGGATTTCATGAGAATCGGTATTCCTATGGACCTGATTGTCATGATAATATCCGTTTCACTCATCCCTTTAATCTGGCCGTTTGCACCGGCTTAACAAAAAACAAAAAGATTATGGAACATATCTATCCTATATTCGACAAGATGCTGACCCGTTCCGACAAGGAAAACCTGCTCGGACAGCATGGACTGATGATCTGGTTTACCGGACTGAGCGGTTCGGGAAAAAGCACCATCGCCATTGCGCTGGAACGTGAACTTCAAAAACGGCACTTGCTCTGCCGCATCCTTGACGGCGACAACATCCGAAGCGGAATCAACAACAATCTGGGATTCTCGGCCGAAGACCGCACGGAAAACATACGGCGCATAGCGGAAGTTGGAAAGCTGTTCGTTGATACGGGCATCATTACAATCGCTGCATTCATCAGCCCGAACAACGATTTGCGTGAAATGGCGGCCGACATCATCGGAAAAGACGATTTCGTAGAGATTTATGTAAGCACACCGATCGAAGAATGCGAACGGCGCGACGTAAAGGGCCTGTATGCCAAGGCACGCAAAGGAGAGATCAAGAATTTCACAGGAGTGTCCGCACCGTTCGAAGCCCCGCTTCACCCGGCTCTCTCGCTTGACACATCGAAACTGTCAATCGAAGAATCTGTCGGCCGGCTCCTGGAACTGATATTACCGAAAGTAACTAAAATATAACTATACAATCATGCAAGAAGAATATAACCTGAGCCACTTGAAAGAACTCGAAGCCGAGTCTATCCACATCATACGTGAAGTGGCCGCCTCTTTTGAAAACCCGGTAATGCTCTACAGCATCGGAAAAGACTCTTCCGTCATGGTGCGTCTGGCCGAAAAAGCATTTGCCCCGGGAAAAGCTCCGTTTCCGCTGATGCATATCGACTCGAAATGGAAATTCAAGGAAATGCTGAAGTTCCGCGACGAATATGCCAGGGGGCATGGATGGAAACTGATTGTGGAAAGCAACATGGAAGCGTTCCGTGCCGGAGTAGGTCCGTTTACCCACGGAAGCAAGGTGCATACAGACCTGATGAAAACACAAGCCTTGCTGCACGCACTCGACAAATACAAGTTTGACGCGGCCTTCGGAGGCGCACGACGCGATGAAGAGAAGTCACGCGCCAAGGAACGCATATTCTCGTTCCGCAACGAGTTCCACCAGTGGGATCCGAAAAACCAGCGTCCGGAGCTGTGGGACTTGTACAACACGCGCATCCGCAAGGGTGAAAGCATCCGCGTGTTCCCGCTGAGCAACTGGACAGAACTGGATGTATGGCAATACATCCGTCTGGAAAATATTCCGATTGTACCGCTGTATTTTGCAAAGGAACGGCCTACCGTAAACATCGACGGGCAACTCATCATGCCCGACGATGACCGTCTGCCGGAAAAGTACCGCGACAAGATTGAAATGAAGAAGATCCGTTTCCGCACCCTCGGGTGCTGGCCGCTGACCGGAGCGATCGAAAGCGAAGCCGATACAATTGAAAAAATCGTGGAAGAGATGATGACAACCACCAAGAGCGAACGCACAACACGTGTCATCGACTTTGACCAGGATGCCAGCATGGAAGAAAAGAAGCGTGAAGGATACTTCTGACAAGCAATGAATAATCAAGGATGAATGACGGGCAGCAGCCTGCCGATACGTTCTTAATTATCAACAGTTAACTATTAATTGAAAAAATGATGGAAGAATTAGATAAGACCAAATCAGGAAACCCGATGGAAGGCGAAACAAGAGGTAAAATGTCTATCGAGGAGTTTCTGAAAAAAGACGAGCAAAAGGACTTGCTCCGCTTTCTGACTGCCGGATCTGTAGACGACGGCAAATCGACCCTTATCGGCCGCCTGCTTTTCGACAGCAAAAAAATTTATGAAGACCAGCTCGACGCTTTGGAACGCGACAGCAAACGCGTGGGAAACGCCGGAGAGCATATCGACTACGCACTGCTGCTCGACGGACTGAAGGCTGAACGCGAACAGGGAATCACCATCGATGTGGCTTACCGCTACTTCTCGACCAACAACCGCAAGTTCATCATTGCCGACACTCCGGGACACGAACAGTATACACGCAACATGATTACCGGAGGGTCTACCGCCAATCTGGCTATCATTCTGGTAGATGCGCGCGCCGGTGTCATCACCCAGACCCGCCGGCACACATACCTGGTTTCTCTGCTGGGAATCAAACATGTGGTGCTGGCAGTCAACAAGATGGACCTGGTGGACTTCTCAAAGGAAGTATTCGACAATATTGTAGCCGACTACAAGGCTTTCATCGCGCCATTGGGAGTGCCCGACGTCACTTGCATCCCTCTGTCGGCGCTTGACGGCGACAATGTGGTAGAGAAATCTGAACGTACACCCTGGTACGAAGGCCCTTCGCTGCTGGAATTCCTCGAAACCGTACACATCGGAAACGACCACAACCTGACAGACTTCCGCTATCCGGTGCAGTATGTACTGCGTCCGAACCTCGACTTCCGCGGATTCTCATCAAAGGTAGCTTCGGGAATCGTACGCAAGGGAGATGAAGTGGTGGCACTTCCTTCCGGAAAGAAAACCCACGTGAAAGCCATCTACTCGCCCGACGGAGAATGCGACTACGCTTATCCGCCGATGTCTGTCACACTTACTCTGGAGGACGAAATTGACGTGTCGCGAGGCGACATGCTGGTTCATCCGGACAACATGCCGATGGTAGGACGAAACTTTGAGGCCATGCTCGTATGGATGGACGAAGAAAAAATGGACATGGAAAAGTCCTTCTTCCTGAAACAGACAACCAATATGAGTCGCACACGCATAGACTCCATCAAATATAAAGTGGATGTGAATACGATGGACCACCTGAGCGTGGAAAACGGAAAGCTCAAAAAAGAAGACGTGCCTCTGCAACTCAACCAGATCGCACACGTTGTGCTGACTTCATCGAAAGAACTGTTCTTCGACCCGTATACGGAAAACAAGGCCACGGGCGCTTTCATCCTCATCGACCCGATTACGAACAACACGAGCGCAGCCGGCATGATCATCAGCAAGGTAGAAGACAAGGACATGCATACAACCATGGAAGTGCCGGTGCTCGACCTTCCGCGCCTGGGTATCGGTCCGGAACATTACGAAGCAATAGAAACAGCCGTGAAAGATCTGGGACGACAGGGATACACCATCGAAATCAAAAAATAAACAATTAAAAAATCAACAGTTAATAGCGGAGATTCGTTATTCCAGTCTTCGCTGTTAACCATCAACTGAACGACATGGGATTACTAGAATTCAGCAAACTGCCGGTGAATACACTAGTCGGAGCCGACTGGAAAACATTCAACGAAATCACCAAAGGACGCACGATTGACCCGGCATACAAAGGAAAATTCCGCCTGACCAAAGCGGTATGCCGCCTGCTTTCCGTCTTGAAGCCATTGCAGGACAAGAAATATGAAAAGCTGCTGGCCGACAAACCGCTCGAACACGACCCGGTGTTTATCCTGGGACACTGGCGGAGCGGAACAACATTCATGCACAACGTGTTTTCGTGCGACAAGCATTTCGGCTACAACACGACTTACCAGACCGTATTCCCGCATCTGATGATGTGGGGGCAGCCGTTCTTTAAAAAGAACATGAGCTGGCTGATGCCGGACAAGCGGCCCACCGACAACATGGAACTGGCTGTAGACCTGCCTCAAGAAGAAGAGTTCGCGCTCTGCAACATGATGCCGTATACGTACTACAACTTCTGGTTCCTTCCCAAACACATGCAGGAATACGCTGACAAATACCTGCTTTTCGACGACATTTCGGATGCCGAACTGAAGGTGTTTGAGGAAGTGTTCACCAAACTCATCAAAATATCTTTGTGGAACACCCGCGGCACCCAGTTCCTAAGCAAGAACCCGCCGCATACCGGACGCGTAAAAGAGCTGGTAAAGATGTTCCCGAACGCAAAGTTCATTTACCTGATGCGCAATCCCTACACCGTGTTCGAGTCAACGCGGAGCTTCTTCACAAACACCATCAAGCCGCTCCAGCTTCAGGAAATCAGCGCGCAGGAGCTGCAAGACAACATCTTGTCGGTCTATGCAAAGCTATACCATAAATACGAAGCCGACAAGAAGTTCATCCCCGAAGGCAATCTGGTGGAAGTCCGCTTTGAGGATTATGAAAAAGACGCCTTCGACCTGACACAGGAAATCTACCGGAAACTCTCGATCCCCGGTTTCGAGGAAGCCCGGGCCGACATCGAAGCCTATGTAAACAAGAAGAAAGGCTACAAGAAAAACAAATACCAGTACAAGCCCGAAACGGTGGAACTGGTTGAAAAGAACTGGTCGTTTGCCCTGGAGCAATGGGACTATAAGCTGTAAACATAAACTTATCAAAACAAGATTGAATGCAGAAACATCAGAGTTAAACCAACCATGTTTCTGCATTTGTTTCAAGCATAAAGTCTTGTAATGTGGAGTATTATCATTTTCTTGTTATCGTGCATACGCCATAACCTATGAAGACAGTGTTTCATACATTACTTATCACCATTTTATGTCTTTTTTCCAGTTGGAGCAACTGGAAAGAAGAGCATAACTTCATTTTTACGAACATTACCAGACAGCTTATTCATATTAGCCAACCAAAGAACTGTACTCCAACAGGTACCAATTCCCCAAATTATAATTATGAAATTCTCAAAAAAGAGAACAAAGCACTTAGAACCGTACACCGCCAACTTCTCTTTATTTTAATCATCTGCATCAGTTTCCTTTTAACAGGAAGAGTGATTTTCATCATTTACCGCAAAAGCGTAAAATCAAAAATCAGACAACAGGAAAAGGAACTAGAAAAGTGGAATGACGAACATATCAAAATGTACGCACGGCTGACAAACGCCAAGCACAAATTAGAAGAAGCAAAAGAGCTGCAACAAGATATTATATCTCTTTCAAACCGATACAAACAGCTGCAAAAAGAATACCTAAAAACTTCGGGCATATACAAAAAACTAGTTTCTTTATGCAGTAAAAAGCGTCCGAACAACAATCAGCCAATTCTTACAGATAAACAATGGAAACTGCTAATCAAAGAAATATGCAATATTTATCCTGAATTCCAATCTTCCCTTTTTACACGATGCCCTTATCTGTCTGAAGAAGAATGGCGATACTGCTGCCTGCATATATTGGGATTTGACGGGAACGATGAAGCCATACTACTAGGTATTATCCCTTCTTCTGTATGGATGAAACGTAGCAGAATCAAACAAAAACTGAATCTTTCCGCACAAAAAGATAAAAGTCTTTATAATATTCTGAACGATAGCTTCCTACATTAACACTCATCTAACAATCAGCTAGTTATATTAATTCATGTATAGGCATTCATTAGTAATATGCTCATAATCAATCCCCAATTGTATAAGTAAGAGCCAAGCCGTTATTTCATTTTCCATCTGATAACTCATACTTTTGACAAAAAATTTATTTTTAAAACGATGAAAAATCTATTTTTAAGTTTAAGCACAGTTATCGCATTCTTACTTATGAGTTGCTCCAACGAAAGTATTGCAACAAAACAAACAGACGCTACAAGGGTAAAGTGCCATGAAGAACTAAAAAGATTAGAATCTTTCAACGATTCTATATCAATCATAAAACCTCAAAGCAGAGGGGTCATGACTGTCATGGCCGTGGTAGCCGCAGATGTTCTTGCAGCACAAAGAGGATTTAAAGCATCTATTAGTATCGCAGCATTCATAACCGCAATGTCTGGAGGAACCGCCAGCCCTATCACAGGAGCAGCGGTATTAGGCGTTACAGGTATAATAAGTGCAGGTGCATCATATGGTGCATACAAAGGTTGTACGATGCTCAAACCATACATGTCTTCAATAAAGAGTAAACCGATAGTCAATTTAGCTCAATCAACATGTTTAAAAGTTAGAGATACAACAATATTTAATATAAGCGCCCTTTCTACCACAGATCAAATATGCTACGACTTAATAGCAAACCTTCATGATTCTATTGTAAATGCAGTTCTATGTCCTAGCCCATCGATTTCAAGAAATTCAACCTCTTTTCCAATAATTGATGACATAAAAGATGAATGTACTGGCGGAGCTTCTTATACATTCCAATTCAATAATTTTGGCGTTCCTTTATTTTCTGATCAAAATGTAATAGACATGAATATTGAGGTAGATGATATATTGGCAGACTATTATTCAGATCACGATTATGAGAAGGCATTAAATTTATTCGTCAAAAACAATCAAATCTCAAAAGATAGCGGCTACATTATGAAACTATTTTTAGATGTCCTCGGTGAATATGTTGTGAATGAAGAAGATTTAGAACCCATATTAAACAAATATAAAAACGTTGTTTTCAACTCAGAAAACATCACACCCGAAGACAAACATTCTCTTTTAATGGCATTTACTATTGCTAGAAACAGTTTCAAGTTTTGGAAAAATAATATCCGCATATGAAACATAAAAATATTGCCAAAGGCTCTATTTGGTGGGATTACATTTTCAATATTGCAGTTCTATTATATTTCATAATAATGTGGAGGTGGAGCTGGCATAAGCATGACAATATTGCATGTATCCTCTCATGTATCATATCATTATTCACCACAATCAATTTATATATTATAACTTATAACACCAGATTGCGAAAAAAGAACGAGAATCTTTACTCCATCATCAGCCTGCGAAATACATGTTTTAGTTTCATCGTTCTACTATTTTTCGCCTATCTCGGATTAGATATGAACGATATGGCCTCATTGATAGGCTCCACATTTATACTGTTATCAGCATGCTGCCATATAATTTTAATAGTTTATCTCAAAATAAAAAAGAAAAGAAACTACATACACAAACGTAACATACAAAGTTAAAAGCATTATAAAAAACTTGTGAATAATCCTTCAAGTACCATGATGGCCGTTGAAGAGAAGCGTTAGCTAGTTATGATCTTTATTTAAAGTAAAAATGGAGTCTTAACTAGCCAACACCTTTTTCTAATCTTTTATCTTTTTAATTGACAAATATGGCAGAATTAGACTTTCGAATGCTAATATAAAGAAGATATCCCTATTCTACGAAAACGCTAACCATCCAGCAGAAACGTCCTTCATGCTTTGCGCATCCAATAAAATAACACTACATTTGTAAATGCATAAAAGATATATTATGAAAAACAGGAAGACAACTGCTCTTATAAAAAATTTACGGCCATTTCTTTACGATTTTACCGTCCTAGCCTTTTTAGTTGTAAAGCCATGGAAAATAGAAGATTGGATTCTATATGCATTGCATATAATCATATGGACAATCATAATAATCGACCTGGCATTCCATACTTGTTCTTTTTTCCGAAAAATAATTAGGAAGGATACTATTCCAGCGCAATGGAAAATCATCCACAATCAAATAAATTCACAAAGCACCTTATTCTGTATCACCACAACATTATATTTCGGTTATGCAATGTTAAGTCTAGACAACTGGTTCTCAACTTTATGCGCAGTACTTTTATTGCTTGGAGTAGGTCCCTATACATTTCTCCTTAACATTGAAACACGGAGAAAGAATAAATCCAGACATCTTTAAGAGACAGTTTTTTTAAGAAAGTTTTATCTAAAAACGAACAGCATCGAAACGCATCGACTGACAATATAACGGTATCTTACCCATTTCATTTACATAATAGCACACACCATCCCCAAAAAAATTATATCCCAAATAAGGATTATATAGCAGTAAAGTTTATTACAAACAATTTTTAATCTCGCCTGCATATCTATGTACTTTTCCACATCAGGAAATTTTCCCCATCTCCACCTTTTTTATACCTTTGCAAAATCAATCGCCCCGAACATGAGAAAACTATTTATTCTATTAACGCTGGCCATGACATGCGGACTTATGGCATGCTCCGGCCACAAAAAGAAAAACAATATGGAAGAAACTACTGTACGTCTGGAAACCACAATGGGAAATATCACCGTAAAGCTGTATGACGAAACGCCCAGACACCGCGACAATTTCATCAAGCTGGTGAAAGAGGGCATGTACGACAATACGCTTTTCCACCGCGTCATCAAAAACTTCATGATACAGGCAGGAGATCCGGAAAGCAAAACGGCCTCGGACACCGCATCATTGGGAAGCGGCGACGTAGGCTATACCATCCCGGCCGAATTCAATCCGAAGTTCATTCACAAGAAGGGAGCTTTGGCGGCCGCACGCAAGGGGGACGAAGTGAACCCGAAGAAAGAATCGTCCGGATGCCAGTTCTATATCGTGACGGGGCAGGTGTTCAACGAAGAGCAGCTGCTGGACGTGGAGCAACGCATGAAAGACGCACGGCTGACAAACATCTTCAACTCACTGGCTCAAAAACACATCAAGGAAATCTACAAGATGCGCCGCGCCGGTGACAACGACGGACTGATGGAACTGCAGAACCAGCTGGAGGAAGAAGCATACAAGGTTATGGAAAAGGAAGAACCCGTAAGATTCACTCCCGAACAGATTCAGGCTTATACGACAGTCGGAGGTGCGCCGCACCTGGACGGCGAATATACCGTATTCGGTGAAGTTGTAGATGGAATGGATGTAATCGACCGCATCCAGAAGGTGAAAACAAACCGGAAAGACCGCCCGGAAGAAAACATCCGCATTCTGAAGGCAACGGTAGAGGAATAATATTGTAGAGGAACGGAATAAAAATGATAGAAGTAAACCATCATACGCTGGATAACGGACTGCGCATCGTACACCACGAGGACAAATCAACCCAGATGGTAGCTCTGAACCTGCTGTACAATGTAGGAGCGCGCGATGAAGACCCCGAACATACGGGATTCGCACACCTGTTCGAGCACCTCATGTTCGGCGGTTCAATCAATGTGCCCGACTATGACACGCCGGTACAGAACGCAGGAGGAGAGAACAACGCATGGACCAACAACGACATTACCAACTACTACATCACGCTCCCGCACCAGAATGTGGAAACCGGATTCTGGCTGGAGAGCGACCGCATGCTCAGCCTCGACTTCAATCCCAAAAGTCTGGACGTGCAGCGACAGGTAGTCATCGAAGAGTTCAAGCAGCGCAACCTCAACCAGCCGTATGGAGATGTTTCGCATCTGATGAGAGAACTGGCATACAAGCAGCACCCCTACCGCTGGCCCACCATCGGGAAGGAAATCAACCACATTGCAAATGCCACGCTCGATGAAGTGAGGGAGTTCTTCTATCATTATTATGCACCGAACAATGCTATTCTGGCCGTAACGGGGCATATCTCGTTCGAAAAGACCTTGCAGCTGGCGGAAAAATGGTTCGGCCCCATACCGAAACGCGATATCCCGGCCCGCCAACTTCCCAAAGAAGAGAAGCAGACGGCAATCCGCAGAAAAACGGTAGAACGGAAAGTCCCGGTAAACGCCATCTACATGGCGTTCCACATGTGCAACCGCAAGCATCCGGACTACTACGCATACGACATGATCACCGATGTGCTGTCCAACGGACGCTCATCGCGGTTTGTACGCTCGCTGATCCAGGAGCAGAAACTGTTCACCGGAATAGACGCCTACATCTCCGGAAGCATAGACGACGGCCTGCTGCAAATTACCGGAAAACCGGCACAGGGAATCACGCTGGAACAAGCCGAACAGGCTATCTGGGAGGAACTTGAACGGATGAAAACCGTTCCGGTAGACGACCATGAACTCGAAAAGGTGAAAAACCGCTACGAAAGCGAACAGATATTCAGCAACATGAACTACCTGAACGTGGCCAACAATCTGGCTTTTTTCGAACTGATCGGGAAGGCCGAAGACATAAATGACGAAGTGAAAAAATACCGTTCGGTCACCGCATCGCAGATACAGCATGTGGCGTCCCGATGCTTCGTCGCTGAAAACTGTTCTGTCCTTTATTATAAAGTAGCCGAATGAAACTCAACCACTATTGCTCATTGCTCAAACTGGGTTTGCCCATCATCATCGGACAGATCGGAGTGATTGTGCTGGGATTTGCCGATACGCTGATGATCGGACACCACAGCACGGAAGGGCTTGCCGCAGCAAGCTTTGTCAACAACATGTTCAATCTGGCCATCATTTTCTGCACCGGCTTTTCTTACGGACTGACTCCGGTTGTGGGAAGCCTGTTTGGGCAGAAGCGGATTGACGGAGTGGGACGAGCACTGAAGAACAGCCTGGCAGCCAACACTCTGCTTGCCGTCATCGTCTGTCTGGCCATGGCTGCCCTTTATTTCAACCTGGCCAATCTCGGACAGCCGGAAGAGCTGCTTCCTTTCATGAGGCCTTATTTTCTGGTGCTCCTCGCCTCCCTGCCTTTTGTACTCTGGTTCAATGCATTCAAACAGTTCTCCGACGGCATTACCGACACAAAAGTATCCATGTGGATTCTGCTTGGCGGAAACCTGCTCAACATCATAGGCAACTACATCCTTATCTACGGAAAGCTCGGCTTTCCGGAACTGGGACTGACCGGAGCCGGAATCTCCACACTTGTGTCCCGCATACTCATGGTTATCGTTTACCTGATGCTTTTCTTCGGCACTTCACGCTACAGAATATTCCGCCAAGGTTTTCGCACAGGACGCATCAACAAAAAAGATTTCAGCCTGCTCAACCGCCTGGGATGGCCCATCGCCGGACAAATGGGGATGGAAACGGCTTCGTTCAGCCTCAGCGCCATCATGATAGGATGGCTGGGAAGCACTGCGCTGGCCTCATACCAGATCATGATTGCCGTATCGCAGATCTGCTTCATGATTTATTATGGCATGGGAGCCGCCGTTTCGGTCCGCATAAGCAACTTCTACGGGCAGAAGGATATAGAAAATGTGTGCCGGACAGCCAATGTCGGCTTTCACCTGATACTGATGATGGTCGTCTGCACTTCCGTTCCCATCTTCTTGCTCCGCCACCATATCGGCGGATGGTTCACCGACAACGAAGCGGTCAGCCTGATGGTAGCGCAAACCATCGTTCCCTTCCTCCTTTACCAGTTCGGCGACGGGCTGCAGATAAATTTCGCCAATGCGCTCCGGGGAATAGCAGACGTCCGGCTGATCATGCTTTTCTCCTTTATCGCCTATTTCCTCATATCCCTTCCGGCAGGCTATCTGTTCGGCTTCGTCTTCAATTGGGGAGTAACAGGCATATGGGCGGCATTTCCTTTCGGACTGACCAGCGCCGGCATCATGTATTATCTCCGCTTCCGGTATAAAACAAGAAAAATGATATAGCCATGTTCTCCACTTCCACTAAAATCATCGTCGGATATATTGTTCTGATCGGCTTGTTGTTCGGAGCCATTGTATATACATTCCAGCAGATGAGTCTGCTGGCCGAACCGACCGGAGTGGAAGAAAACATCAATAACCGGAGGCACATCACACACCGCATCATCAGCAAGCTGTATGATGCGGAGATAACCGGACAAACATTGCGCATCGGCAAACTGGGAGAATACTCCAACTATATAAAAAAGATGAAAGAGGTCAACGCCTCGATCGACTCGCTGGAGGCTATGCTCACCGACACGATCCAGCTGGCACGCCTGGATACGGTGCGCACGCTGCTGAAAAGCAAGCAGTGGAACATGTTTGCCGTTATCGAAGCCATGCAGGACAACCCCACCGATGCCCTCTACCAGCAAGAGCTCGACAGCCTGATCGCCTCGCAGGATTCCCTTCTCAACGCCCCGCACATACGCAGGAAGGTTGTGACGCATCACAACTCATATACAATCCGGCACAAGAAGAAGGGTTTTTTCAAAAGACTGGCCGACGTGTTTGCTCCCAAAGAAGATTCGACACTGGTCAACAACGTCATACAAGAAGAATACACCGATACGCTCAACGAAGTATACAGCCCGGTAGACACAATCACGAACATGCTGGCAGGAATCCAGCATAAAGTGTTCCAGACAAAACAAAAGCAGACACGCATGCTGAACGCGCGCCTCGAACGCCTGCGAATGGCCGGAAACAACCTGAGCCAGCGGGTAAACCAGTTGCTGGAAAACATTGAAACTGACGAGCAGACTGCCTACAAAGCGCGCCTGACACAAGAAAGGGAAATCCGGCAGAAAGCGGCACGCACCATGGCAAACATAGCCATCGCAGCCATCGCCATGGTACTCATATTCTCTATCGTAATCGCTAAAGACATCGCCCGGGGGAACCATTACCGGAAAGAACTGGAAAAAGCCAAGCTTTACGCTGAAAACCTGCTTGTCGCGCGCGAAAAGCTGATGCTTACCATTACGCACGATATCAAGGCTCCGGCAGGGTCAATCATCGGTTACATTGATCTGCTGGTGCGCCTCGTCAAAGACAAAAGACAGCTTTTTTACCTGAACAACATGAAGAGTTCGGCCAAACATCTGCTGGACCTGGTGACTTCACTGCTCGATTATCACCGGCTGGAAGCGGGCAAAATGGATGTACAGCGCATCGCATTCAACCCGAACGAACTGTTTGCGCACATTCATAACGGCTTCCTGCTTCTCGCCGAGAAAAAGGGCCTGAAACTTAACCTGAATATAAGATTCAACCCTTCGCTCACCCTGGAAGGGGATCCGTTCCGCATCCGCCAGATAGCGGAAAACCTGCTTTCTAATGCCTTGAAATTCACGGCAACGGGAGAAATCACCCTCAACGCTGACTACAGCAAAGAGGTGTTCACATTCAGCGTCACTGATACAGGATGCGGAATGACGGAACAGGAACAGCAGCGCATCTTTCAGGAATTTACCCGGCTGCGCAGCGCACAAGGACAGGAAGGGTTCGGATTAGGGCTCTCCATCACACGCAAACTGACAGAGCTGCTCGGAGGAGAAATATCAGTCAGCAGTGCCCCCGGAAAAGGCAGCACCTTCCGGGTTGAGATACCGATGCGGCAAACCGAAACGCATGACGCGGCCGAAAAAACAGACTCCCGACAAGAAAACATCCATAAGAAACAACTGCACATTCTCCTCATAGACGACGACCGCATACAGATGAACCTGACAGAAGCCATGCTGAAAAGTATCCTTGACAACCACCAAGGAAGCAGCCCCGACATACGCTGCTGCGAACAGCCGGAAGAAGTGTTCAGCCTGCTGCTGTCAGAGCAGTTCGATCTGGTTTTCACCGACCTGCAGATGCCGGCAATGAACGGCATTGAACTGCTGCAACGCATCAGAAACTTAAATGTTGCGCAAGCGAAAACGATTCCAGTCATTGCCATCACCGCCCGAGGGGACATGAATGAATCCGACTTTCAGGCAAAAGGCTTTGCAGGAATGCTTCAAAAGCCATTCAGCCGGCAAGACCTGATGCTGACATTGAAAAAGACGCTCCCAAAAGACGAAACGGCAGACAACGCCTCCCCCTGCCCGGAACATTTCCAAACATCTGCCGGAAAAAATGAATTCAATTTTGCTCCGCTCACTGCATTCTCAGAGGACGACCCGGAAGCCGCACTTGAAATCATGAGCACATTTATCAATGAAACGGAACAAAGTATCCAGAAACTGGCTCAGGCCGCAAAAGAAGAGAACATGGAACAAGCATGCGCCATCGCACACAAGATGCTGCCTACATTCATCATGATCGAAGCGAAAGAAGCGGTCCCGGCATTGCAGTGGCTCGAGCGCAAACGGGGGGAAACAAAATACACGCCCGAAGCGGACAAAGCCGTGCATCTCGTCATCGAACAGGCGCAAAACGCGCTGAACAAAGCTGAAAATGCAACAGGACAGATTGATTGAAAAGAAAAATCGCTATCTTTGTAACCACAAACAACTGACACATATATGGCTTCATCTTTATTGATTGTGGAAGACGATCTGACTTTTTCGACCATGCTGAAGACATGGCTTAAAAAGAAGGGGTTTGAAGTAGAAACTGCAAGCACGCAGGCGCGTGCCCGCAAACTGCTTGCAGAACAGCCCTTCGACCTTATACTTTCCGATCTGCGACTTCCGGACAAGGACGGGATGACGCTGCTGTCATGGCTGCGCGAACAAAGCAACCAGGTTCCGTTCATCATCATGACCGGGTATGCCGAAATTCAAAGCGCAGTGAAAGCCATAAAGGAAGGAGCAACCGACTATATCTCCAAGCCTGTACAGCCGGATGAACTCCTGAAGAAAATAAAAGAGGCAATCAATACAGAACATGCCTCAGCCGAAGAAGAAGAGGCTGGAATCTCCCAACAGAATTTTCTGGAAGGAGAAAGCGAGGCTGCGCACCAATTATATAACTACGTCAATCTGGTAGCACCCACACAGATGTCAGTGCTGATAAACGGTGCAAGCGGCACAGGCAAAGAGTATGTGGCACATCGCATTCACAGGCTCAGCAAGCGTGCCGGCAAGCCTTTCATTGCCATCGACTGCGGATCGATTCCCAAAGACCTGGCAGCATCAGAGTTTTTCGGACACGTCAAAGGTTCTTTTACCGGAGCTTTCAACGATAAGGTCGGGGCGTTTGAAGAGGCAAACGGAGGAACACTTTTTCTGGACGAAATAGGAAACCTGAGCTATGAAGTGCAGGTACAGCTGCTGCGTGCTCTTCAAGAAAGACGTATCCGGCGCATCGGTTCCAGCAAGGAGATTGAAGTAGACGTGCGGCTTATCAGCGCAACCAACGAAAACCTGAAAGAAGCCATCGCCAAAGGAAACTTCCGCGAAGACTTATACCATCGCATCAACGAGTTCACATTGTACATGCCTTCGCTGAAAGAACGGAAAGACGACATTCTGCTATTCGCCAATTTCTTCCTCGACCAAGCCAACAAAGAGCTTGACCGAAACCTCATCGGGTTCGACCAGGAAGCTTGCGAGGCATTGCAGAACTACCCATGGCCGGGAAACCTGCGACAGCTGAAGAACACGGTAAAGCGAGCGACCCTCGTGGCACAAGGCGAATTCATCTCACCGAGGGATTTGGGAGAAGATTTTAACAATGCAGGCCCGGCAGATATTCCTGCATGTGCCGACGAACCGCTTCTTCTTCACAACGAAGAACATGAAAAGCAACGGATTCTTCAGGCACTCCAGCACACCAACAACAACAAGAGCAAAGCGGCCATACTTCTGGGCATTGACCGGAAGACATTATACAACAAGCTGAAACTGTATAACATTCCACAATAAAGTGTGGAATATTTCCACAACAGCCAATTGAGGATTCCACAAATTATCCACAAAAAAACGACCATGCCAGTGCAAACAATTCGGACACTTCGCTTGTTATTACTAAATAAAGGAAACAATTACAAGTTGAATAACAAGATGATAAATAGAAAATAAGATATCCGTTGCCAAATAAAGCAAAAGGATGGCACGCTTTGGCACGGAGATTGCATTAAATCATATATACGGAAATTAAAAACAAAACAGTACACAAAAAAGATTAGAACTAGATTTTAAACCCAACCCCATTTAAGAATTGAGAGAATTTAAGCTTTAAGCTATAATCTCTTATAAATGAAGATGCCTATGTGTTAAAGAGAGGAGAACGCTGTGAAGCCTTCTCCTTTCGTCATTCCAGACCGATCCCTTCGAAGCACCGCCAAAGCCCGTCATCGGGAAGAGGAGCCGTCAAATCAATAAGCACCTTCGAAACCGGATGCACAAATCTCACCCTGCGCGCATGCAGCGATATGCCGCCGTCCGGGTTCGAACGGGGAAAACCATACTTCAAGTCACCCTTGATGGGACAGCCCATTTTCGCCAACTGGCAACGGATCTGGTGATGCCTGCCTGTCTTCAGGTCAACTTCCAGCAAGAAATAATTCTGCGAACAGCCTATCAGACGATAATGAAGCACAGCTTTCTTGGCATTCTTCACTTCCTTGTCATAGGCATACGACTTGTTCTGCTTCTCATTGCGCACCAGATAATTGACCAGCTCAGCTTCTTCCAGCTCCGGACGCTGGCGGACAATGGCCCAGTAGGTCTTTTTCACCTCTCCTTTCCGGAACATCTCATTCAGCCGCTCCAGCGCCTTTCCCGTCTTGGCAAACATCACAAGTCCGCTCACCGGCCTGTCCAGGCGATGCACCACACCCAGAAACACATTGCCGGGCTTGGCATACTTCTCCTTAAGATACTGCTGGACTGTTTCAGAGAGCGGCGTGTCGCCCGTCTTATCGCCCTGAACGATTTCAGACACAGTCTTGTTGACTACAATGATATGATTGTCTTCGTAAACAACTTCCATAAATACTTCGCATATAAACGCAGAAGACGCAAAGACGCAGAGATCCGGTCCCTGCGTTTCTGCGTCCCTACATCAAACAAATGTTCTCAAAAATTACATATTCATGCCACCGTCAACCTGAATAACCTGTCCTGATACATAAGAAGACAAGTCGGATGCCAGGAACAATGCGATGTTGGCCACATCTTCCGGTGTACCGCCGCGGCGCAACGGAATCCGCTTGTTCCATTCAGCCTTCACTTCGTCAGAAAGCTGCGCAGTCATGTCGGTGATAATAAATCCCGGAGCGATGGCGTTCGCACGGATGCCGCGTGAGCCCAACTCCTGAGCGATAGATTTTGCCAGCGCAATCAGTCCGGCCTTTGAAGCCGAATAGTTGCACTGTCCGGCATTGCCGTGTACGCCTACCACAGAAGCCATATTGATGATGTTTCCGCTTCTCTGACGCATCATGATCGGCGTGCAGGCATGGATGAAGTTGAAGGCCGACTTCAGGTTTACGGCAATAACCGCATCCCATTGTCCTTCGCTCATGCGCATCATCAGGCCGTCTTTCGTGATTCCGGCATTGTTCACCAGAATGTCAATCGAGCCGAAGTCGCTGTGGATCTGCTCCACAACCTTGGCGGTTTCTTCAAAACTTGCGGCGTTCGAAGCATATCCCTTCACCTTCACGCCATAAGCGGCGATTTCCTTTTCTGTATTCTGACCGTTTTCATCAATTACCAAGTCTGTAAACGCTATGTTGGCTCCTTCAGAAGCAAACTTCAAGGCAATGGCCTTACCGATACCACGGGCAGCACCCGTAATGATAGCTGTTTTTCCAGTTAATAATCCCATTTTCTTTTTATATTAAAAATTAAACTATAAGTTGTCGCGTCTGTTCTTGCAGCCCAATGCGCCGAAAACGATCTTCGACACATAGCGCCACCCGATTTCATCATCCAGATCGTCGGCGATTTGTCCGCGGATATATGGCACTTCAATACCTTTTATACAATAATGCAGGATATCGGCCATGATATCCACATTGTCGAGATCAAAATAACCGGCATCCTTCCCGTCCTGAAGCACCTTCCGGAAAAGAAGGATTTCTTTATGGTCGAACTCCTTCCTTACAGCCTCAACCTTCCAGATATCCCTGAAGAAGCTTGCCTTCAACGTTCCGTTACGGTAAACGACCATTTTGATGGCCTCGAGATGTGTCATTATCAGTTCCATGATTTTATCGTCGGGGGCCGTATGCCTTTCGGCGGCCTGTTCCATCTTGGTGGAAAGCACTTCAAGCTCCGACTCTACGACAGCCAGATAAATCTGATCCTTGCTTTTGAAATAAGTGTACAAAGTCCGCCGCCCTTTCTTTGAGGCCACAGCAATATCGTTCATCGTCGTCTCTTCAACTCCTTTTTTCGCAAAAAGCTGACGGGCGACATCGACCAATTGGGCTCTCGTTCTCTGTACAGTCATTGTTTATTGCACATAATGATATTGATGTGAGCAAAATTAGTGCTTTTCTTTCTATTACACAAATATAGACACCGCAAATTGGCAAAAAAGGCGAAACCCGAAAGCGCATCCTTCCGCTTCCGTAAAGCAAGGAACGGCATGCCGGCTATTTCTTCATCTCCAGGCTGAAGATACAAATCTCCAACTTAAAGATACATATCTCCAGCCTGAAGACATGCATCTTTAGCCTGAGGATGAAGCTTGCATCCCGACAAGCCCACGATTCCAGCGTATCTTTTCATGTCAAAAAAACGCCCTGCACAGGTGTCCATAACCGTTTATGAAAAAGCATTGAAAAAATATTGCATAAAAAATTTGTTTTTTCAGAAAAGAAGCCGTACCTTTGCAGCGGATTTGAGAAAGAGTATATATCGCGGAGTGGAGCAGTTGGTAGCTCGTTGGGCTCATAACCCAAAGGTCGTCTG
>ERZ894203.723-NODE-723-length-23389-cov-12.368947_pt1 | contig 23389 bp, 19 predicted proteins | sample MGYA00380286_ERZ894203 | MGnify/ENA primary metagenome ERZ894203 (study PRJEB32331, sample SAMN06328484) | human gut metagenome | biome: human gut microbiome; feature: stool | host: Homo sapiens | collected 2014-02-06 ... | reverse complement strand
TTGCCGTTTTTAAGCTACCTCTGGGTAGGGAGTAGAAAAACGCTGGAAGTTGACGTTCAAAGCTAAAAAATCACTCTAAGAAAGAGCTGACACGCGCAGAAAACTATCGCATAATATTTTCTAAGGCAACTTAACAAGTTACTAGAATCTCCCCTTACAGGCTGCCTATAAACTTTAGCCTAATAATAGTTTTACCGATCACTAATCCAGTTATTTAAAATAACCCTGCGCAAACTTCAAAAGTTACTCAAAATAAAGAAAAATTTCATTTAACACTATGGCAGTCCTCCATATTTACACAAAGAACGGAAAAATATATTGCACGGCAAAAGAGCCCTTCCTGGGAAAAGAAAAGCCGTTACCAAACTTACCTGCTTTCTCTGAACTCTTCTCTAGCGGCGTAACTTGCGTTGTCTTTAAACTTCCTTCTCTCCTGAAAACAAGAAACTTTAAATTAATTTGTTTCGCACTGCTTTCTTTTGTACTTAGAAAATACTATAGGCAAAAGATACCTAAATTATTAGACTCTTTCTTAAACAAGCAGAAAGAAAAAGATTTATTCTTTATCGGAGGTTCCGTTGGGGCTGAGTTAATCAAATTCCATTATGCAAAGAAAAATGATGTAGTGGTCGAAGGAGTTGAAACAATCAATCTGATCGCCAAGAGCAACAAAGCTCTAAATAGGCTGATCTCTCAAGTTAAACCGAAAGAAGTAAAGAAAAGAATTTTCATCGTTGGGCTTTTTTCTCCTGAACTCCTTCGGTACTTAAGAAAAAAATATCCTCTTGCAAATATAGAGGTTAGATACTTTGACATTTTGCGACCAAGTAGAATTAAAGAATTTACTTGGATTAAAAATTTTTCGTTGTCAAACGATATCAAGATCTCTGTGTATGACCAGTCCACTTCCTCTAAATTTGGCATTCCCTATGCCATGAACAAGGTAAACACTTCAAAGCTTATTAATTTCCTGAATGTTAAAAAGAAATACGATGTTTGTTTCTTGGCAGCATATAGCCTAGATAGAGAAAAATCTTTAAGGCCTTTGTTGAGCGCATTAAAAAAGGCCAATTTAAATGTCAAAATTTTACTTGTAGACTATCCCTACTCCGAGTTGGAGGACTTTAAGGTCGACAGAGAGATCGTGTCTTACGAAAACTACTTACGATTAATGAGTGAAAGTCGTGCAGTAATAGATCTCTGGCGATTAGCGCCTGGTGAGGGCTATTCCTTCAGAATATCAGAGGCTCTGACACTCAATTCGAAGATTATTACTAATAGAACGTGCATACTAAACGAGCCTTTTTATGATGCAAGCAGGATGTTTGTTTTTTCCGAGGGGAATGAAATCAACCCTGACGCCATTAAGCATTTTCTCATTTCCCCAATGAAACCCGTCGACAAATCAATTTTTAGCCTTGGAACAAACTGATGAAATTACTAATAACTGGTGGTGCAGGATTTATCGGATCAAATTTCATTCTGGACAGAATAGAAAAAGGAGACAAAGTACTTAATCTTGACAAGTTAACCTATTCAGGTAACCTTGATAATTTGATATCAGTCCAAGACAACGAAAACTACTCCTTCATACAAGGCGATATCGGTGACAAAATCCTAACTCAAAAAATCCTTTCCGAATTCCGTCCGGACGCCGTGGTTAATTTCGCCGCAGAGACGCATGTTGATAGGTCGGTGGTAGATCCTGAATCATTTGTAAAAACGAATGTTCTCGGGACCTCCAACCTCCTTCTAGAGACATTGGAGTATTGGAAGTCACTTTCTCAAGAAGAAAGAACAAGATTCCGGTTTCATCACATCTCAACTGACGAAGTTTATGGATCTCTGGGCTTTAAAGATTCGGCCTTTAGAGAAGACACACCATACGCCCCTAATAGTCCATATTCAGCCTCAAAAGCATCTAGTGACCACTTTGTCAGGGCTTTTCATGAAACCTATGGACTGCCGACCCTAATATCCAATTGCTCTAACAATTATGGACCGAGACAATTTCCCGAGAAATTAATACCTTTGATGATTCTGAATGCCATCGAAGGTAAGCCTTTGCCAATCTATGGAAACGGCAAAAACATCCGTGATTGGCTGCATGTTTCAGACCACTGCGGCGCAATATCCCTCATGCTAGAAAGAGCTATGCCGGGTGAGTGTTACAACGTCGGAGGAAATTCAGAAAAAAACAATTTAGAAGTTGTGGCGGCAATTATCAATGTTCTCGACCAAGAAATGCCGCGCTCAGACGGAAAATCTTATTCTGAACAAATTCATTTTGTGAAAGACCGTCCCGGACACGATCTTCGTTACGCCATTGATGCTTCAAAAATTAAGAAAGATTTAGGCTGGACGCCCAAATTTAATTTTGACCAAGGCATCCGAGAGACTGTCCTTTGGTATTTGAAGAATGCAGAATGGGTAAAAAATGTCAAAAATGGCAATTACCAAGATTGGATCAAGAAAAACTATGAGGAAAGATAAATGAGTTCTTGGAAGGGAATAATTTTGGCCGGAGGCTCTGGTACCCGCCTTGCTCCCCTCACGACGGCCATAAGTAAGCAATTGCTCCCTGTTTATGATAAGCCGATGATCTATTACCCGCTGAGTACTTTAATTCAGATCGGCATAAGAGAAATTGCAATTATTACCACGCCTGATCAGCAGCATCTTTTTAAAAAGCTTCTTTCGGACGGCAGTCAGTTAGGTTGTCATTTTGAATTTTTCATCCAGGAAAAACCTACCGGACTTGCAGAGGCCTTTTTGATAACCGAAGAGTTTATTAAAGACAGCCCTACTTGCCTGATTCTCGGCGATAACATTTTTTACGGAAACGGACTTATTGACTTAGCTAAGGAGGCCATGTCTTCCCCTGCGGGCGCAACCGTTTTTGGTTATCGAGTAAACGATCCGGAACGGTACGGTGTCGTTGAGTTTGACAAGGAAAACAGAGCTGTCTCAATAGAAGAAAAACCGGAATTTCCAAGGTCGCCTTATGCGATCCCCGGTTTGTACTTTTACGACACGAAAGTGATTAAGATCGCCAAATCACTTACCCCTTCAAAACGAGGGGAATTAGAAATAACAGATATAAATAAAACTTACCTCTCTGAAGGCAGCCTAAGAGTTAAGGTAATAGAAAGAGGCGTGGCTTGGCTCGATGCAGGAACCTTCGAATCACTTTTGCAAGCAGGGTCGTTTATACATGCAGTCCAGGAAAGACAAGGATTAATGGTCGGCTCTCCAGAAGAAGCTGCATGGCTGAACAAACTGATAAACAATGAACGGCTAAAAGAATTGGCTGAACCTCATAAAAAAAATGCCTACGGTCGCTATCTTTTAAATCTAGTCGGAAATAAAAATGCAAATAATTGAGACACCTATTCAAGACCTCTTAGAAATTCAGCCCAAAGTTTTTGGTGATAAAAGAGGCTTTTTCTTGGAGACTTGGCAAAAAAAACGGTATGAAGAGGCTGGAATCCATTATCAATTCGTTCAGGATAATCGCTCGTTCTCTTCAAGAGGCACATTGAGAGGTCTTCATTTCCAGAAACGTTTCCCGCAAGGAAAACTTGTTTCCGTGATATTTGGGGAAGTTTTTGACGTAGCCGTAGATTTAAGGAGGGGTTCCAATACTTATGGGAATTGGTTCGGCCTTGTCTTAAGCGCAGAAAAATGCAATCAACTATGGATTCCGCCAGGATTTGCACACGGATTTTATGTTCTTTCAGAAACAGCCTTCTTCGAATACAAATGCACTGACTATTATCATCCTGAAGACGAAGCAGGAATCTTGTGGAACGACAAAGACATCGGGGTTGATTGGCCCATACCTCCAGCTTCAACCGTTTTATTAAGTGAAAAAGACAGAAACGGCTTACCCTTTAAAGAAATCTCTTTTAGCGAAAATACCCTTTGATCTCGAAATATCCTTATAACCCTTAGACCTTGACTATAAAAATAATGCATCCTAGTTTGTTCTCTTTCTTTAATCGTGGTGTTGCAAGTATCTTTGCTCTTTCTTTTGGTATAGCCGCAGCTCCGAACGGATTTTGTTCTGATGTCTTCAGAGGAAACGAAACTTTCCAGAGCTTTAATAAAGCAAAAAAAATATTAGAGCATCAGGTGATATTCGATCATCGCGTTACGCTTTATTGCAACGCCCCATTTGATAAAGACAAATGGATTTCTCTTCCCCCTGGTTTCACTACCCAAGTCCATAAAAAAAGAGCTAACAGAGTCGAATGGGAACATGTCCTACCTGCCGAAAACTTCGGACGATTCTTCCCGGAATGGAGGGAAGGTTCGCCAATGTGCACTGATAACAGAGGTGCTCCTTTTAAAGGAAGAAAATGCGCGGAAAAATCAAACATCACGTTCAGGCTGATGCAAAGTGACATGTATAACCTTTTTCCCGTCATCGGCGCAGTTAATGCAGAACGGGGCAACAAAAATTTTGGGCTCCTTTCCGCCTCAGCTGAAAACACATTCGGTTCCTGTGCGATGAAAATTTCAAGCAACAGAGCAGAACCGCCTAAGTACGCAAGGGGCACTATCGCCCGTGCTTATAAATATATGGCTTACGCATATCCAATTTTCAAGTTGAGCAAGGAACAAGAAAGATTAATGGACGTTTGGGACAGGCAATATCCCGTTGAGAAATGGGAGTGCGTGAGAACAAAACGAATTGAACGAATCCAAGGAAATGAAAATCCCTTTGTTAAGCAGCCTTGTATTGAGAAAAAATTGTGGTAGCAATGCTTTAGTCGTGCCATTGTCTGCATAGAGCTCCTTTATTTTCTTTGAAAAAAAACGGTAAGCCTATGAACTCGACATTGAAAAACTTCTAAATAAATGTAAATAAGGGTAAGATAACTGAGTTCACGTGAACAGACACAGCTCTCATAGGAGAATTCCAATGAACAAGACTGAAATGATTGAAGCCGTAGCTTCTGAAACCGGTCTCGCCAAAACAGAGGTCGCAAAAGTTCTTAACGCCTATACCGACACAATCGTGAAGACGGTTGCAGAAGGCGGAGAATATACAGTTATCGGTTTTGGCAAATTCTATGCAAGCCAGCGCCAAGCGCGTACCGGCCGAAACCCATCAACCGGAGTCGAAATCAAGATTCCAGCAGCTATGGTTCCCAAGTTCACTGCAGGTAAGGCTTTCAAGGATGCTGTAAATGCTCCCAAGAAACCTGCCCGTAAGGGAAGAGCCAAAGCTAAGAAATAATTTCTTCTGGTATCTCAAGACCCGGCCTTAAGCCGGGTTTTGACATTTAAGGCTGAAATCTCAAAATTAGAACTCGATAACGCCTATCAATTAGAATGTTGGATTCAAAACTGTCTTTTGTATCTAATTAACTCTATTTTGTCCACTAAGCCTTTGTGCTATTGACCCTATGAACTTTTTAACCGGACTAGGAAGACTTGAACGGGCTGCTTTCGTTTTCTTTAGTTTATTTGTCTTACTCCAATGTCTTTCGATTGCAGCTGCAAACATAGCCCTCGGTTTTTCTGTTTTTTTCCTCGTATTGCAATTAATACGCACCAAAGGTTCAATTTCAAATCAGTCTTTGACTACAATTTATAAAGAAAACAACTGGTTAATTTGGCTTTTTGGATTTTTTTGGCTGACTATCTTTTGTTCGGCGTTAGCAAGCGGCGCCCCGATTAAGGGACTCAAGATATTTTTAGGCCAGTTTGTTTACAGGACCTCCCCTTTATTCATAATCCTTTTCTTTTTTGGAAAGAAAAGATACGCGTCATTCTTTTTAGCACTGAGTATCTTATCTTGCGTCCTCGACGTCATCGGTGGAATGATCATTCACGGGGACGGACCGCGCCTAAGAGGACTTTACGGACACCCAATGACCTTAGCAGGATTTCTCCTGACTTCGCTTCCTATATTGTTTTGCTTCCTTTTGGATTGGAAACAGGACCGAAAAACCTTATTCGTGACTATTATGTTCTTTCTAATAGGTTTTACCGGACTCCTTCTGAACGGAACTCGAGGTGCATGGCTAGCGCTGGCAGTCTCTCTTCCTTTAGTTGCTGTTCTTTATGATCACTCCATCAAAAAGATCCTTTTTCTTGTTATTTTCGCAGTCGGGACTTCTTTGGTATTTTTTAATTCTCCGCAACTTCAAAATCGAGCGGAAAGCATTACGAGCACAACAATGCAGTCGAATACTGAAAGGCTCTTGATGTGGGAGTCAGCCTACGAAATGTTTAAAGATCATCCAGTATTTGGAGTTGGTATTGGCCAATACGCATCAAAGTACTTAAATGAATATAAGTCGCCGGAGGCCAAAGAAAAGCAGAACCACTGTCACAACAACTTTCTTCAAATGCTTGCTGAGAACGGTGTAGCCGGATTTATTGGTTTTTGTTTGTTGTTTGGCTATATTCTTTTGTCTTCACTAAAAAACGCCTTCTTTAAATGTTCGCCCTATTATGTATTAATATTCGGCAGCTCTTTAGCCCTGCTCCTTCAGGGGTTCACTGAATATAATTTTGGGAACTCTGCCGTTATTAAATACTACTGGGCTACCTTGGGTTGCCTTCTTGTGTTAGCCCACCAGACTGAAAATAAAGCCTCCGCTAATTCGTTTTCTCTCTTTCAACACACTAAAACCGAGATATGAAAATAGGGATTGTCTGTAACGCCCTCGCTAACAGCGGCGGAATGGAACGATACACACTGGATATTATCAGGGGCTTTGTATCTGCGGGGCATGAAGTTACAGTTTTTACGAGAAAGATCGATAGAAGCCTTTACGAAGCGACTCTTGTGAAGACAGTAAAAATCAATGCTTCCTTTTTGCCAAAAAGACTAAGAGACTTTTATATTTCTAATCTCCTTCCCGGTTTAAGGAAAAAATATCCGGTGGATGTCATGTTAGGCTGCTGTCGCTCAAGACATGTAGACGTTGTGATATGTGGCGGAACTCACCCCGGTTTTCTCAAGGCAACGGGAAAGAAAAAAAGCATTTTCGACAGATTCGTTCTTCCCTTCGAAAAGGCCTCATACCAGGAGGCAAAGTATGTAGTAGCGCACTCTCGGCTAGTTGAAGGGGAAATCCGAACTTACTACCAAATTCCTGTGCCGCGTCTTTTTTTGATACCGCCTCCTGTCGACCTGAGCATTTTTAAGCCTCAAAAAGATGAGGGGGAGAAGCCATGTGGAATTCGACTTTCTTCTTTCCCACAGTTAAAGGACAAAACAACATTTCTTTTTGTGTCTTCCAGTCACGCCAGGAAAGGGTTCAAACTCTTAGAAAAGTATTTTGAAAATACCGACCTTCCGATTGCTTTAGCTGTGGCAGGGCGTCCTATTAGTAGAAAAGACTATAAGAATATTTGTTACGTGGGCTATGAGAAAAATATGGCGGCTTTGTATGCGCAGACCGACTTCTCTATCCTCGCTTCTATTTACGAACCTTTCGGACTCGTTCCTATCGAGTCACTCTGTATGGGTGTACCGGTAGCGATTTCTGAAAATCTTGGTTGTAAAGACTATATCTCAAAGGCTGTGAAAGAAGAGTTCAATCCTTTTTCAATTGATTCTCTCGACAAAGCAATCCGAAACTGCCTCAATCGGAAAGATTCCATGACAGAAGCCGCCAAAAAAAGAGCTTCAGAAAAATTCTTAGTCGATTTTTCTTTGGATAAACATATCTCCAAGCTTCTTGAAGTTTGTGAGTTAGCAAGAAAAGAAAATGCAAACTGAAACTATAAAAAGCCTGCCGGATTTAACGGCTTACATAATGACTAAAAATGAAGAGCACTGCATCGCCCGCTGTATTCAAGCTCTTTCATGGTGTCCGAAAATTGTGGTCGCCGACACTGGTTCTTCTGACAAAACTAAAGAAATCGCAAAATCATTGGGCTGCGATGTAATTGAGGTACCCTTTGATGGTTTCGGTACAACCCGGAACAGAATACTTGACCATCTAACTTCTGATTGGGTCCTTTGCTTTGATGCTGATGAAGTTTGCACCCCTGAGCTAGCTGAAGAAATTCAGGAGACATTAAAAAATCCTTCTGCTTCTGCCTATCTCGCCAATAGACTGACTTTTCTTCTTGGAAAACCGGTTCTGCATTCCGGCTGGAATCCTGACTTTAGACATGCCGTTTTATTTAAAAAGAGCGAATATCGTTATACCGACCGAAAGGTTCATGAAGGTTTTACTACATCAGGGAAGGTTGAGAAGTTGAAATCTTCTTTCCGACACTACTCTTTCCCTACTGTCAAAACGCTTATGGCTAAAGAGATGCAATATGCGGACCTGGGTGCCGACGCCATGCTTGCTAAAAACAAAAAAATTGGAATGTTCAGAGGGTTAGGTCACGCTTCTTGGGCATTTTGTCGACATTTTTTCTTGCGAAGAGGTTTTTTAGATGGATGGAGAGGCTTTCTGATCGGCGTTTCTGCATTTCATACGACGTTTTACCGTTATGTTATCGCCATGGAAAAGTTATCTGAGAGTTCTAAGAAGTAATAAGGTTTTTAAATGAATACAAAAAATATGAAGTTTTTTATCTATTTTCCGCTTCTTCTTGGACTCATTTTTTCAATTTTAAGTTTCCGTTTTACCTCTCCGGATGAGTTTACAGGCGCCCCTTTATGGAGCCCTGTCTATTTTTTCTCTTATTCATTTTTTTATTACTCTTTCTTAAACCTGCTTCTGGCCGCCCCTTTTGCCCTGATTTCTCTTGTAAATAAAAAAGTTGGGAAATTTTGTGCTTATATCGTTTTGTCGGTATTTTTAATTTTCTTTGTGACCGACAGCTTCGTCTATCAGCAATTCAGGTTGCATTTAAATATTGCAATGCTACAAATGACTTTACTTGGCGGGGGTCAAGTGGTCAGTTTCTCTGGTTCCATGATTTTTCAGATCTGTCTGTTAATGGGAGCCTGCTTCATTGCTGCCCTCGTCTGTTTTTGGTTGGCTAACGTACTCTCTAATACTCAACCCCGCTTCAAGCCTTCTTATCTTCTTGCTTTTACTCTCGTCGGCTTGCTTGTCTGCCAAGGCGTGTACGGATTCGGCTTTGCCTACCATAACCCGTACACCTCAAAAGTTGAGGAGAACTTACCTTTAAGTCGTCCTTTGCATTTCAATAAACTTCTGATAAAAACAGGATTGGTTTCCAGAGAAGATGTATACACATTCAAAAAAACAGACGCAAAAGGCGCTATGAATTATCCTCTGAGTAAGCTCGATTGCTCCGGAGGAGAAGGCTATAACATCGTTTTCTTAGTTGTCGATGCTCTCCGCTTTGACATGATCACTGAACAAACGATGCCTAATGTCACTGCGTTTTCGAAGAATGCTATAAATTTTAAGGACCATTACTCTGGAGGCATTAACACTCGACACGGGATCTTCACGCTATTTACCGGAATTCCAGGTTCATATTGGGACAGCTCCAAAGCGTCAAAATCGGGCTCTGCTTTGATTAAAGCTCTACAGACTCGAGGCTACGAGATCGGCCTTTTTGCCTCTGCCCCGCTCACAATGCCGGAATTTAACCAGACGGTTTTTGCTACCTTGCCGGACGCCCGCTTAAATTCCAAAGGAAATAATCCCATTGAAAAAGACGAATCTGCAATAGAAGACATGGAAAAGTGGTTAACGTCTGTGCCAAAAAACAAGCCCTTCTTCGCCTTTCTTTTCCTAGATTCAGTACATTCGGCTATCTTTCCGGAAACAGAAGAATTTACCGTCTTCAAACCTTACTGGAAAGAAGTCAACCAAATCAAGCTTTCAAACGATTTTGACAGGACTCCCTATTTCAATAGGTATAAAAACTCCGTCTTCTTCACAGATAAAAATCTAGGGCGTGCGCTTTCATTCTTAGGCAAGAACATCGATATCGATAAGACCATCATCGTTATCACTTCTGACCACGGAGAAGAATTCAATGATACGGGGAAAAACTATTGGGGACACAACGGCAACTTTACAAAATATCAGGCACAAATTCCTTTTATCGTTAAGTGGCCCGGCAAAGCTTCTATAGATATTGGCTATCGAACTTCTGCCTTAGATGTCGTGCCCACTCTGCTGCCTCGAGTCCTTGGCTGCAAGAATCCTGTGTCTGATTACAGTGTTGGCAAAGACCTTTTTGAACCCAGTGGAAGAAACCCTTTTGTTTATGTCAGTAATTACTCAAAAGATGCTTTTGTAGAAAAAGACAGGGTTGTTTTGATTAATGAAATCGGAGTTCTTTCTTTCCTGGATCCTGCTTACAACCCGGCAAAAGACCAATCTGTACCTCCTTATCTGAAACAGGTTTTAGAGGAAAGTTCTCGTTTCTTAAAGAAGCACTAGAATTGTCTTAATTCCCACCTATTTGAATTTTTTTGCAATCCATTTATTCTGGAGAAACATCCACAATGACCACCGAAACGGAAAAGCTGCCTAGTATCGTTTCCTCAGTCTTGATCCCAAGAAAGGATAAGAACGTAAAAGAAGCATTGGATGTTTTCTTCTGCTTTGACGATGCATTCTGTCTGCCGACCGGAATTAGTGCCTTCTCTGTCTTGGAAAACAACAAAACGCTTCCTTTGAACGTTCATCTTGTGGGCGTTGACGTCTCCGATAAGAATTTGGACTACTTCAAGCAGCTGAATTGCTCTCCGAATTCAGAAATCCTTTTTCACTCCCTGACGGCGAAAGAGTGTGAAAAAATCACCGCTAGCCGCTCCACTCTTCATTTTCCTCCCGCAAGTTTCATCAGAATCTTCCTTCCAGAGTTGTTCCCTGCGTTAAGCAAAATGTTGTACCTTGACGGTGACACCCTCTGTGTCGGAAGCCTCAAAGAGCTTGCGGATCTAGACTTGAAGGGCAAATTAGCCGCTGTTGTTCTGGACATAAAGGCAAAAGATGGTTCATCTGTGCGGCATGGCAGGAGAGACTTCAATTCAGGAATGATGCTTATTAACGTCAAACCATACGTTGAGTCCGACATAGCTCAAAAGACTCTTACTGTTCTTGAGAATAATCGTCAATATAAATCTCCCGATCAGATGGCTCTAAATGACGCACTGGAAGACAGAAGAGTCATTCTTCCGAAAAAATTTAATTTCATTCAAGAGCTAACCGTCCATGGCGAACAGGATCAAGATCGCCCAACTGATTCCGTCATTGTCCATTATGCAAACCGCTCCAAGCCGTGGACAGAAGCTTTCTCGACGCGCTTATATCAGAAATACTATGGCTCAAGTCCTTGGAAGGGGTTTTCAAAAGAGCTAGTTTATAAAAAGGACCCCAATAGCATCAGAAGATATGCATTATGGCATCTTAAAAACAAAGATTTCGGCAGATTCACAAAACTTTTACTGATCTACTTATCAGTACTTATTGAAAGGAAAAAACGCAAATTATCTAAAAAACTCGCACATTAGACCTCAAAGGGGCGTCCTATATGCCAAGTAAGAAGTTACATAACTAAGGGCGCTTCTTTCACATAGCCTCTTCCTTCAGCAGCGTCAACCGCTCAACGCTCAGAACTCTTACTCACAGCCCTTAATCAGACAAAGAAGATTTAACAAGCGCCGGTTCCTCTATCCTTTTAACGATCCTTTCACCTTTACCTTATAATTTTTTCATGAATCAGGATCTTCCTGATAGCAATAAAAGTGTATGGGCATGAGTACGAAGACGCAAAGTGAATTATCTAAATTCTTTGGCCCGGTGGTTGCTACCGGAGCTGAAAGAATATGCGTAAGAAATTTGAACAACGAATTCTCTTGTTTCAAAATCAGCAAAAAGATTCATTCCAAAGAGACACGCCGAGAGATAAAGTATTTTAAATTTCTAAAGAAGCGGGGCATTTCTTCTTCTTTCATTCCCTCCTTTATCTCTGACTTTGAGACGAAAGATGAAGTCATTATCGAACAGGAACTGATCGCCGATCATCCTGAGCAAAATCTTTTTGCCTTCCGCGTTGAAGAATTTGTTGCTGATGCCTCGGATAATCAGCTGACAAAGTTGGAAAAATTGTTTCGTGAGCTCTATACAGAACTAAAGGAAAAAAACATCATTATCAGTGATCTGCACGCGGGTAATATGATGATTTACTGTGATGAGACTGGGAATATTAAGCGTCTCATTGTTGTAGACGGCTTGGGAAGCCCGGAAGCAATTCCTCTGGCAAAATACTTCCGGTACTTCGGAGGAAAAAAGATTGACCGGCAATGGGCAAAGTTCAGACGGACCTTCGACGCTACTTGGCAAAGAAGACGAGGCGGAAAACAGACAATTAATTTCTAGCACCTCGGACAAAACTGCCTGTAATACTATTTAATCGCCTTCTCGGAATATAAATTTAATTCTAAACAGAACGAGTTCTCCACTTTGTTATGGATCACGAATTTTCTATAAAGCAGGAAAACTATTGGTTTAAACATTTCCTTAAAGCCATCGTTTTCTTTATTGCATCATTAATCGTACTAAGCCTTTTCCGCATTTTCTTTCTTTACTATTTTTCTGCAGGCCTCAATATTGCCGCGCACAACTTTCTACCTGCGTTAGGAGTTGGGATTCGTGTGGATGCAAAATGGCTATCTCTAGCCCTGCTCCCTGCTTTTTTGGTTTTTATTCTTTCATATTGGAGACCTTTTCTTTTTAATTACTCGGCCATTCTCGCGGGTTTGGGGTTATTCGGAATGGTCTTGCTTGAAGCTGTTAATTTTGGATTTTTTAGTTTTTACAAGACTCCTATAAGCCCATTGGTGTTCGGTTTTTTCCAGGACGACACAAAGGCAATATTACAAACGCTTTGGCAAGATTGGCCGATCATCACTTATCTCTTAGTTTTGTCTGCCGGCATCGCAGTCCCTTTCACAGCTTCTTCTGTTTTCTTCAACCGACTAAAAGCTAATCCTAAGGGCTATCAACTTTTCTTACTTGGCATTGTCAGTACCCTACTGTTTGCCTTTTTTATTCGCGGTTCCATTGGGAAATTTCCTCTCAGACAGGAAGATTTCGCAGTCAGTAAAGTTCAGTTAATCAATGCTTCTGTTCCTAATGGAGCCGCAGCTTTATATGAAGCCACTAAAGCCTGGAGAAATTTTCAGATCAAAGGAGAACCTTCTCAAGCGCTCACTAAATTCGGATATTCGAATATTGAAGAGGCTAAAAAAGATCTTGCTGTTAGAGCACATACGTCCACACAGTTAAGTTTTAGACCTAATGTTGTCTTCACTGTCATGGAATCAATGAGCGGAGACATCTTTAACTCTCATGATTCATTGGCCAATAATACATTGGGCTCATTAGAAACTGCTATGGAAGACGCTGTTGTCTTTCGTAAAGGTGTCAGTATCGAAAACGGAACTTTTCCTTCTTTGGAAGGACTTCTTTTCGACACACCGATCAGCCCCATTTCTCAGAGTATCTACGGCAGAAAGGAGCTCTCATTCTCCCAAGTCCGTGCTTTTAAAGAGGCTGGTTACAGAACCATCTTTCTTACAGGGTGCCCAGAACCATGGCGACAGATCAACGACACATTTAAGTTTTATGGATTCGAAGAGATCTATGGTCAAGCCGCCATCGGAGAAAAATTTCCTAACGCCGAGAAAAGCTCTTGGGGAATCGGAGATAAGTGGATGTTTAAGTTCGCTGAAGATTTGCTGAAAGAGGCAGAGGGAACCGGAAGGCCTGTGTTTATCATGATGCTTTCGACGACCAATCATCCGCCTTTTAAGGTTCCGGACGGAGAACAAGTTTCAAAAGTAGATATCAGTAAGCTGCCAAAGACCATCAATCTTGAGGGTTCTTATGACGGAAACATGGAAATGCTTCTGAAGACTTATCAGTATGCGGCTAACTCTTTGGGAAATTTCATTCTTGACCTTAGGAATAAAGGTTGGTTGAAAAATACGATCGTGGCAGCAACTGGGGATCACAACGCAAGAATGAGGTATCAGTCTGAGGGCAATTGGCACCATGTTTTCGGGGTCCCTGTCCTATTTTGGCTCCCTGATCAAAATTTAAAAGCATCCGTCGATACTGATCGATGGGTTTCCCACAGGGACATCCTTCCTTCCCTTTTGGCCATGTCCACAGGAAAAATCCTTGGAAACGAAAAAGGCAGGAACCTTTTTGCTAAAGATATCGAAGAAGGTGCCGTCTCTTTCATTGGCTGGTCCGGTTCGGGCTTTGTTATCGGAAAACCAGGCATGGTTACCCTTAACAGCAAAAATTTAGAATGCTATGGCTGGCAGGATGACAGGCTTGTAAAAGTCGAACGCTGCTCCAAAGAACAAGAGAAGATGGGGAAAGAGGCTCGCGCCCAAAGAGCCATTAGCGAATATATTGTCAGAAAAGGCCTGAACGAATAGTTCTGTATTATTAGATTGAGTGAGTCTAATAATAAGGAACCGAAGAGAAAACAATGAGTTACTTTGACAAAAACTCAGATGCACAAGGCTCGAGTGCCTCATTGCTAAGGGTAATCGCGTATATCTTCCTAGTGTTTCTTTTCACAATTTATTCATTAGATTTCGTTAGAAGCGCACAACTTACCGCCTTTTATATACCCCTCGCTTTTTTGCTTGCTTTACGCCTGCCTCGAGCCATAACGAAAATACTTCTCGTTTTAAATATTTGGCTCTGTTCAGAGTAAGTATTGATATTAATTGCTGATTCTTCGCTTAAGGGGTAACCTCTAACTTAAGGAGGTACCCTATGTTCACCACAGCCGTAGATAAGCTCCTTTCCCAGTTTTTTGCCCTAAGCGCAGAAGAGAGATCTTGCATCCTAGAAGTTCTTCTGCAAGCTCAGCCTCTTAATAGCTCGGATGATATAGAAAGCTTCCTAAGCAAGAGGCTCGATGCCAGTCGTTCGGGGCGTCCGGTCTGCCCACACTGCGGTTCACTGAAGGTCGTGAGAAACGGCAGACATAACGGGATTCAGCGGTTTATTTGCCGGAACTGCGAGAAAAGCTTTGACTGGAGCCGCGGGCCCTTTTTTAATCATTGCAGGAAAGACATTTCTCAATAGTTCAAATAGGTAGAGTGCTTCATGGACCGACTTCCGCTTAGAGAGTGTGCACGCAGGTGTGAAATTTCCTTGGATACTGCATTCAAATGGCGGCATAGACTGTTAGACAGCTTACAGAAGATACACGGTGCGGTGAGACTGGCCGGTGTCGTTGAAGTTGACGAAGTCTACTTTTCGATTAGCTACAAAGGATCAAAGAAGTTTCCGGCTCAACTGGCAGGCAGAGAACCGAAAAAACGAGGGACGCGTTCAACAAAAAGAGGCCTGTCTCAGGAAAAGGTTTGCGTCCCCACAGCCGTAAACCTGAATGGAAAAAGCACAGGCGTCGTTTGCAATCTCGGGAAACCCACAACCGGAGATCTCAAGGCAGCCTTAGGCTCCAAGATCCTTGCCTGCTCTACGCTTGTGACCGACAGGCTTGGAGGATATCCTTCACTGGCTGAATCGTGTAAAGCCAAACATGTCCAAATTCCGACAAAGAAACACAAAAAAGGGATCTTCAATATTCAGTTAGTCAACTATTACCATTCTGCACTCAAGGCCATGACAAATATTAGATTCCGAGGGGTCGCAACGAAATATCTCAACAACTACATCGGTTACAACAACTTTGTAACCTTTGCCAAAGAGAGTTTCATGGAAAAAATTAGGATACTGAAGGACGAAATTTTTACCGTCGGTGTTGATAAGAGGAGTTTTTCTGCAAATATCTCAAAACGAGAACCGTTACCTTTACTCAGAAATCAATACTTACTCTGAACAGAGCCAAAGAGAATTCTTCCGCCAATATTTCTCCACTTACCCGCATTTGAAGAATAACCTTCAAAATATTTTGATCGACAGCGCCGGGCTGCCGAATGCTATTCACTTCCCGCTCACTGCCTTGAGCACCCACAACGGAATCAGCAGAGAGGAGGTACGTCTGACATACGTTGAGCAACTCGGAACCTCTTTGCCGGTCTACTTCCAATAAGATCCGGGCAATGTTCCGGACAAGTCCTTACTGGTCAATGTGATTAAAAACCTTGAAGCCTTGGGAATCAATACCTCAGAGATTATTTTTGATGCCGGCTACAGCACGTTGGTTAACTTAACGGAGTGTTTGGAAAGTGGAATCGATTTTATTACCAGACTGGCTCCGAACTATATTCTGTACCGAGAAGCGGTGGAAGAGGCTGCCGTTGATCTGATCTCCGATAACAATGCTGTCACCTTCTCTCAGCGCTTACTTTATATTCGCAAAATAGTCAGAGATATAAGCGGCAAACCTGTTTTTGTCTATGTCGGCCTCGATGAAAAAGAAAGACACACCCAATTGACCACGCTTCTGACGTCCGCAAAATCACAGAAGATGACCGCCGGTGAGGTCAGTAAGAAGAATTCCGGCTTCGGCTATTTTGTTCTTGTCAGCTCCAAAGACTTTACTGCCGAGGAGATATTGCCTTACTACTACAAAAGACAAGAAATAGAGCAGCTTTTTGATGTCTGCAAAAACTACACAAAGACTTTGCCTCTGAGAACACACCGAGAGAAAACGTTCAGAGGTCATTTGATACTGACTTTTATGGCAAGTGTTGTTTTGTCGCTAATTGCGATGCAGATGCAGAGAAAGTCATGGGGGAGGATAAATCTGATCGCTAATGAGAATGCTGCGGATAAGCCTGTACGAAGAGGCCGAAAGCCGCAGTTCAAGCCCCCTGAGTTTAATCGTATGGGAATGTTTAAGAGACTGCGCAATCAGAAATGCAACGTGTATGGTTCGAAGGTGGTTCCGGCAGTGCCCTACAAACCGGCAAACGACGTTTCCTCCTTTTTTAAATTCCTGTCCCGAAAACTGTGAAGTACAGAATTCAGGACAAAGAAAAAATTGTAGATATAAAGTACGTGCGGAATTAGAGATAATTTCACTGTAATATTTTGTCAAGGACAAAAATGCGTTTTGGCGCCCATCAAAAGTGTTATTAAAACTGTTGCATCATTTCAGTACCCCCTCTATTTGCATCGGTTTACTCCTTAGTGATGTAAGTAGGTCCATGGGCAAGCAATAATCCGCAGGCAACCTTTGAGGGGAGGAAACCTCAAAATTCAATTCTTGAGGCGCGTTGCGTTGCTCTCTAAATTGAATTAGGCAGTTAACCAATAGGAAACTTTTTCCGCTCGACGTGAAAATCCAACCTCTTGGAAGTTGAATGCTGTATAAGATAAAAGGCCGCGGAACGCACGGAAAACTAATTCTTAAAGTGTTCTCACCTTGACGTAAATACGTCGCCTCTATTCCTGGATCAAATGGACCTAAAATTGACTGATCCTTAAGCCATAAACCAAAGACAGTACCTATCACCCCCGAGACACAGCTCATAGCCGGGAAGTAAATTTTAAGAAACTCTTTCATTTCAAAAGGATCTTCCATATGGCCCCAGCCATATAGCCATAGAATGAGCAAAGAAAGCGCCAACAGCAAGTATGTACCAACTGAGATGGCGAAAAATAAAGTAATGAACCTCCCAATCTTCTTTGACTTTTGGTAACCGATCATCATTTGTATCTGTTCCAATAGTTTATTTAGCATGTCACTACCTTATAGCCCTGTTCTGTCACAGCATTCCTTAACTTTTCAGTATCAAAACCTTCCTGAACTGAGACTTTGGCAACTCCATCTTCAAGAGAAACCGACAGTACCGTAACGCCGTCAATCCCGGAAAGTGCCTTTGTTACAGCTTTCACGCAGTGTTCACACATCATGCCGTCAATCTTGATTGAGACGGCTTCTTTCGGAGTGGAAACTGCTTCAAAAGACGTCACTTCATAATCTTCTGCCTTGATCGCATCCGTTACCTCTTCTTGAGACAAGGCATGATCTGCGCGGACAACGGCACTCTTCTGTTCCAACGAAACATTGGCAGAAACCACACCGAGAATCTTTTCCAATGCGCCCTTAACTGCTTTGACACAGTGTTCGCACATCATGCCTTCGACACTAACCTTGTATACAAAGTCAGAAGCGTTCTTTTGCTCAGTCTCTGTGGAAACTTCTGCCAGTTGCTGAAGTTTCGGCAGTAAGGTTTGTTCTAAAGATTTGTCACCGCTTCCGGAATCCTTCAGAACGGGCTTCCATCCTCTTAAACGAAGGGCGTTCGTGACTACGCTTACGGAACTCATACTCATCGCCGCTGCCGCGATCATCGGATTCAGAATCCATCCGAAAGCCGTGTAGAAAACGCCTGCTGCAACCGGAATGCCGATGATGTTGTATATGAACGCCCAGAACAAGTTCTCACGAATATTGAGCATCGTCGAATGAGACAAGGCCGAAGCGTTGACCACGTCAGACAAACGACTCTTCATCAGCACAACGTCCGCCGCTTCAATTGCTACGTCGGTTCCGGCGCCGATAGCAGCACCGACATCTGCTCTAACCAGTGAGGGAGCATCGTTAATGCCGTCGCCTACCATAAGAACTTTCTTGCCCCGAGCCTGAAGTTCGCGAACAACGGCTTCTTTGTCGGCAGGCTTGACTTCGGCTCGAACGTTCTTGATACCGACACGAGCAGCCACGGCACGGGCGGTTTTTTCATTATCGCCGGTCAGCATCCAAACTTCTTTGCCTTTAGCCTGCATGGCTTCAATCGCCTGCTTGCTGTCCGGACGAATCGGATCCGCGATCGCTAACAGTCCGACCATTTTGCCGTCAGCGATGACGTAAAGCGGCGTTTTTCCTTCGTCGGCAAGTCCGTCTGCAAGTTCTTTCGTTTTAGCATCTTCCGAAGAAATCACCGACTTATTGCCGATACGGACTGATTTGCCGTCGCAGGTCCCGGAAATGTTGCCAAGCTGCTGGACAAAGTCAGAAGCTTCCTTCAAAGAAAGATTGAGCGCTTTAGCACCTTCGACAATGGCAGTCGCCAGAGGATGTTCGGATTTCTGCTCAACAGAAGCGACAAGCGTGAGAAGTTCTTCAGGTTTTACGTTCCCGAAAGCTATGACGTCCGTCAGAGAAGGTTTGCCGGAAGTCACTGTTCCGGTCTTATCGAGAACCACGGCATCGACTTTTTCTAAGGATTCGATGGCTTCTGCGCTTCTGAAAAGAATACCGTTTCGTGCACCGCGACCGGTTCCCACCATAATGGCGGTCGGGGTCGCCAAACCTAATGCGCACGGGCAGGAAATCACAAGTACGGAAACAGCAATCTCAAGCGCAAACTCCCAGGAATATCCGCACAGCATCCAAACGATGGCAGCAATGATTGCGATGCTGATGACTGTCGGAACAAAGATCCCGCTGACTTTATCTGCTAAGCGGGCGACCGGCGCCTTAGTGGAAGTCGCCTCGTCCACCAATTTAATAATCTGGGCTAAGGCTGTGTCACCACCGACCTTCGTGGCCCGCATTTCGATATAGCCTTGCGTCAGAAGCGTCGAAGCGGACAGTTCTTCTCCTTCCTTTTTATCTACAGGAATGCTTTCTCCGGTAAGAGAAGATTCATCCAAGGCGCCCGAGCCTTTAACGACAATTCCATCGACCGACACTCGGCTGCCAGTCTTTAAGACAACGATGTCCCCGACTTGAACGGAACTGACCGGAACTTCCGCCTCTTTGCCATCCTTTAAAACGACAGCTTTATCAGGAACCAAGGACATCAACTGGGAAATGGCGTCCGTCGTCTTATGTTTAGCTCTGGATTCGAAGTACTTGCCCAATGTGATCAGGGCAAGGATCATCGCGGCAGAATCGAAGTACAAGTTGTGCGCGTAATGATGAAGTGTTGCCTCGTCGCCTTGTCCTAATGCATAGAGCATCATGTAAAGCGCAAAGAGTCCGAACAACATGGAGGCCGAAGATCCGATCGCCACAAGAGAATCCATGTTCGGAGATCTTTGCCAGAGCGTCTTAAATCCGACCGTGAAATACTTGAAATTCACGAAGACAACCGGCAGAGCTAAAAGGAACTGTGTCAGAGCATTGATCGGTGCACCCTTTGTCCCGGACATGACTTCCGGAAGCGGCATCCCTACCATCGGACCCATTGCCAGCATCATGAGGATGGCAGCAAAAAAGAGCGAAACGTACAGGCGCGTCTTCATTTGTGCCGCTTCCTTTTTGGCCGCCAGCGCGGGATCGACGGATTTAGCCGCAGGAGAACCCGCAGCCTGCTTTTCGTTTGCGCCGTACCCCGCGTTTGTTACCGCCTGAATAATCTGCTCCAGCCCTGTTTTAGTTTCATCGTAATTGACCGTCATGCTGTTTTTCAGCAAGTTGACGCTCACGTCTTCAACGCCGGGGACACCTGCCACCGCCTTCTCCACTCGATTAGAGCAGGCAGAACAGGTCATTCCGGTGACATCAAAATTCTTTTTCATATAACTTTCCGTTGTCGAACGCAATCATTCTAAGTATTATTATCTTTTGCGCAAGAACTTCCGTTTTTGATAGATAATTACTTTTTAGATACTATGGATAAGACTAAATCCAAACTAACTGAAGAATTCCAAATTGAAGAGTTCCACTGTCCTGTTGAGGCGACTCTTTCTTTAATCGGCGGTAAATACAAAACGCTTATTCTTTGGAACCTCATCGGAAAAACTCTGCGTTTTTCTGAATTACGCCGTCTGATTCCCTCGGCAACACCAAAAATGCTGACGCAGCAGCTTCGAGAGCTGGAAGATGCCGGACTGCTTATCAGAAAAGTCTATGCCGTCGTTCCTCCTAAAGTTGAATACTCCTTAACGCCTCTGGGAACTTCTCTTCGGCCGATTCTAGAGTCGATGTATGAATGGGGCAGTGAGTACCTGCTCAATCAAGGAATGAAGCCTTGCTGCTCAATGAAGAAGCTGCCGAGTGCCTAAAATCAGAACAACTCCGTGTTGCAGAGTACATTTCAACTAAAATTTTCCTAAATCATTTTTTTCTGAGAGCCATGCTATTGCCTTCCCTCAGAGACCGTGCCGATTATGTGGTGCGGTTTCTCTTCGGTTCATTCATCGCCATCGGCTGCTTTTTAGTCGTTTGGCCCTTTGCAACAGCGATGTCGGTTGCGGCTGTGATCGCAATCGTCTCTTGGCCTCTATTTAAGCGAGTCCGAAAGGAAGTCGGAGGCAGGAATCTTGTTGCGACACTGATCATGGTATCCCTGCTGGCGATCCTCATCGTGCTTCCGATTGCAGGTTTGTCATTAGTGTCGGCCCAGGAAATTCCGGCTTTAATCCGCTACGTTCGTGAATGGATTGCTTCCGGCTTTACCGTTCCCGAAGAACTTAAGGAAATTCCTTTTGTCGGAGAATGGGCTTACACCCAGGCTGCTCATCTTTTAGGCAATAAGGAAGAACTCGCCGCCATTGCACAAAAGCTCTTTGATCCGGTGAGCCGAGCGGCCCTTGCCGGCGCCGTCATGTTAGGCGACGGTCTCCTCCAATTATTCCTCATGCTGTTCGTGATTTTCTTCTTTTATCGCGACGGCGAAGTCCTTTCTCAGAAATCACTGGCTCTATTAACCCGCATGAGCGGCAGCATCGGTGCAGAAGTCCGCGACATTATCGTCAACACGACGCGCAGCGTGGTCTTCGGCATTGTCGGAAGCGCCGCAGGTCAAGGCGTCGTTGCCTTAATCGGCTTCTGGATCGCAGGTGTTCCTGGCGCCATCACATTGGGCGTCGCGGTGTTCGTCTTATCTGCCGTTCCTATCGGACCTCCCTTAGTATGGGGGCCTGCTGCTTTCTGGCTCTATTACAAAGGCGAAGTCGGCATGGCGATTTTCCTCGTGCTTTGGGGATCGCTTGCAGTTTCTAGTGTGGATAACTTCTTAAAGCCGATTTTGATTTCCAAGGGAGCTTCCCTGCCCTTGTCCCTAATCTATCTAGGTGTATTCGGCGGAGTTCTCGCTTTCGGATTCATGGGCATTATTTTGGGACCCGTCGTGATTGCTGTAGGTATTGCGATGAGCAAAACTTGGCTGTCGGTCTCCGCCACCGTTAACGACAAAGACCAGCCCACAGCAAAAACTGAGACCCTTCTTAAGAAGCTCTCTAAGAACTCCATAGAGTCAGACATTGTTTCTGACGTCACAGGAGGACCGAGTAGCTCTAACCACCATCATTCCGCACAGTCTAAGAGTGATGACAAAAAGTAGAAAACGAATCTCCCGTTGACCAAAACTCACGGCTTTCTTCGAAAAGTCTTACTGTTGAGCCTGCAATATGCGGGCTCAATTCTTTTGTTTCTTCGTTGAATGCCTGGCACCGAAGGTATTAAGGAAAATTAGAGGTGTCAAAACGTTACAGCGGCTCTATACTTATCCGAATCCAACAAAGGTGAGAAACTATGAACCATAAAGTCATCGGCATCAGCCAAAGTTTTAGTCCCGCCCCCTTCGTACGCGCCTTGAAAGAAAGGCTCCAATCCACATTCCTTCCCGACGGAACCCGCCCTCGTGTCGAAATGGTCGACATGGACTGGCCCTCTCCGGATGCGGACGCCCCTAAGCTTGTTCAGGAAGGAGACGTAAAGATTAAGGTTTTAGAAGAGTCTTATCAGCTGACTGACAAAGGCGCTCAGGTCATTGCTTTGTGCAACTTCAGAAACATCGGCTTCTTAAATGAAGTTCAAACTGAAATCACGACGCCTGTCACCGATATTCTTCAAGCCTGTATCGAAGAGCTGAAGAAAAATCCGGTTAAAAAGCTCGGTTATCTCGGACGCCCCGGAACAGATAAAGCCAAACTCATTACTGAAACGGTCTATCGTGAGGTCCAAGTCGAATGGGTTTATCCGAGCGAAGCTATGCTCGAAGTATTCGACGAACTCGAAAGCGGCGCTCACTGCGCTGTTATTCCCGATCAGAAAAAAGCCTGTGAACTGTTCGGCAAAGTCTGCTCCAATCTGCTGAGCGAAGGCGCCGAACTGGTCTTCCCGACCTGCGTGATGCAGTCTTTGTTTGCAGCCGCCTTGAAATCCGAAGGCTATAACGTTTTGGATTCGATGAGTGCATATGTTTCCTACCTGTGCTTTACAGATTGGGAAAAACTGCCTAAACCTTTCAAGATCGGTATCGTCGGCGGTCTCGGACCGGCAGCCACAGTCGACCTTTACGACAAGATCACGAAAGCAACGCCGGCCAAGAACGATCAGGAACACATCAAAGTTGCGATTGAACAGAACCCGCAGGTTCCCGATCGCACACAGTACCTGCTTCACGGCGGTGTAGATCCTACCCTTTCCTTGTATGCCGCATGCCGTAAGCTGGAAAAAGACGCTGTCGACGCCATTGTCATTGCCTGCAACACTGCGCATGCTTACTTCGAAACCATTGTTCCTCACTTAAGCGTTCCGCTCATCAATATGCAGCAGGTAACGCTGGAAGAGATAC
>ERZ894203.705-NODE-705-length-23742-cov-16.461435_pt1 | contig 23742 bp, 15 predicted proteins | sample MGYA00380286_ERZ894203 | MGnify/ENA primary metagenome ERZ894203 (study PRJEB32331, sample SAMN06328484) | human gut metagenome | biome: human gut microbiome; feature: stool | host: Homo sapiens | collected 2014-02-06 ... | reverse complement strand
GTACATACTTTGAGATTATACTTTATATGTACAAGTACAACGAATAATTTATGTATCAAAGATTTGATTTTCGTTGTGCCAAAAAATGTGATGGTGCTTTGCACAACACATTAAAGTAAGAAACTTAAAATAAACTCTAGGAGGAAATTGATTTATGAAAGAAAAAGTAATTCTTGCCTATTCAGGTGGTCTTGATACTACAGCTATCATCCCCTGGTTAAAAGAGACTTATGGTTATGATGTTGTCTGCGTTTGTATAGATGTCGGACAGGAAAGCGAGCTTGATGGACTTGACGAGAGAGCTAAAGTCTGCGGTGCTGCAAAACTTTATATAGAAGATGTTATTGATGAGTTCTGTGACGATTATATCGTTCCTTGTGTTCAGGCACATGCAGTATATGAAAACAAATATCTTCTCGGAACATCTATGGCTCGTCCTCTTATCGCAAAGAGACTTGTCGAGATTGCACGCAAAGAGGGAGCTACAGCTATCTGCCACGGTGCTACCGGAAAAGGAAACGATCAGGTTCGTTTTGAGCTTGGTATCAAAGCACTTGCCCCTGACTTAAAGATTATCGCTCCGTGGAGAGATGACAAGTGGAAACTCCAGTCCCGTGAAGACGAAATTGACTTCTGCCGTGCACATGGAATCGACCTTCCTTTTGCTGCAGACAGCAGCTATAGCCGTGACAGAAACCTCTGGCACATCAGCCATGAGGGACTTGAACTTGAAGATCCTTCAAATGCACCAAACTACGATCATCTTCTCGTGCTAGGTACTACACCTGAGAAAGCTCCTGATGAGGGCGAGGTCGTTACAATGACATTTGAAAAGGGTGTTCCAAAGTCAGTAAACGGCAAAGAAATGAAAGTTTCTGATATTATCCGTGAACTTAACACTCTCGGCGGAAAACACGGTATCGGTATCGTTGACATTGTTGAGAACCGTGTCGTAGGTATGAAATCACGCGGTGTGTATGAGACTCCGGGCGGCACAATCCTCATGGAAGCTCATCAGCAGCTTGAGGAACTCATCCTTGACCGTGATACATATACAGTAAAGAAAGATCTCGGAAACAAATTTGCAGATGTTGTCTACGAGGGAAAATGGTTTACACCATTGCGTGAAGCTTTAGAGGCGTTTGTAAAAGTTACACAGGAATATGTCACAGGTGAAGTAAAGTTTAAACTTTACAAGGGTAACATCATCAGAATGGGTACAACTTCTCCATATTCTATGTATAGTGAGTCTATTGCATCATTTACAACAGGTGAACTTTACAACCACAAAGATGCCGAAGGATTTATCAATCTCTTTGGTCTCTCTCTCAAGGTTCGTGCCATGAAACAGGGTTCATATGAGAAACTTGACGATAAATAAATCACTTAGCTTGTGCTGATTTTATTAGAAATGTTAAGTGCTATAAAATCTGATAAGTTTTTATTATTTGATAACAAATAATGTAGCCACAGTTAAAAATATTAAAAAAAAATTCTTGAGTTTCTTTTAGTGGAAACTCAAGAATTTTTTATGTACCGTATCTTTCACAATACTTATCTGTTCTTTATGATTTTTTCTGCTCTGACACTCTGTTACATATCACCATTTGGTGCAAGAAATGTACTTCTCATAAGCTCAGGATATTTCTCTAAATGAGCAAAATCGTTAAATCTGTCAAGATAAAAGCCGTGCTTTTTCTCGTCAAAATGAATCTGTGTTATACTACAATTTTCCAGTGATGTACCAAACATAAGACGCTTTGCAAAATCACCACCAAACAATGCACATAATAATATCCTGATAACTCCACCATGTGTAACTACAGCAATGTTTTGTTTTCCGCTGTCTATCCACTCATGCAAAACTGGCATTACTCTCTCTAAAACCTGAGGACCATTCTCGCCGTCAGGATACCACATCTCTGCATTTGGAACAAAAAATTCGCCGACATACTCATTTACCTCATCGAGTGCTGTTCCTTTCTGGCTCTTTCCCTCCATAAAGTCATTAAGCTGTTCTTCATAATATTCTTTATAAAAACGCTTTACCTCTGAATCATGAACTCCAGTAAGACTTCCGAAATCTATCTCGGCAATACCCTGGCGTATCTTGATATTATCTGCTAACTCCGGACGATCTTTGAAAGCAACCTGTGCAGTTTCGACAGCTCTTTTAAGGTCACTTGAATAAAGTGCATCTATCTTATAATTTTTCATGCGTTCGCCGAGAAGTTCAGCCTGTCTTATACCCTCTGCCGATAATGGCACATTTACATTACAATCCGTACTGTTTTGTCTGCCATGGCGTATCAAATATATAATCATAGTTTATTCTGTTTTTTTCCTTTCTATAGTTCCCATAGCGAATATTTCACGAGAACATACCTTACCCTTTTTACTGATAAATGTAAACAAATTTCTGATTGCCGCCTGCCGTTCTGTTAATTTGCAGTCGCAATATCAATAATGCTCTGGAGTTCCATTCCTTCGTCTGGAGCATCCCCAAGAGATTCAACTTTCTGTTCATCAGTTACTTCATAAAGTTTATTCGGTTCACCATCTCTGCTTTTTATGATTGCAAAATATCTTGATTTCTTTTCAGCAGGATTCCATGCTATAAAGATTGATATAGCCATTTCCGGATACTGTTTATCTGTTGGTGTTGTTATTCTTATAAGCCTTAATGTATCACTGATATTTAATATCATAAAGTCATAATCATCTGCACTATACGGACAATTTTCTAATTCTGCATATGGTTCTTCAAAAAGTTCTACAATACATTCGCCCTGTCTTTTGCAAAGATCTTCTATATATGTCTCACCCTCTGTATGTATCTTATGAGGGAATACTCTTGACTCCATCTGCTGTCTGATAACGGCATGAAGCTGTGCTTCCGTAAGCTGTGGTTTCTGTTCTTCGGGTGTATTTCTTGATACATTCATAACAATATTCTGATTAAAAGGGTTTATAACGGCTGCCGTAATGTCCTCTATTGATGACATTATATCAAGACATGCTTTAAAAGGAAGATTTAATGTGATAGGGAACTTAGGTACACCCTTTCCTTTCTCCATCTCCTCCTCTGATGTAAATACCGGAAAGAACTTTGAGCCATTGTCATTCTGGAGAACACAAGGCTGTGGCTGTGCTCCGTCAGGTATAGGTGATTCAACACCGGGATTTTCCATCATCTTCTTTAATATTGCAGGATCTGTATCTTTTGGCATCGTTGCAGGTACATATACAAATGCCTTTCCTAGTGCCTCAGTAAGTTGTGCTGCCAGCTCATTTGACTGTTTTTTCTTCATTTCATCTAATAATTTTTCAATATTACTGTTGTCAGTTGCCATTTCTACCTCCACTTAAGTCTTTTAAACCTCTATTTTATTTGCCAAACAATTTTTCTTTATCAGTATCACTATAATAACCATACTGTAGTATATCATAATCGTCAAGCAGTTTCTTTATATTGTCTGGCTCATCACTTTCATAATTGTGCCAGTTACCGTCATTATCCATATAACCGTTTACATTCATGACAGGGATAGTCTGAGACACTTTTTCAACATATTTATTGTATGTCGGAAGCTCTATTCCGGCTGCCTTTAAAAGCATATTTTCAAGAGTATTATTGCCAATAACTACATCTGACGCACTTCCTATATCATAATTTGCCCACAGTACAAAAGGTGTCGCATATCTTTTCTGAATATCCGAAATCTCCCACTCATCCTGTTTTTTGCCTAACAGCTCCTCGTAAAATTCTGTCTCGATAGAAGGCTGATGATCTCCGAACATACATATGATCGTCGGCTCATCCTGCTTCTTGAAATAATCAATAAGATACTTAAAAGCATTGTCAGACTCTTTCGTCGAAGAAAGATATTCATTTGTTTCCGTATAATACTTGCCTTCAACCTCTACCGGTTCTTTCCAGTTTGTATTTGTAAGATAACCTCCATGATTCTGAATAGTTACATTAAACAAGAATAAAGGCTTACTCTTATCACGCTTGTTATAAAGTTCTATCAACTTTTTATAACTTTCTTTATCACTGATATAGCGTATATACTCAGGGTTTTTAAAGTCATCTATAGATATGAACTTGTCAAACTTCATACTGTTGTAGGTCGCTATTCTGTTCCAGTTCTTAGCACTACTTGGATGTATCGCATCACAATCATATCCGAGAGTCTTTAAATACCGTGAAATCGAATATGTTGAATCGTGCATAAATTGCTGATAAACATTACATCCACTTGGGAAAAATTTCATTGTATTTCCCGTCATGGCTTCAAATTCAGAGTTACTTGTACCAGCTCCAAAAACAGATACATAATCAAGACCTGATATAGTATTATCTTTCATGCTGTGTATAAACTCTAATGGATCTCTGTTATAATTAACTTTTCCTATTTTTGAAAAATCCGCAAGACTCTCATTCATTATATAGATAATGTTAGGCTTTTTGCCATTAAGAGTCGTATTGGTCTTAAAGTCACTGTTTGAGATAACCTTTCTCGATGAAGTCTCCTCTACCGATGTAACATTATCTTTTTTTGTTTCAGCTATTATCTTTTTTACCTTTTCCTGTGAATATCCGGCAGGTTTTGAAACCTTAAGATAATGCAGGTTTATAAAATAATTCATGTAAAATCCGTTTTTCTGGCATGAACCCACTTTATTCCAGACATCATCAGTAATCTTACACGCCTCAAGAATAGGAGTATTATACATTATACCTATCAAAATCATTCCGGCAAAAACAGGAACAGCTCTTCTTATTATATTAATCTTAAGAGTTTCTTTCGGCTGTTTTTTAATTGCTATCCTGAAAACAAACAAATTCCATATAAAGAATGCCGGAACTATTATAAACTGTGCCGGTGATAAGCTGAATGTATAATGGTCAGCAACCTCTGTTGCAGTCGCCACGCCAAGTATATCAGCCGGTAAAAAAGGTGTTCCTCGTACATTCATAATAAACAGGTTCGCAAGACCGATAGGGAACATCACAAAGTTAAGTATGAGCATTGAAAGTGATGCCCTGCGGCATATACCATATATCAGAAGCTCGATTGAAAACAGTAACAGCCATGTAAACGGCCACACACCCGGACGCATAAGTTCAAGCGAACCGTTCATTGACTCAAGCATTAAAAATACGATAAGCGGATTTAAGACAAATGCCGCTTTTCGTACAATGACAATAATTTTTTTGTGTGCAAGACACCATTTTACAATGCCTTTAACACTAACTGTATGTTTTTTGCCATACTCCTGTTTTTTATTATGCTTTTTAATATATGCCTTTTTCTTCTTATCCTTTTCCTTGTCAAACATTGCCTTTTTAGAATATTTAATCTTGGCATCCTGACTTTTAGTTTTGTCATTTTTATGCTCACCATTCCCGGCTGTATTTTCATGCTGTTTTTTCTTTTTAAGTTCTCTTAAATATCTCTTTCTGTAAACAGCAGCCATATCTGATATATGTTCAAAACATAATACAAACAATATCAATATTTCAATCAACATAACAATCAGCGGGTACACCTGCCTGAAACGGTATGTATAACGGATGTTAAGTGATTTTGCATGTGTCTGCATTTTAAGTGTTGACATATAAGTATTTGGATTAGTACGATTTGTCGTATTTAATGTAGGAATTGCCGCATATGAATTTCCCTTAGAGCTGCAAGTTATTCTTATACAGCAGGTAACCCCCTTAGGAATCGTAACTGTATTATCCATCTTTATCGGATAGTCCTGATTTGCCTTAATCTTATCAACTGAAATATCTGTATTATATACAATATTATTATTTCCATCTGTCATCTGGATATGAAGTGTATCCCCAACATCATTTCTCTCAAATGAACCAAAACTTAAAACAAAACGTGAAAGCACAACCTTTCTGTTAAATGAAAATTTCTGCCTTATTATCTCTTCGTTGTCAATAATTCCTATAACGGCACTGTTTGTATTACCAGCCTCAGTAGTAACTGACTGTTCTGACATAAGGGAACCGGTAAGAAATACCTGTATGCTCAATATAATTATAAGAAGTATTGCAAATACCACCACTCTTTTTTTGTTAAATCTAAAATATCTATATAACATCTTATAAACCTTCCAAATTTTTTTGATTTAAAATAATGCACTAAAATATTTCTGCCTTAAATATCTGAATTTAAAGAGTCAATATGCACTAGCTACTATAATAACTGTATTCTGCCGTTTTTGTCAATGCGTGAACCTTACATGTTTTTTACAAAATTCTTAATTTTTGACATCTGTTTTCCCACAAACTATTTTGACATACCTTCTCAAAAATATTTTACAGATATTTTTAATGCCGCTCACGGTATTTCATCCGAGTTTCTTTCCTGCAATATCAAAATCTTTTTCTTTGCTTACAGTTTTCTTTTTCGGCAGACTCTTATATACATTGTAAGCAAAAATGCATACCACGATAGAATATGCTATGGAAAACAGTTCAGAACCGAGTCTCGGACACACATCCCTCTGGTAAAGTGCCGCCGGTATATTTCCCAGCGTATGTAATACTATCGCAATAGCGATATAACGGTTGTTATTAACTTCCCTGACGGCTTTAAACACAAGGACAGACAGTGCTACCTGCAAAAACATTATGAAAAATCTCTGTCCACCTGCAAGCAGGCTTTCACTAAGAGTCATATCCTTTATTGCATTTATAAGTTCCGTCATTGCGGTCTTTGAAGCCTTGTCAGGCAATGTATTTATGACTGTGTCAATTTTATTTTGATTTATAAGCTGAGCATAGGCATAGTATTGAAGCTGTGTAATACCAAGTGCTATTATACACTCAATACCCCCATGTCCAAGACCATATGATATAGCTGTCTCATTATCGTCTTTGTGTTTAGTAAGGAAAAATTTAAAAGCGACAAATCTTCCCACCTCCTCAAAAACTGCTGCCATCAGGCTTACATATAATGCATAAGCAATGGCATTTCCGGTTATAAACTCCGAAATTGGATTTTTAGTATGTAGAAATATCATATTAGGAACAGACTCAAAGCAGAAAGTAAACAAAAGAAATACTCCCATGCCCACAAATGACGGAACTATACTTTTTTTAGTCCTTACTTTCCATGCCAGAATAAAGACGAACGGTATCACAAAACCCAGAACCGCCATCTGCATTATCAAATTAACCATACCACTAGAAATCATAATTCACCTCATATTTTTTATTAAAAAGCAAAATGCTGGTTTTGCTCTTTTTTATTGTATAAGAAAATGCTCGTAAAGTTGTGTGACGCCAACAAGAACAGATGGGGTAATATCTGAACTTTTGCACCAGTCATCATAAACAGACCAGTTAAATTTACCACTTCTGACAGGTAAATGCAAATCCTGGTCTGCATACCTTTTTCAAACGAATATAAACATTTTAAAATATTTAGTCTTATATCTGACTGTTATTTTTATAATAGAATTTATCATTTTTACAGCAACTTAAAAATATTATCAAGTGAAAATCTTGGATTTCTCTGCATAAGGCTGTCCCACTGTTCCATATTTTCATCGGAGTTTTCGACCTCCCTCACAAACCAATGGGCATATTCAACCTTGTCCTCCATTGTAAGAGTCTTATCATTTTCAAGCCAGCACATAAACCACAATTCTTTTATGATAAGCGTGTTGACAACAGCCATCTTTATCTTGGCAAGAAGTGCTCCGTCATAAGCTGACTGACAGCAGTAAACATATGTGAAATAAAAAAGTAACTGCTCTATCTCAATATCATCCGTGACTGCTTCAAATTCTTTATATGACTCAAGATATTCCTTGTTATCCATCTGCTGCCTTATATTGAGGACACTCTGAAGATACGGAATCCATGTAGGTTTTAATGCTTCCATAGTACAAAGCGTAAATATCATATCGCTGAGTATTTTTTTCTTATCCTCCTCGTCATCTAACATAAACCAGTCAGACTCCTCGCTCTTTTCGATATTTTTGCACATTTTTTCAAATGCATCTGATTTTTTATAATATTTTAATATTTTTTCAATATCCCCTAATTCCTCATCAGTAAAACTATTTTTCTTTGCAAACAGCTTATCTAAAAATCCGGTATTTTTATTCCTTAAACTTTTTGCTCTTATGCGTCTTTCTATATCATGTGATATTCCGAGAGAGAGAGCCATCCTCTGTGAAATTGTAAGTTCTCTGTCCTGCTGTAATTTCAAAAGATTGTCTCTTGTTTTAAGTAAAACATCAAAAAGTTCATAGTCAAATTTCTTGTCTTTATCGCCCGGCTCATCAGTGTCTTCATAAATTATCCGTACCGGCTCTTTTCTCTCCAGAAGCTGTCTGCACGCTATCGGACAGGTTATCGCAAGTGAACGCTCTCTCACATCAGGATATACCTCTTCATGACGCGGATGCGTATAACAAGTCTCACAAAGGTAATCCTCACCAAGCTCGGCAACAATGTCGCAGAGATTGTCCTCGTTTAAAAATTCGCATCTGTTTTCCTCACCGTGTGGACATATATCTCCGGTCTTTTGGTCTATCTTCTCTGCCATACGCTTTCCCAGTTCACCGGTAACATGTTTATACTTTCTAAGTGTTTTTTTGTCAACGGTAATCTGCCATATATGACAACAACTGTCTGAACAGGCTTTTCCTCCAATACAGACAAAATCTTTAAAATAATCAGGATAATAGTAACGCATATCTACTCAAAAGCCTCCTTAATGCTGTCATAATGTAAAAATATTCCCTCATTTGCAAATTCTTTAATTTTATTTACATCGGTTATCATAAAATCTTTTGTCTCTGCATCCTGAAGTTTTATATCTGAATCAGTAAAATCCATTTCAAATCTGTAAACATCTACAAAATAATTATCACCCTCCGACGGATTTTCCCTGTGGTATGAGAATAAAAAGCCGCCTTTGGCACCGTTTACATCAAGCCCCGTTTCCTCAAGGATTTCTCTCTTTATTGCATCCTCTGAGTCCTCTCCTGCCATAGCTGCTCCGCCTGATATTTCCCACCAGCCCGGTGCCCATGCCTTATCCATTGCACGCTTTGTTATAAGAAACTTTCCGTCAGGTCTTTTTATGACACCGAGAACCGTAAGGTGGTATTCTCCATCCTCAAGACACCAGTCATTTCTTTTCATCGTGCGTCCGGTTCTTTTCTTATCTTTATCATAAATATCCCACATTTCAACTTTTTCACTCATTATCTGTATTCCTCCGGTTATTTTAATTTTATGCCGGTTAATGTTAAATCACCGGCTATTTTTCCATCAGCTTTGGCAGATGTTTTAAACATTATGTAACAGTTCAACCTTGCATTTCTTACATTCATAAACCTGCCAGCGAGCTGTCAGTCGCTGCTTTGCAGCTTTTGTTTATTTCATTATTAACCCTAAAAACAGGGTTTATAGCATTACAAATCTGTGGTATAATAGTTCTTAAATTTACAGATATTATACAGCTTTGTAAAATAATCAAGCTTACCAATCATGAGAAATTTATATATTATTCATATTTTCTCATGATTACATGATGATGTTTAGGCAGCCACCAGATATAGGTCTGTACATAAACATGCATTGCTATCTACTTTTGACCCTAACATCATATGATTATACTATAAAATTGTCACAAATTAAATATGAATTTTCAAATTAAATATCAATGAGGTGAATTTAAGGTATGGATAATAACACTTTTTCAAATGAAACGATTCTTGCGTGGCTTAACTTTTTTTCAAACGGTACACTTATCGACCTTGAACATGTAAAAATTCTTGATATTACAAGAAAAAATAAAAATGTTGTTCCAACAGTCGAAGCCCACAAGACAACACTCGTCTTTACAAAGGCTGGCGATGATGATATATTTTATCGTCTTTGGAACGCAGGACTTGGTGATTGTGAGGTATGGTTTAACGAGGGCAATGTCCCCATTGGCAAAATCTATCACAAAAAGGTTTCCGATATGATAAACCGTGGCATAAATGCATCAGCAGGTATGCTGATAATCAATAAAGCCGCAAGAAATACGGCAAAGATAGGACTTTCAAATGAGCTTTTCCAAAAAGGCTCTATACATTATGTAGGAAGTGAGATACGTTCTATCATTCTAAATAAAATGACTATAGCACCACAGGATAATATCTGTGTTATAAGTGGAGAGAGTATCGCCATAGAAGCAGCTATGCTCGCATCTGAGGGCAATGTCACAGCCGTCGAGTACAGCAGTGCAGACAGAAACACTCTTGAAGACAATATCGAACACTTCTGTCTGCACAATATAAATATTGTCGACCATGTCGATGAGAAAACCATGAAAGATTGTCCCGTACCGGATGTTGTTTTTATGGTAGCATCTGCAAGCATGGATCAGGAACTCGATTATTTTATAAGGGTAAATCCAAAAGTCCGTATAGTTATCTATACACTTGATTTTACGGTGGCAGCAGGTATAAAAAATACTTTAGAACCCTTTGGCATAATAAATCCTGAGATAATACAGGTAAGTGTATCAACCTTAGAAAGTAATAATATGTTCAAGCAGCAGCCGGCACCGTGGATAATATCAGCAAAAGTAGAGAGATTTCTGCATATTGTATAATGCATAATATATATAAATATTTTCACTATGTTTGATATAAAAATTTTGTATTTAACTGATACCGCATAATACTATCTTGCATAATACTTTATATATGGCAGGCAAAAAGAGATAGAAAAGCAATATTATACTATGTTTTTCTATCTCTTTATATTTTTGTATGTTAAGCTGGTTTTGCTCTTTTTTATTAAGTCTTAAACAGTTATTATGCTAAGCCTGAGCCTTTCTTTTTGTCTTATTGTATTCGCCAAGTACTATCTTTTCTAACTTGCGTTTAAGCACTATCTGAATTTCTTCATGCTTTGCTATCGGTTTTACAAGTATTGAATGAATACCTGCTTTATTTGCCCCCCAGATGTCTGTAAAAATCTGGTCGCCTATAAAAAGAGTATTTTCACGGTTTGTTCCCATAATCTCCATACCCTTTTCATAGCCTGCTTTTGATGGCTTTCCGGCTTTATATACATACTCAGACTCTAATGCATCAGCAAGCGGCTTCACCCTATAGTCCTTATTATTTGATATGATACATGTTTTAAAACCCATCTCCTTGAGATTTTCAAACAACTCGATAGCAGGAAGCGTAACCGGCTGGTCATGCTCCACCAGAGTATTGTCAACATCAAAGAGTATTCCTCGATAACCCTTATCATAAAAACCCTCATAGTCTATTTGGTACGCCGAGTCATAATCCTCACTGGGATATAAATTTTGAAACATTTTATTCCTCATTTCTGCACATATTTTTTAATCAAGTTTGTGTCAAGTGTGCACAGACACAAATCTTTGGTGTGAAAAATTTAAACAATAATAGCTATGGGTATTTTAGATGATTATAACTGTTTTGTCAAATTTGCCATTTCAATAGCACTAAGTGCACAGTCATAGCCTTTGTTTCCTGCCTTTGTTCCGGCTCTCTCTATCGCCTGCTCAATATTGTCTGTTGTGACAACACCGAAAAGTACCGGTATCCCTGATTCAAGTGATACACTTGCAATTCCCTTTGCAGCTTCATTGCACACAAGGTCATAGTGGCTTGTTGCACCTCTTATAACAGCACCAAGACATATAACGGCATCATATTTTCCTGACATAGCCATTTTCTTAGCAATAACAGGAATTTCAAAAGCTCCCGGTACCCATGCAAATGTAATATTGTCATCCTCAACACCGTGACGCACAAGACCGTCTCTTGCACCTGAGATAAGTTTGGAAACGATAAATTCATTAAATCTCGCTCCAATAATACCAACTTTCATTCCTTCTGCTGCAACTAAATTTCCCTCTAATGTTCTCATAATTTTTATCTCCTTATCTTTAATTTTTATAATAGATGATTAAGTGATTGCGAAACTAATTATAGGCTATGTTACTTACGCAAATATAGCTAAATTTCTATAACTAATTATTTATTATCGAAATGATAATACTTATATCAAATATTTAGCAGGTGTCCCATCTTCTCTTTTTTCGTTTTAAGATAGAACATATCGTATTTGCCGGGTTCCATTTCAATAGGGACTCTTTCTACTATCTTAAGGTTGTAACCCGCAAGTCCGTAAACCTTTAACGGATTGTTTGTCATAAGTTTAAGTTCATGGATACCGAGGTCTACAAGTATCTGTGTTCCTATCGTATAATCTCTCGCATCTTCCGGAAAGCCGAGTTCAAGATTTGCCTCGACCGTATCACGCCCTTTATCCTGAAGTTCATAGGCTCTTATCTTATTTATAAGTCCTATTCCCCTGCCCTCCTGACGCATATAGAGCAATACTCCTCTGCCCTCTTTTGCTATCATCTTCATCGCAGCGTCATACTGCTGGCCGCAGTCACATCTTGCAGAGCCTAAAGCATCTCCCGTAAGACACTCTGAATGTACTCTGCAAAGAACTGGTTTTCCGTCCGTTATGTCACCTTTTACAAGGGCAACATGATGTTCACCGTTTAATTTATTTACATAACCATAAATTGTAAATTCGCCGTATCTTGTAGGCATCTTTGCTTTTGCGACACATTCCACGAGAACTTCATGTTCTTTTCTGTACTGCACAAGATCTGCTATCGTTCCTATTTTAAGTTCATGTTTTTTTGCAAATTCCACAAGGTCAGATGTTCTTGCCATTGTTCCGTCATCTTTCATTATCTCGCAGCAAAGTCCGACCGGCTTAAGTCCCGCAAGTCTTACAATATCCACCGTAGCTTCGGTATGACCGTTTCTCTCCAAAACACCGCCTTTCTTTGCTTTTAATGGGAACATATGACCCGGTGTTCTGAAATCAGACGGCTTTGCATCATCTTCAACAAACTTCATTGCCGTTATTGAACGCTCATATGCCGAAATCCCGGTTTTTGTGTCAACATGGTCTATTGAAACAGTAAATGCCGTACAGTGATTATCCGTGTTTACTTCACACATCTGCGGCAGCAAAAACTTTTCGGTATATTCCTCAGACATTGGCATACAGATAAGCCCTTTTGCATAACTTGCCATAAAGTTTACATTTTCATTTGTGGCAAATTCAGCGGCACATATCACATCGCCCTCATTTTCTCTGTCCTCATCATCTATCATGACTACTATTTTGCCGTTTTTTATATCCTCTAATATCTCATCAATAGTATTAAATTTATTGTCCATTTTAAACCTCTCTTTCTGCATACATTTTTATGCATAGTATCAAAAGCCGTTTTCGGCAAGAAAATCCATTGTTATTTTACTATTTGTACTTCTGTCAGTTTTGTTGTCAGTCGGTGATTTTTGCGAAGTGTTAAAATTCAGCAGTCTCTCAACATATTTACCTACTATATCATTTTCCAGATTTACAATATCCCCCAGTTTCTTAGTAAGAAGCGTTGTTTCTTCTCCGGTGTGTGGTATCACCGATACCGAAAAACTGTCATCTGTGAGCCTTGCCACCGTGAGACTTATGCCATCGATTGCAATAGAACCCTTTTCAACAATGTATTTGAGCAATTTGTCAGGTGTCTCTATCTCAACCCATACGGCATTATCCTCACGCTCCAGTGAGCGTATAATTCCTGTACCGTCAATATGACCTGACACTATATGACCGCCAAATCTGCCGTCAGCCGCCATCGCCCGTTCAAGATTGACCTTGCTGCCATGTTTTAAAGTACCAAGAGAACTTCTTCTTAGCGTCTCAGCCATAACATCAGCCGTAAATTTATTCCCGCTTATTGAAGTAACCGTAAGGCACACTCCGTTTACTGCTATACTGTCACCGATTTTAGTGCCTTTAAGCACTTTGTCTGCAGTTATTGTAATAACGGCAGATTTATTGCCATTTGCAACCGATTCTATTTTCCCTGTTTCCTCAATTATTCCGGTAAACATTTTAATCACTTCTTTCTGTTTTTAACTATTAAAACATATCTTATATATACTTTTATTATAAAACTCATTATTTTGTTTTCATAACAGCCTTTTAAATATCACAGTCTATAAGAATATCATCACCTATATGCGTAATATTCATATTTTTACATATATATGCCTCTGACGGAACCGCCACGCTTTCACCTTTCACCGGGTTGTATATACCACTCCCGCCAAATATTTTTGGTGCTATATATGCCTGAATGTGATTTACTATTCCTGCTTTTAATGCACTCATATTTAATGTTCCACCGCCCTCAAGCAGCAAGCCGTCTATTTTTCTCTCACCGAGTTTTAACATAAGGTCACAAAGGTCAACTCTGTTATCCTGTTTTGCTGTCTTTATGACATCTATCCCCTGCTGTTCAAAAAATTTAATAAGTTTTTCATCTTCTGAAACAGTAGCTATGATAGTTGGAACTTCAAATGCAGTCCTAACGATGTTGCAATCTTTTGGTGTTCTCAAATTGCTGTCACATATTATACGGACGGGATTTACACCTCCATCAATACGGCAGGTAAGATTTGGGTTATCATTGATAACAGTTCCTACACCCACCATTATTCCTTTAAGTGCATTTCTAGTATATTGCACATTTTCTCTAGCCGTTTCTGAAGTTATCCATTTGCTTTCGCCATTGTCACACGCCGTTTTTCCATCGAGCGTCATCGCATATTTCATCACGACATATGGTGTTTTATGGGTTATGTAGTGGAAAAACACGGGATTTAGAGCATCACACTCTGATTTCAAAACTCCTGTCACAACATTTATACCGGCATCTTTAAGCTGCTTTATGCCTTTTCCCGCAACAAGCTCGTTTGGGTCATCAGAACCAACATAAACATTTTTAATGCCATTCTCGATAATCGCCTGTGTGCAGGGCGGCTGTTTTCCATAGTGACAGCACGGTTCCAATGTCACATACATATCCGCTCCCTTTGCACTCTCTCTTAACTTTGAAAAAGCATCTCTCTCTGCATGAAGAGCACCGTATTTTGCATGATAACCTTCTGCTATCAATTTGCCGTCCTTAACTATAACTGCTCCGACAAGAGGATTAGGAGAAACCTTTCCGACACCTTTTGCGGCAAGTTCTATAGCACGCCGCATATACTTTTCATCCATATATACCTCCATTTATGCACACTTTTGTAATTTTTACGGGGTTTTTCTGAACAAACATTTTACTATACATAAAAAAGAAAAACCCTGAAAAATTTCAAGGTTTTTATAAGATAAATTCTATAAGATATTTTAATATAATCAAATCTGATACTATCAAAATAAATATTATACATAAACTGTATATCTAATTTCTCTCATCCAGACTATACTGTCGGCTTTGGAATCTCACCAAATCATGCCTGTAAAGGCTTGCGGGCTTATCCATCAAATATGAAAATACCGCCGGTGGGGAATCACACCCCGCCTTGAAATTAAATACAGTATATACCTGTGCTATTAAGTTGTCAAGACTGGTATGATTTTTTATTTGACAGCTTGTAACAGTTCAGCCATAAAAAGATAATTGGCAATACAATGAGCTTGTTCATTGTATTGCCAATTATCTTTTTACATACTAAATTCTTTAAAGACACGCAGCCGATATTTTTTTAATAACATCCTTAACATATTCTTCTGACTTAGACACTTTCTTCGCAATCTCAGTTATTGTCATATCACAATCTGCATATGCTTCAATTTTCCCCTCGATTTTTCCCTCGCGTCTTCCCTGAATTTCTCCCACACGCTGTCCCTCATCCTTTGCATTTTTTAATGAATTTTCCCATGCTCTGCACACATCAACCACCTCTTCTTTCTCATTATCGGCAATATTTGCACCGGTTATCATATTTATCAGTTCAACCGCTTCTCTTTCAACACTCTTAAATCTTTGTTTTCCCTTAATCCAGTTTCCGTCTTCATCCGACTGGTGCTTGATGAATTGTAATACTGAACCCAGGTCTGTTTTGAATTTTTCATATTCATTGTCGGAAACCTTTACCGGCTCTATCAGATTTATTTTATAGTTCGGAATATATTTTAAGATATGCTCGTCTTTTACACAGAACATATCGTGGATACTTTTCGCTCCGTCCCAGCTTTTATCACCAAAATAAACAACTAATGTTATCACCGGCATTAATTTATCCTGCTTTCTAAATCCTGATAAAAATTCTTCTGAACTTAATTTAATACCGGTAGTTTTATTTTTGCCATGATATGAATTTTTGGCTTCTTCTACCTGTTTTGCATACTGTAATGCATCATAAAGCATATTTTTAACAGCCATTGCATAATGGATTTTATCCTGATTTTCCGTGCCGAGAACAACATAGACCGCATCTCCATCTGTGACACTTTCCCATACAATAAGATTATCTCTTATTTTCTGTACGGCGGCTTTGGCATCATTTCCATATGGCATCATAAACTCTACGGTATCTATCTTTTGCAGTCTTTCAGGTTTTATCACCTGTTCACCGTCATACACATAAAAATTAAAGGCATCTGCTATTACATTTTTATGCGACATATATTGTTTTGTCGCTACATCAATCTTCCCCATAAATGTTTTTCTTCCTTTCATTATATTTTGTTTGTATTTAAAAATCAATATTTCTTTTTTGAGATAATAACAATTATATTTACTTATTTCAATCTGTATTTTTCACATATTGTCCCTTATTTTTTGTGTACTTTTCACAATAAAAATCCCAAAATAATAAGATTTGATAAGATTCGAAAACTTTAGACAAAATTTTGTTTATTTTCCATTATCATTTTCGTGATTTTTGATAAAATATTAAAAATTTTAATGCTGTAAAACACAGCAGCCAGTCTATAGTGCATAATTTGTCAGACAGTATCAATCTTACCTTGCCCCATAATATAAAAGGGCAAAACCAGCATTTTGTCTTGGCATCCACACTACATTACGAGCATTTTTCTATACATTAGTAAAGGAGCAGCACACTATTAATTTTCTTAGTGTGCTGCTCCTTGCTTAATCATTTAAAGTTTATTTTTTTGCGATTTCAGACTCCCGTATTAAAAGATTTAACTCTTTTCTCCAAAGCCTTATTTCTTCTTTTTGTAGGCAAACTTAACTTTCTTTGCCCCTGCTTTCTTTATTAGCTTGACAATTTTGTTGTACTGTTTCTTATCTTTTGCCCGAACTGTTATCTTACAGTTTTTCTTTACTCCGCTGAAAGCATTCTTTCCGATTGATTTTATGGTATTTCCATTTACTGTTATCTGACTGAGATTTTTTGCTTTGTAAAATGCCTTTGTACCAATCTTTGTTATGTTCTTTCCTAATGTTACGGTTTTTATCTTTTTGTTTCCTGCAAATGCACTTGCACCTACCGCCGTTACTTTAAGTTTTGTGCCGTTTACGGTTATCGTATCAGGTACTACCGCTTTTTTGGATGTTGTCTTTGTCTTACTGTATGTTACGGTTTTCTTCTTTACATCTGTTACTTTGTAAGATGCAGCATCCGACTTTTTGTTATTTTTGACAGGTTTTACTGTCTGATTTTTCTTAAGCGGTGTTTTTGTTGGTGATGCCGTGGCATTTGGATTTTTTGTAGGTGTCACCGTCTGAGCCGGTGTTTCCGTTGGTTTTACTGTCTCATCCGGATTTGAGCTTTCATTTGGTGACGCTGTACCTGTTGGTTTTACTGTCGCCGTCGGTTTAGGTGTTTTCGTCGGTTTAGGTGTTTTCGTCGGCTTTGGTGTACTCGTCGATTTTGGAGCCTTTGTCGGTGCAGGTGTTTTTGTCGGTTTCGGTGTGGATATTATATCATAGTAAGCTGTTATCACCATATCATGATAAACACTTGTAAAGTCATCACTCCAGCGTGAGAATGTATAACCCTCTATTTCAGGTGCTTCCGGTGCCTCTGCCGCTTCACCGCTTCTTACATACTGAACCTTAAGTTCCGTCTGACCGTCTTTTGACTTAAATGTTACTTTATAAAGTTTTGTATAAACTGCTTTTACAACTATATCTCTTGTCACATTTGTAAAGCTTCTATCCCAGCCGGTAAATTCATAGCCTTCTTTTGCAGGTGCTTCAGGAGCCGTGGCATCCTGCCCTTTCTTTAATTCCTGTTCGGCAATAACTGTCTTTCCGTCACTGTCGGTGAATGTTACCTTATAAAGTTTCTCTGCCACTTTTACATTAAATGTGTATGGCACATTGCAATAATTTATTGTTATCTTCTGCGTACCCTCTTTAAATCTGTCATAATCACATTCCTTGTCATCAGGAACGGTCTTTGTGATGGTCTTTCCGTTTAATTTGTACGATACCTTAAGTCCTGAGAGGTCAAGTTTTTCACCATATTTATACTCTGTCTTAAGTCCGTCTGCCTGATATTTCACATCTGTTATCGCATCTTCCATGTTGTCATAAAGCTGAGGATATGAAAGTCCAGTCTCCTCGGCAGATACCCACATATTTGTGAAATCAAAACCTCTGAATGAGTCTTCTGATTTTAACTCATCAGTTGTTCTTGCTGTTGTTGTTGAGTTCTTGTCATCACATGACTCTGCTCCCCTTGTATAGAGGTCGTTGCCCTCTAAATCCTTCTGCTGTTCATATACTGAGTAGAATACCGGCACTGAACCGCAAAGTATAGGGAATGTATGTGTATCATCGCCCTGTATCTTACCTGTGTTAAAGCAATATGCAACAGGACCGGAAGATGAACTTGTCGAATAACCTACAATTCCTGCGGCATATGCCCTTACATTCTGGTTTGGCGGTGTCGGTGTCATCGAATCAAGTATCTTCATAAATGAACTAAAGAAATCGTCTCCCTGATTGTCAGGGGAAATAATAGTTGTCTCCCTGTCTGAATGGCTATATATGTTTCCTGTATTATAGCAGTTCTTTACCTGAGTGCTGAGATACAATGCCCCGCATATTCCTCCTACCATTGAGTCAGAATGTGAATTTACAATCAAACTCTCTAACTTATATGTATTAGTCGCATATGCAGCTATTCTTGCAGAATTATAACATTTCTGTATAAGTCCGTCCTGTGCGGCAACACCGCATATTCCTCCTGATACATTGTAACAGTCAAGACCAGACAATATATTATCTATAAGATCTCCACTCTTGTCGCTGTATATTCCATAATAATAACGGTAAGATACAACATTTCCTTTATTTACACATGACGTGATATTTCCACGCTGCAAATACCCCGTAATTCCACCGAGAAATCTCGATGTAGGATTTACAGGCATTTCCTGTTCTTTTGACTCATAGCCTACCAATGCATTGTTTGTGCAGTTTGTTATGTCTGCCTTTCCTGCATATCCTATAATTCCGCCGACTGCAAGGTTTTCCTCGACTGTCTGTTTCGGTGATGAGAAGATAACTTTTCCGCTTACGCTTACATTCTCTACAGAAGCATTTGCACCTGTCTCCTCGTCACTGTCAACAAATCCGGCAAGTATTCCCGTGTGGATACAACATCCTGTAGCGGCATTGCTTACTGTGATATCTGCATCATTTATGTTTACATTTTTCAGCTTTCCACCCTCAACTCTGCCAAACAGACCAGTTGAAGTATAAGGTGTCTCGCCATTTTTTGAATCGTCAGTATTTCCTTTCATTGTAAGTCCCGAAATACTGTGGTTGTTTCCGTCAAATATACCGCTGAATGAGCACTGCCACTTTCCGTCAGTACCATATCCAAAAGGAATCCAGCCAAGTTTTCCTACATTTTTATCATCTTTTGTAACTTTTGAAAGGTCAATATCGCTCATAAGTTTATAATTGCCGCTAAGATTTTCTCTTATCTTAATGAAATCTGCAACAGAATTTATCTCTGTATAAACAATATCTTTTTCCTGTTCTTCCTCGCTTAAAGGAATTCTCGTCGGTGTTCCCTCCTGTTCCGTCACCTGCTTACTCCAGATGGCATAGAGAGTAACTGTCGGAGTCTTTAACCTGTCAAATGCAGTAATAATATTATTGCCGTCAGCAGTCTCACTCCAGCCGACAAAGTCATATCCGTCTTTTTCAGGCACAGGAAGTGAACCGTACTCATGACCTATCGCCTTAGTTTTATCAGCATAGCTTGTCCCAGCCGTGGCTGAATCAAAAGAAACTGTTCCCATCTGAACTTCTGAAAATTTGCATTTCAAATCGCCACCTTGAGAATTAACAGACTCAACATAATCATATGCTGCACTGTTATCACCTGACGCATCATGTCTTGAACTATATATAATTACGGTTGACTTTACATTTCTAAGCATAGAACTTTGGATGTTTTCAACTGTCTCAGGAATATAAAGTTCTTCAATATTTTTATCCGTATCAAAAACAAATCTTCCTATACTTTTAAGACCATATGGTAATGAAATATTTTTTAAAATTGTATCGAATGAAAATACACCATTTGGAAGTTCTGTAATACCGTCACAAAAAGACACTTTTACAAGTGATGTATTTTTTTCAAATGCATATTTTCCTATAGACTCAAGCCCGTCAGGAAGACTTATCTCAGTAACACTGTCATTATTGCTAAATGCCTCTCCTTCAATGGATTTTAATGTTTTTGGAAATTTAATCTCCGAATAACTCATAGGAGTATCTCCGGAAGTAAATGCACCGTCACCTATATTTGTAACGCCCTCAGGAATGATTACCTTTTCTAATGCAAGACATCCTGAACAAGTATGTGCCGGTATCTCCTTTAAACTGTGTGAAAATCTGATTTCCATAAGATTTTCACATTCGTTAAATACAGCTTTGTCCATCTTTTCCACACTGTCAGGCATAATAACTTTTAACACCGTTTTATTTTCAGCAAATGCTCCATATCCTATCTCTTTTACTGTATCAGGTATTATAACAACAGGTTCATTTCCCTGATATTTTTCAAGCACGCCGTCCTCAATAACAAAGTCAGAGTCCTCTCCCTGATAGACAAGCTTTGTCTTTTCTTCTCTCTCCCACTTTGCATAAAGTTTATAACTGTCTTTATTTACTATTGTTGTGCTCACGACCTTTCTCTTAAACTTGTCATCGGAATACCAGCCCTTAAAAGTCCAGCCTGCAAGTTTTGGTGTAGGTAACATTCCAAAACTCTGTCCTTTAACAAGCTCTTTTGAAGTTTCAGAAACCGTACCGCCGCTTGCATCAAAGACTGCTTTTGAATCATATGCTACTTCCTCGAACTTCCATGTATCCTGTATCTTTGTGGCATTTGAAGCATATGAACCTTTTATACCCTGAATAGTATGTGCAGGCCATTCAATCTGTTGGACAAACGCCGGTGTCAAACTATCTCTTGTGAGATAATATACAGACGGTGGTATAAAAAATGTCTGGTCTTTTGCATAAGATGCGTCATATTTTAAATCTAAAGCTGAGCCATGTATCTGTTCAACCGTGTCAGGAATTTTAACTTCACTTACGCCTCCACAATGTCCAAATGCGTTGCCTTGTAAATTTGTAATGCCCGCCGGAATTTTAAGTGTTCCTTTTAAACCGCTGCTATAAAATGCACCTCCACCTATATAATTAAGACTCTCTGGAAATTCAATAGTGTTCAATGCTTTCGTACCCATAAAGGCATCATTTCCTATATAACGAAGTCCCTCCGGAAGATTAATTTTTCCAAGCTTGGCACAACCGGAAAACGCTCCCCTTGTAATCACTTTTATACTGTCGGGCAGCTTAACTTCCGTCAATGTTTTACAATCACCAAACATGGACTTTCCAATACTAAAAATTTTTGTCTTAGAAAGGTCTATCATCTGCAAACTGCTACAATTTGTAAATGCACCGTCACCTATCTCTTTGATACTGTTTGGCATATTTATCACTGCAAGATTTTTGCAATATTGAAAACTATATCCATCGATTATCTGAACAGAGTCAGGCAGTATAACCTGTTCTATTGTTTCATTTCTTCCAAATGCACTAGACGCTATCTCCTTAACCCCATCAGGCACTTTTATCACTGCCGCCGTGCCGTCAATCCCTTTTAACACACCGTCAGCCGTAATGTCAAATGTCACTTTTGCATCGGCGTGTATCGTTGATATGCTCTGCGATACCATACATAAAAGCACCACCGCAAAAGCCATCGCAAAATATCTGCCGACAGCAGCCACCTTTCTGTAATTTTTTTGTTTTTTCATCTTTTTTGTCTCCTTTCTGTGTTGGTATTTTTTAGGTGATTGCGAAACTATCATAATCTGCGATTAAATTGTGCAAATATAATTAGTTTCGCAATCACCTATTGGTATTATTTCTTAAAATTTGATATGAAATTATAAAAATATTCTTAACAAGCATATTTTATGCCAGTTAAGAATATTTGTCAACTTTTTCCACAAAAAAAAGAGTCGCTTGTGACTCTTTCACGCCTGAGCAGAATTCGTAGCATTTATTTGTTTTCCGCAAAATGCACATCCTCACGGAGTGTTTTTTATGTTAATAAAAAGGACACTTCCACATACTATGCTCAAATACTACCGTATCAGACCAAAAGTATATGGAAGTGTCTTATTTTTCTTTTTACGGCTGAACTATTACCGTCCATCTATTAAAACTTCCTTACCTTTAAACGCAAAACCATAGTGATGAATGTTTTCTTCTTTTACTCCTCTTTTTATAAGCTCTGCATCATAATTCTTTTCTTCTATCTGCTCTAATGCCGATGCGACTGTTTCTTCAAGAGAATTTTCCTTTCTGGGATTTATCACTTTAAATTCTATCACTATTCCCGGATATTTTTCATTTGCTTTGTTTATCGGTTCGAGCATTATGTCATATCGTCCATAGCCGCTTTCCCTATTTGAATTTAATATATAATTATCTACCTGGTCGACCATCAAGCCCAAAACTAAACCATGGTAGAACCTTTCCGGTTCTTCATCAGACGGAGTTTTTCCGGTATCAAAATAACTTATAACTCCTCTTGTTACCCTGTTCATGTATTCGTTCATGCTCTCCAAATCTCCTGAAATCATTGCACTTATAAATTCATTATACGGAACATCTGCTCCTCCAAACCATCTCTCTATCATTGTCCCAAACATTTGCTCTACTTCATAGTTTGTCAGCTTCAGACTATATATTTTTTTATTTAACCGTCCTTCCGTACGAAATGCCTCTACGCGGAGATAACCGCTTGCAAGCAACAGACTCCAAACGGCATCCTTATTTGTTTTTAATTGTTCAAACACTATCTGCTCGTCTATATTTTTTTCGACAATGCCGCCTGCCATTAATGTTTCCATCGTCTTTTTTATCTCCGCTGAACCCGTTCTTATAAGCTCATTTACCAATCCATTTGAACTTGAATCTGCCCAATATGTTTTATATTTCTTTTCATCAAGGAAATTGATTATAGACCACGGATTATATATATCCCTGCTTTCACCAAATGTAAATCCGTCATACCATAATTTTACTTTTTCCTTTTCGCTTGAAAGTCCCTGTTCTTCAAGTGCCGCAAAAACTTCATCTTCCGTAAAACCGAAGCATCTTGAATACTCGTCACTTGTTACCGTGATAACTTTTAAATTATTGAGGTCAGAAAATATACTCTCTTTAGACACTCTCGTTATACCTGTCATTATTGCTCGCTCTAAATATGGGTTTGTCTTAAAAGTAGAATTAAAAAGACTTCTCGTAAATCCTACAAGTTCCTCCC
>ERZ894203.696-NODE-696-length-24000-cov-14.309752_pt1 | contig 24000 bp, 32 predicted proteins | sample MGYA00380286_ERZ894203 | MGnify/ENA primary metagenome ERZ894203 (study PRJEB32331, sample SAMN06328484) | human gut metagenome | biome: human gut microbiome; feature: stool | host: Homo sapiens | collected 2014-02-06 ... | reverse complement strand
CCTAAAGGACACAAGGCAGCATAATACATGGCGGTTTTACGGGGAGCAGACCCGCGATACCGTCCTTGCCTATCTGGTGGAGCTGACCGGGAAGGAGGACGGGAAGCTCAAAGGCAACCTCTATGAGCTTGATTATGAGCAGCACTTCCGGCGCGTGATAGAAAAGTCCGTCCCTGCCGATAATTACACGCTTGTTTATGAGCATGGGGAGCGCAGCATACCCGCCGGACAGTATTTCGACGGCAACCCCGACCCGCAGCTTGGGAAGTTTGAACGCTTTGAAGCACAGCCGAACGACCCGGAAGCCCTGCGGGGCGTACTCATGGAGGAACAGCACAGCCGGGAAAAGCTGCGTCCGGGGGATTTCAAAGCCCATGTAACCATGCTGCACGATAACCGGATAGAACGGGAAGCCCGCCGCGTGGTGGAGAAAATGAAGTCCTTGCAGGAGCCGAACAGCCCGGACAAGACCCGTTTCATGGTGGAGCTGTCCCCGTATTTTGTCCGGCTTGCCACAGATAAGGACGCTGACCGCCTGTTTTCCATGCTGCCCTATAAGACCCTTGCCTTTTCCAAAAGCAAAGACCGTTTCGGAACCTATGCACTGATTGCCAAAGGCGAGGACAGGAGCAAAGGAATACGCAAGCCGCGCCCCTCTGTCCGGGCGCAGCTTGCCGCAGGCAAAGAGAAAGCCGCCCCGAAAAAGGCGGCGGCAAAGACCAGACAGAAAGGAATGGAGGTATGAGCATGACACAGTTTACCGTGGAAGAAATGAACCTTTTGAGCATTTACCATGAGGGGAGCCGGGAGCAGCTTAGGAAGAACATGAACGCTGCGCTTCCCTACATGGACGCGGATATGCGGGAGCTTGCAAAGCGCACCCTCTCCAAAGTGGACGCGCTGACGGAAACGGAATATGCGGAGCTTGCCGTCTATGCCGCTGATGAAGCATGAGCGCGGTCAAGCGGCTCACGCCGCCGCAAAGCCGGAAAGTTAATGCCCTTATAAAGCGGGAGTGCTGCAACTGCGATAACGGACACTGTATCTTACTGGACGACGGGGAGGAATGTGTCTGCCCGCAGCTCATTTCTTATTCCCTGCTCTGCAAGTGGTTCCGTATCGCCGTACTTCCCGGCGACAAGCTGCTCTATGCGGAGCTTTATAAGACCGAGGACAGGAAGAAGTGTACCGAGTGCGGCGCGTTCTTTGCTTCAAGGTCAAATCATGTCAAATACTGCCCGGACTGCCGGAAGCGTATCACGAACCGGCAGGCAGCGGAGCGCATGAGGAAACGCCGCGCCCTTGTTACGCAGTAAGGGCGAAAACAGCCTTGATTTATGCGGCTTTCCGTACAGGAAAACAGTGCAGCCGATATAGATTACTTTTTCCCTCAAAAATGGGGTTCTACTGCGTAACAAAACCATAGCGGCACCCATAGAAAACCGGGGCGTGGCGGCCACTGATAAGTGGCTTCCATGCCCCGGCTTTTTTTACGTCTGTTTCTCCCTGTCTGCTTGTTCTTTTTCCTGCAATTCCTTTTCAATCCTGTTCCGGTAGTGGGATTTCCGGCGGGAAAAATAGCTGCTGACTTCCTGCTCCGGTATCCATATCCCTGCCGCTTCTATCCGTTCCATGACAGCGGCAACAACTTTCCAGTTATTCCGCTTGTGCGGCTCATGTCCTTTTTCAAGCCAAAAACGGCGGTATTCCTCATACAGCCATAGGCTGATAGCTTCTTTCTGCTGCTGCTTCAAATGCCGGAATTGTTTATCTGTCCGCAACAGCTTCCCGCCGACTCTCTTATGATTTTGGGTTCCGATTGGCTTTTTCCTCTCTTTCCATTTCTTCAAGCGGGAATTGCGGGATTGCTTCTACCAGCTTCATAGTAATGTACTGGCGCATATCTTCGTCGATTTCTTCTTTGAAAGTCCCGTCCGGCTGCCGTTTCTTGACGGTAGCCTGTCTGTCAATTTCGTCCTTATAGAACGCTGCAATCTGTTCAACCGCCCATTTCTCCCCGGAAACAGCAGCGCGTATGGTTTCGTAATCTGGCACTTTCTGCTCCATGCTCTGACACTTCCTTTTACTTAATAAATGTAATTGTTCTATTTTTTGAAATTCTTTATGAAGCCGGAGATAGCGGATATAAGCCAACCTAAACCAATAATAGTTAACGCAATTTTCCACCCAATGCCATTATCAAAAACAAAGATAAATGTATATAGAGCGAATAGACTAACTGGAATAGCAATTCCATATAAGAACAAATTTAATTTTCTTCTTTTTTCTTTCTCCATTTATTCTCCCCTCATTAACTTCCAATTTGTTGTATTCTGAAATACCATTGATAGGAACTATTATATCATATGAGTATGAACAAAGCTACTCCCCACGTTCTTTCTCTTTTTCCCGTTCCGGTTCCCTTGGCTGCCGCAAAATACTGTCTATGTTCTGTCTGATAACGTCGTATTCCTTGACCTGTTTTTTCAGCTTCCCATAATCGGCGCGTAGGGCTTCTTTCTGCTCTTGCAGCTTTTCATATTCCGCTTGCAGGGCTGCAAGGTTCGGTAGCTTGGAAATGCCTGCCGCCTTTAATGCCTTTGCCGCCGCTTCATGGAGAATGACAGTCCCCTCATGGGCTGCCCGGTATCGCTCTTTGTTCTTTGCTTTCCGGTAGGTATCATAGGAGGGCTTTGTCTTTTGGAACGTGGAAACATTCTTGATAAGTACAGCCATATCCGCAAGCCGTTTTTCCACTTCCTTTAGTGCGTCGCCTGCCTTGTCGCTTTCTGTCTGGATTTCCGTTATCTTTGCAGTCAAATCCTCATACTGGCTTATCTGGTGTTCCGTAAGGAAATTGAGTGTCTTTGCCGCTTGCTTCAGATTATGGATTTTCGCCCATTGTTCATAGCCCCGGCTCTGCGCCGCCTTGATACTGTTCTCAATGTCGATAAGCAGGGACACGCCTGTTTCCCGCTTTGGAGCTTTGGCGGCTCTGGTACGTCTGCCCTCTATCCGTTCCCTTATGGCTTCCTCTGTATAATCTGCACCGAGGGTTTTCAAGCGGGTAAACCGTTCCTGCCCCGGAGCGCGGCAGGAAACGTATTTCCCCGGCTTTATCTCATAGCCTGCCGCTTGGAGCCGGGAAAGCAATTCTTCAAAACTGGACACTTGGGGGATAAGCGCGTCCACGGCGATTTTCAGCTTTCCTTTCCAACTGGTTCCGGTTTTCTCCGCGATATATTCCGCATAGCTCTTTCCCTTGCCGCCCTTTTGCGGGACAACGACGGACAAGCCGTTTTCCCGGCACAGCCTGTCGCTCATGTTCCGTATGCCGTAATAGCTGCGTTCATTGGAATTGTACTTATGGTAGTCTACAAAATTGACAGCGCAGAAAATAATGTGGTTATGAACGTGTCCCTTGTCTATATGGGTGGTAAGGACGTATTCATACTGTCCCTTTGTTACCGCGTCGGCAAGCTGTTTCCCGATTTCATGGGCTTTCTGGTAATCTACTTCCCCCGGCGCAAAGGACTGTATCAAATGGTGGGCGAGATTGTTTCCCCGGTTTAAAGCCTGCGCTATGGTAAACTCAAATTCAATGTCTGCTGTTTCCGGCGAGCAGCCAAAGGAGGACACAAGCATTTTCCCGTCCGTCTTGTCCGGGTTCTGGATATAGTCAAGGGCTTTTTTCAACGTGCTTTTAACAGGCTTAATCTTTGTAACCGCCATATCTCCGCAAGCACCCCCTTTATTTCCTCTATGTCCTCTTGGTAGACGCTTCCCGTGGCGTTGACGCGCCGCGCTATCTGGTTGATGTTGACGCCGATTTTCTGTATCTCTGCTGTCATGGCTTTTATGTCGGCGTGGTCTATCTGAATGATGTACCCGTCGATTGCCATTTTCCGAAGATAGGCTTCCATGTTCCGGGTGGGGACGAGCTTCATTTTCTGCTCAATCAACGCCCGTTCTTCCTCTGTTACTCTGAATTTGATTTGCACCGTCCGTTTTCTGCCGTCCATGCGTTCACGCTCCTTTCCGCTTTTTAGAGGGTTTGGGACACTTCCCAACAAGCAATTTTCAACCGACGCGCCGCAGCGCAGGAGGGCGAAAATACGGAAAGGGTACCCCTTTCCTATGCTTGCTAAGAAACTTTCTCCCTTTCTCCCTACTACACCGGAAAATCTGATTTTGCCAAACCTACGCAAAAGAAAAACGCTGCAATCTGCAAAGATTACAACGCTTCCTAAAATCCATATTCAATTTTGCGGGACGTTCTCATTCGTCCTCTTTTTCGACTTCCGCTATCTCTTTTGCGGTGGCTGTTACAATCCGAAGCCCCGTATCGCTTATCCCGTCGAGTAACGCGTCAAGCTGCCGCCGCTGCGTGTTCTTTTCAGCGGGCTTGTCTGAAAGGAACTGGTCTACGGATATATTGTAACGGAGCATAAGCTCAAAGAAAATCTGCAAACTGGGATGTTGCCCGTTGTTCTCTATGTTCGCAAGGTAGCGGGGAGAAATATACATTTCGTCGCATACTTTCTTGCGGCTTTCTTTCCTGCCCGTTCGCGCTGCCTTTATCGCTGCTCCAAAAGCCTTAAAGTCATATTTTGGTACTGGTCTTTTTGCCATATTCATTCACCCAGTTACATTTTACTGTTCCTTTTTTCTATTGGATATGTCTATACACTTCCTACTACAAACTAAAATAATTCAATTATTTTTGCTATGACGATTGCATTTATTCGGCTGTCCGTATATAATAAAAGTTAGAAAACATGATAGAGAAAGGACGGGTTGAATATGGAATATATGTCTTGCCCCGAAGCAGCAAAAAAATGGGGAATTTCAGAACGCCGGGTACAAAAGCTATGTGAGGAAAATCGCATACCAGGTATTTCAAAAATCGGCTATATGTGGCTGATACCCCAAAATGCGGAGAAGCCTAAAGATAATAGAAAAAAAGCAGACACTTAGGAAAATCTTAATGTTTCCTTATTGAAATCCTATGAAAGATTTCCCTCTTATCTGTTATGCTATAAATGATAACCATTTTTAGAAGGGAGAGTTCTTATGGCAGATAAAATACTGATTGTTGATGATGAACCGGAAATAGCAGACCTTGTTTCTCTTTATCTTCAAAACGAAAATTTCATTGTGTTTAAATTTTATAATGCCGCAGACGCATTAAAATGTGTTCAATCAGAAACTTTAGATTTAGCAATTTTAGATGTTATGCTGCCGGATATGAACGGATTTCAACTCTGCCAGAAAATACGGGAGAAATATCAATATCCTGTTATTATGTTGACAGCAAAAGGCGAAGAAATTGACAAAATTACAGGTCTTACATTGGGGGCAGATGATTATATAACAAAGCCTTTTCTTCCTTTGGAGCTGGTTGCCCGCGTAAAAGCGCAACTCCGAAGATACAAACGGTATAATAGCCCCGACAGCGAAGAAGAAAAAGATGTAATTATTCATTCCGGTCTTGTATTAAATATTAAAACACATGAATGTACGCTGAATGAAAAACCCCTTTCACTCACGCCTACGGAATTTTCAATATTGCAAATTCTTTGCCAGAATATAGGAAATGTAGTTAGCGCAGAGGAATTATTTCATCAAATATGGAAAGATGAATATTTCAGTAAAAGCAATAACACCATTACCGTTCATATCCGACATTTAAGAGAGAAAATGGGAGATTCCTTTGAAAAACCGAAGTATATAAAAACCATTTGGGGGTGTGGATATAAAATTGAAAAATAAATTGCCAAAACCAGTTAAAGTGATTTTGATATACGTAATTGGTGTGTTGCTCTGCTTTGCTTTGTATTATTTCATAGATGAGATTTTAAACGGCTCTTTTGTGGATTGGTTTGAGGAAAACTATATGATTACGGAATATAAATACATTGAAGAAGCCGGAAATAATGGTTTAGTCCGCGAACCTAATTATACAAAGATAAAAGTGTTTCTCTTATGGGCTTTTGTTGTAGGCGTAGTCATTTGGATTTCTGTTGTGTTGCTTGTAGCTCATCTACACTCTAAAACAAAGGTTAGGCAATCCGTTACTCAAACTTCTCATATGATACATGATTTTATGAGTACGGACATAGATAACACCACCAGTATATTTCCTAAAGAATATGCAGAAATCTCTACGCAGATGGTTGAGATAAAAGCTACCATGCAAAGGCATGAACAAATTCTAAAAGAAGAAGCTACAAGAAAAAATGATTTAATAGCGTACCTGGCACATGACTTAAAAACCCCCCTTACTTCTGTCATAGGGTATTTAAGCCTTTTAGATGAAGCTCCTGATATGCCTATGCAGCAACGGGCAAAATATGTCCATATAACCTTGGATAAAGCCCACCGTTTAGAAAGCCTTATCAATGAATTTTTTGAAATCACAAGGTATAACTTGCAGCAAATAGAGATAGAAAAAGAACCGATTGATTTATATTATATGCTTGTACAAATGACAGACGAATTTTATCCATTGCTGCAAAAGCATGGGAACAGTACGGAATTGAATGTAGATGAAAACACTACTATATATGGTGACGCAGTAAAGTTAGCGCGGGTATTTAACAATATCTTTAAAAATGCGATTGCATACAGTTACCCGGATTCAATCATCAAGATTTGGACGGAACAGAATGATACTGCTATAAATATTTATTTCCAGAATAAAGGAAAAACCATACCACCCCATAAACTGGATTCTATTTTTGAAAAATTCTTCCGCTTAGATGAAGCACGCGCAACAAACACAGGCGGCGCGGGATTGGGTCTTGCGATTGCAAAAGAAATTGTCACATTACATGGTGGTTCTATATCCGCTGACAGCAAAAATGAAAATACTACTTTTTGCGTATCGCTTCCTTTGCACGATTAGTAAATCATCAATATTTCCTTAGCTTTTTCTTAGGATTTAAACAATCTAATATTAAAGTACAGAAAGCTCCTGTTCGGTAGACTAAATACTGAACAGGAGCTTTTTCTGTTACTTCACCACGGAAGGAATGACATATATGGACGATACCAGAAGAAATGATAGATTGCGTCAAGATTACAGACGGAAACGGCGAAAACGCCGGAAAAAGCGTGTTCTCCCGAAAGTTATTTTTTTGATAGCCGCTATAACTGTTATGTGCTACTTCGGCATTAGAATAATTGTTCCGTTTTTTTCAAATGATTTGGGGACATCAACAGAGTTACAAACAAATTCAGCAAACAGCCACAGCGAAACCGTGGAATCTGAATCTGAAAATAATGTTTTCCCGGAAATCAACGTCGATTTGGAACATCTATATAGTCCATATGCAATATTGGTTGAATTGGATTCTGGAAATGTTCTTGCGGAGCATAACAGCGAGGATAAAATTTATCCTGCTTCTCTGACAAAAATTATGACAGCCGTGTTAGCGATTGAAAATACAGATGATTTAAGCCAGACCGTCACATTGCCATATGACATTTTTGAGCCGTTGTATGAGGAAAATGCTTCAATGGCCGGATTTCAACCCGGCGAGGAAGCTACCTTAAAAGATTTGCTTTATGGCATTTTGCTTCCTTCCGGAGCCGAGTGCTGTATGGCGTTCGCTGATAGGATTGCTGGTTCGGAAGAAGCATTTGTCGATATGATGAATGAAAAAGCAACAGAAATAGGAATGAGTAATACTCATTTTTGTAATGCAACCGGGTTACACAATCCAGAACATTATTCTACCGTAAAAGATATTTCTATTCTTTTGAAATATGCTTTGCAATACGAAGATTTTCGACAGGCATTTTCGAGCAGCCGTTACAGTACCCGTCCCACTAACCAACACCCGGACGGCTTCACTTTTCACAGTACCATGTTTAAGTATATGGACAGTACCGAAGTTGTCGGCGGCGAAATTATAGGCGGTAAAACCGGATATACAGAAGAAGCCGGATTGTGCCTTGCAAGTCTGGCAGAAGTAGACGGCAAAGAATATATCCTTGTAACAGCCAAAGCAAATGGAACACATCAAACTGAACAATTCCACATTTTGGACGCAATCAATGTTTATAGCCAAATTGGGGAATTAAATATTACAAACTAAAGGAGGAACTAAAATGGATAACTTTGATAAGAAGGTACAAGAAACCTTAAAACAGGTGGCAGAAGGAGTAAATCCGTCCCCGCAGGTGGAGCAGCGAATCCATGATGAAATATTATCACGCTGCCCGGAATTAAGAAAACAGATTGCAATACTCTTTGGTGGGTGTTCGCCGGAATATAGCGTGTCGCTTCAATCAGCTTATTCTGTTATCACACATATTGACAGAAAAAAATACACACCTGTTTTGATAGGAATATCAAATGCCGGGGATTGGTTCAAATATGACGGGGAAATTGAAAAAATTCCTGCTGATACATGGTGCAATGAAAAAGACTGTATTCCGGTTGTCGTATCTCCGAACCGAACGGTACACGGTATTTTAACCATAAAGAATGGAAAGATAAAAGAAACGTACATTGACGCAGCTTTTCCGGTATTACATGGGAAAAATGGTGAGGACGGTACTGTACAAGGATTGTTTGAACTTGCCGGAATCCCGGTTGTAGGGTGTGGCGTGCTTTCTTCCGCATTATGTATGGACAAAGACAGAGCCCATAAACTGGCGCAGGCAGCGGGTATTTCTGTTCCGCAGTCGTTTGTTTTACAAAATGATATGGACGCAGAAATTGCGTTAATGCAGGCAGAGGAAATCGGCTATCCTCTATTTGTCAAGCCTGTCGGAGCCGGTTCTTCATATGGAATTACGAAAGTCACTGAACGTAATCAGTTGCCAGCAGCTTTGAAACTTGCGTTTTCATATGACAATAAAGTAATTATTGAAGAGTGTATTTCCGGGTTTGAGGTGGGCTGCGCTGTTTTAGAGAATGACGGTTTAATGGTTGGAGAAGTAGACGAAATCGAATTAGAAAAAGGCTTTTTCGATTTTACAGAAAAATACACTTTGAAAACCTCTTCTATCCATGTTCCGGCAAGAATTTCCGCAGAGAAAGCCGCGAAGATAAAAGAAACGGCAAAACTTATTTATAAAACCTTAGACTGCCGTGGTTTTGCAAGAGTTGATATGTTTTTAGATGATACCGGAAGAATTGTATTTAATGAAGTGAATACGATTCCCGGATTTACAAGCCATAGCCGTTTTCCTAACATGATGAAAGCTATTCATATTCCCTTTGAACAGATTATTTCCATAGCGATTGACAAGGCGGTGAGAAAATGAAAATTGAATTACACAGAAAAAATATCCATACCGGAAATCTTATCTTGGTAAATGCAGATTACTCATATAACGAACAAGTTAATGAAACAGATTTAGTAAACGTAGATAAATCTGCTTGCGACGTTTTACTTGAACGAAGGGCTGTTACGCTTCTTTCAAAACTTATGGAGGAAATAAACGGTTGGGGTCAAATTTCTGCTGTTAGCGGTTGGCGTTCTATGCAGGAACAGGAAAACATTTATGCTCAATCTTTAAAAGAAAATGGTTCTGAATTTACTCAAAAATACGTTGCGCTGCCCGGACATAGCGAACATCAGACAGGACTTGCAATCGACCTTGCGTTAACAAGTGACAATATAGATTTTATCCGTCCAGATTTCCCATATACAGGTATATGTCAAACATTCCGGGAATTATCAAGCCAGTATGGATTTATTGAACGATACCCGCAAAAGAAAGAATCCATAACGGGAATTGCTCACGAACCGTGGCACTTTCGGTATATCGGGGTCCCTCATGCTGAAATTATGAAAAAGAATGATTTGTGTATGGAGGAGTATATCCCATTTATCAAGCAATTTGCCTATGGAGAACAGAAATATAATTTCACAGTAGCGCAGAAAAACTTTTCCGTTTCTTACTTGCCTGCTTCCGAAGCAGAGGTTGTTTGTATAGAAATTGCAGAAGATGTCCCTTATACAATTTCCGGGAACAATATAGACGGTTACATCATTACTGAATGGAGATAAATCATGGCAGACACAAAGCCGCTTGGCAGTTTAGATTATTTCAAAATCATTGCAGCTCTGCTTGTTATTGCTATACATACATCTCCCCTTACATCATTCAATGTTGAGGCTGATTTTGTATTAACACGGGTAATAGCAAGGACGGCTGTTCCGTTTTTCCTAATGGTAACGGGCTATTTTCTTCTTCCACAATATATATGGGGAAAATCAATGGACTATCGCCCGCTGTTTCGGTTCATACAAAAAACGCTGCTGTTATATGCAATCGCAATTCTTATTTTTCTTCCTGTCAATCTATATGCAGGACAGTTAGAAAATATAGAAGCTATTGACCTTATCCGTATGCTCATTTTTGACGGAACATTTTATCATCTCTGGTATCTTCCGGCTTCCGTCACGGGTATGTTGATTTTATGGATACTGGGGAAAAAATTTAACTTTAAAGTTCTTTTTATTATTTGCTTGGTGTTGTACGGTTTCGGATTGGTTGGGGACAGCTATTATGGGTTTACCAATATGTTTCCCGCAGTCAAAAGTCTATACGATACGCTGTTTCATATTTTCTCTTATACAAGAAATGGGATTTTTTATGTTCCTATTTTTCTGGTAATGGGAGCATGGTTCGGTCATACCCCCCAGAGAAGAAAAGGGATTTACAATATATATGGCTTTCTCATATCATTACTATTTATGATTTTTGAGGGAATGACACTCCATATTTTAGATGTGCAAAGACATGACAGTATGTATCTCTTTTTACTTCCATGTATGTTTTTCCTTTTTGCTGCTGTTTTATCAATAGCAAAGCAGCCAGCACCGATATTGAGAAGCATTTCAACATGGATATATCTGCTCCACCCGTTAATGATTGTTCTGATACGAGGTATAGCAAAACTAATTCACGGTCAAGCAATTTTAGTAGATAATAGTTTGATTCACTATATAGCTGTTTGCTTTTTATCTTGTAGCTTTGCCTATATCATTGGCAAGTATCTTACGTTGCATAAACTCCGATATTATCCAAAAGGACGGGCATGGATTGAACTTGATAAGAAAAATCTTTACCACAATATTTCTGTATTAAAAGATTTTTTGCCACCCGGCTGTAAATTTATGCCTGCCGTAAAAGCGAACGCTTACGGACATGGAGCTGTTTTAATTTCAAAAGCTCTAAATCAAATCGGAATTGACAATTTTTGTGTTGCGTCTGTTTCAGAGGGAATAGAACTAAGGAAAGGTGGGGTATGTGGAGAAATCCTTATATTGGGATATACTCACCCGGAATGTTTTCCTCTGCTAATAAAATATAATCTGGTTCAAACCGTAGTCAACTATCACTATGCAGAACTGTTAAACGATTATGGGAAACCAGTTAAAGTACATATCAAAATTGATACGGGTATGCACAGATTAGGAGAACGTGCGGAACATATAGAAGAAATAGCCCGTATGTTTCAGATGAAGAATTTGATAATAGAAGGAGCATTTACACATCTATGTGCTGATGAAAGTACCTCTCCAAAAGATAGAACATTTACAGAAGCACAAGGCAAAGCATTTTACCAGGTTATATCTGTTTTAAAAGAACAAGGCTATTCCTACCCTAAAGTACATCTTCTGGCGAGCTATGGGCTTATAAATTATCCAGAACTATCCGGCGATTATGCCAGAATTGGTATCGCACTTTATGGCGTTTTAAGCAATCGAAGTGATATACAGAAATGTAAAATTCCCCTTTTACCTGTTTTATCAATAAAAGTCCGAATTGCAGTCATAAAAGACTTATTGTGCGGAGAAGGTGTCGGTTACGGTTTATCTTATACCGCAACAGAAAACAGGAAAATTGCCATACTACCAATAGGCTATGCAGACGGTATTCCCCGCGCTCTATCATGTGGGAATGGGAACGTACTAATTAACGGAAGTACAGCACCGATTATAGGGCGTATATGTATGGACCAAACAATTATTGATATAACTGATATTCCCACAGTAAAAGAAGGTGATATTGCAATCATTATTGGAAAGTCTGGCAACACTGAAATTACAGCATATGATATAGCAGAACAAACAGGGACAATCACGAATGAAGTATTAAGTCGTTTAGGTTCCCGTTTAGACAGATTCATCATTTAAAAAGGCACAAATAAGCTGCACGACGGAAATAAAAAAAACCGTCGCTTTGCGGCTCATATATTCCTGCATATTTACAGAACGGCGGTTTTAAAAGCTGCCGTTCTTTTTGGTTTCAGAAAAAGAAACGGCAACGTCAAGGAGGAATTTTGCCGTGTCTTTTTCTGTTTCTATTCGTCCCCCTAATTTGTCAAAAAAAGCCCGTCCACCACCGAGGGATATTTCGGCCAAGAGTATGAACTGTCAAATCATCATTATACCTTATTTATTTCCCTAACGTCCGATTGCGTCATGCAGTCGGGCGTTTTTGCGCTTTTCAAAAATTTTTTCAAAAACTGCTCTTTCCATTTGGCAGTTTTTGAATTTTTTGGGGAGTGGGGTACGAAAGGGGAAATCACAAATCACCCGCTTTCGCGGTTGCGAAAGGAGGTGAGAATATGAATGAGCCTAATCGTACCGAATGGGAAACCCGTTGTGCTTTTAACGGTTTCTGCAAAAAGGCGTTGAAGTTTGAAGCAAGCAACGCCCACCGTGATGTACGTCATCATCAGCTCCACGAGGTTACTTTTTCAAGCCTATCCTTGCAGGAAGAAGAACAGCTTTTTACTAATGACCGCTATTTTGCGGGCGAAGAAGCTGACGACAAATCCTTTTTTGTGGCAGGAATGGAAATTACCCCGAAACTGTTGGCTGACGCTATACACGCGCTGCCGGAAGAAAAACGCGACGCTGTTTTGCTGTATTACTTCTTTGACATGAGCGACCCGGAAATCGCAAAGCTCCTTAATCTGTCAAGAAGCACTGTACAGTACAGACGGACAAGCTCTTTTGAGCTGCTAAAACGCTATTTGGAGGAACGAGCTTATGGTAATCAAGAGTAACAGCGACCACGACGAACGCGGCTTGTTACCGTATCCAGTTATCGTAGCCGCGACCAAAGGCGACCCGGACGCTATGAAAATAGTCTTGAACCGTTATGAAGGCGATATGGTGGCACTGTCTATTCGTAAAATGTGTGATGAACGTGGAAATACATATTACGGCGTAGACCAGGACATTTATGACCGCCTGCGGGCAAGACTTATCCGGGTAGTATTAGATTTCAAGGTTTGATGTAGTCTGTCGCTTGCGTTTTTCCCTTTCCGCAGGCACAGCGCGTCCGACCAGTATATGAACCTTGACAAAGAAAGCGGCGCAAGATAACGGCGGCGCAGTATAGGGCAAACCGGATACATTCGATATATGGGGAGCCGTTGGGCTGATACGCGACGACGAAAGGAGGGACAAACCGAGCGGGAAATATCAGCGTTCCAAAGCAGACTTGGCAACTCTGCCGCCATAATCCATATATCGGTACAATGATACTCCTTTACCGCCGTAGTCCGAGCGTTCAAAGCGTCGCAGGCAACGGGTAGAGCTTCGGCAGACCGCCGGAGGGGTGCAAGTCCCGTGGAGCTATGCTAACAGCCGTCCGGTTAAAGCCTATTTTGATTAACCCGAATAATGGACAGACCATTATTCATAAGTTGTATTAGCCATTACGGAAAGGGGGCTAATCTCTTGAATAAAAATCAAGCTACCGTTACAACAACGGAGCATAAAATAGGAAAAACAACTTACTTTGTGTGTGCGTCGCCCAGTGAAAAAGCAACGGACACACTTGATAAAAAGATAAAGAAACTTATTCGCAAAGACCTTGAACAAAGTGCCGGAAACGCCCGTAAATAGGGCGTTTTTTCACACTTTGGACATGACACAGGCAGCGGTATCTGGTATAATGTAATTAGTACAAATGCCATGCTTGTCTGTTGTCGGAAAGGAGGACAAAATGTTACAGACAAGCAAGATTACCGCTTTATATTGCAGATTGAGCCAGGAAGATATGCAAGCCGGAGAAAGCGAAAGCATACAGAACCAAAAGTTGATTTTACAGAAATACGCAGACGAACACCATTTTTTCAACACCCGTTTTTTCGTAGACGACGGATTTTCGGGCGTGAGTTTTGAACGTGATGGGCTTCAAGCAATGTTGCGCGAAGTAGAAGCCGGAAATGTGGCTACCGTTATAACGAAAGACCTGTCCCGTCTGGGGCGTAACTACTTAAAAACCGGGGAACTGATTGAAATTGTGTTCCCGGAATATGAAGTACGCTATATTGCTATTAACGACGGGGTAGATACCGCAAGGGAAGATAACGAATTTACCCCTCTGCGGAACTGGTTTAACGAGTTTTACGCCCGCGACACTTCAAAGAAAATCCGGGCGGTCAAGCAGGCAAAGGCGCAAAAGGGCGAACGTGTCAACGGCGAAGTACCCTATGGTTATATAGCCGACCCGAACGACCGTAACCACCTACTGCCCGACCCGGAAACAGCACACGTTGTAAAACAGATTTTTGCTATGTATGTGCGCGGCGACCGTATCTGCGAAATCCAGAACTGGCTGCGGGAGCATGAAATACTGACTGTTTCAGAACTGCGTTACCGTCGTTCTGGCAGTTGCAGGCACCCGCGTCCACACCCGAACTGCATTTATAACTGGCCGGACAAAACATTGTATGATATTTTGGGACGCAAAGAATACTTAGGGCATACCATAACAGGCAAGAGCTACAAGGTATCTTACAAATCAAAAAAGACGAAGAAAAACCCGGAGGAAAAGCAATACTTTTTCCCCAATACCCACGAACCGCTGATTGATGAAGAAACCTTTGAACTTGCACAAAAACGGATTGCCACAAAGCACCGCCCTACAAAGTGTGAAGAAATCGACTTGTTTTCGGGGCTTCTCTTTTGTGGGGATTGCGGCTACAAGATGTATCTGCAACAAGGAGCCGGAACACCAGAGCGAAAACACGCTTATACTTGCGGGAAGTATCGGAACCGTATAAGGACTGGCGAACTTTGCACTACACACTATATCCGAAAAAGTGTCCTCAAAGAACTTGTCCTTGCCGATTTACAAAGGGTACTGTCTTATGTGCAGTCCCATGAGCAGGAATTTATTCAGACCGCTAATGAATACAACGCCAAAGCAGTACAACGGACGTTAGCACAACAGCGGAAAGAACTTGATAAGGCACAAGGCAGAATGAGCGAATTAAATGTCCTGTTCCGTAAACTCTACGAGGATAATGCTTTAGGAAAATTATCAGATGAACAGTTTGCATTTCTGACTTCCGGCTATGATGAAGAAAAAAAGACGCTGACCCGGCGAATTGCGGAGCTGTCACAGGAACTTGATACCGCCACCGAGCGCAGCGCAGACGTAAAGAAGTTTGTCGCACTTGTACACAAACACACAAAGGTTACAGAGCTGACTTACGAAAACGTCCATGAATTTATTGACCGTATTCTTATTCACGAACTGGATAAGGAAACAAACACCCGAAAAATCGAAATCTTTTATAGCTTTGTCGGCAGAGTTGATACAGGCGATAAGCCTACTGAAAGTATCTCCTATTTTAGACAGATAGGAGCCGACGTAAAGAGTTATGCTATCTAACATATATCAAAAAGAGGTAAGATAACGCCCTCTATGAAAAAGGTTACGTTATCTTACCTCATCAAAGGTCGTGCCGCTGACCCCATCATCGCAGTAGACGGAGCAGTCGTTCCAGCCCTGTTCCTCACAATATTTCATGAGCATCAGCTTTTGGTTTTCAATGCTGACCGACTCGCCCGCCCGTTCGTCATCCTTGCTGAGCCTGACATAAATACCGACCTTGTATTCTTTTTGGACTGTTAACATAGTTCTCCTTTCCGCAAGCCCAAACTGTCGGCAGTATTATCAGCAGCAGTATACCGAAAATACCGCCGACAGTCTATCACAGATAGCAACAATTCTCAGGGCTTACAATCGGCATTTTTGACAGCCAGGCGCTCAATGACCTGATCAATTTCCTTCTCGCCCTCGCAGGCAGTGGCCAGACAATAGACGGTCCTGCCAATTTTCTTTTCCCGGTAGTCTCGATTTTTGCTATGGGCATAGGCGGTTCTCCATAGCCACCTGATTTTAATTAAATCAAGGTTTTGAGGATCAGCGTCAGCCATCTCCCAGAACCTGTCCCAAAACTCTCGGAATGTCATTGATTGCTCACCTCACATATTCATTGAAAATCCGTGGTATTGAGCATACTCCTCGTCCTGCTCCTCACTCACAGCGTACTGGACAGTACGGTCAATCTTCCTGCCGTGTGCCAGCAGTCTCTGAATTTCCTCCTCGCTGTGGTGGATCGTCTCCAGATGAAAGCGGTCGTTATCCCCAGTGTCCAGCGCTTCAAGGATGGAGGCAAGGCCGCAGACGGCGTCATCCAGCGTGGGCCTCGGCTCTCCAATTTCCCGCCATGCAACACGGTTATCAAGATATTCCTTGCCACCCATTGCAAAGTAATGCTCCATGTTTTCCCGCAGCAGCGTCTGGTCAAACAGCTTGCTGTCACGGCAGACGTAGCCCTCCGGAGTGTTGTAGGTGATGTATTTGTGCCCATCCGCCCAGTTGACCTTGTAACCCAGCAGCTCCATTGTGCGGATAAAATCTTCCCGGCTGTAGCTCATCTCCATGGACTTTTTGATTGCCCGGCGGAGCTTTTTCTTCCAAAGCGGGATGGCAAACGGATCGGCCTTGACCTCTATCACGGACAATCCATGCCGGCGGCACAGCTCATTGGAGAACTCCTTTACCTGCCGCAGCTCCACCGCTGACTGATGAAATTTCCTGCCGTTTTCATAACTGACGCTGTTCAGGATGATGTGGTTGTGCTTATGGGCGGTGTTCATGTGGGTGGCGACCACGCACTGAAAGCCTTGAAAATACCCGGCCAGCTCCAGCCCGATTTGGTGCGCGGTTTCAAAATCCAGCGGGTCGTCTGGTGAGAACGCCTGCACGATGTGGTAGTAGCTGCGTCCATCCGTCTTGCGGAACTGCTTTTTCGTTACCTCAAATTCCGCCTGCGCCGTCTGCGCCACGCAGTTGACGCCAGTGATGAGGCGGTCGATTGTTTTCTCCCGGTTGGTGATGTACTCCAGAATATCCTTCAGGCCGCGCAAGACAGCAATGAATTTAACACTTGCCATACGGCGCTGTACACCTCCACAAATAGCTCAAAGTTGATGAGTTGGACGCGTTCCTGCCGTGCCATAACGGTGAGCTGATTGAGATTGTTGCCCTGCCGCCGCAGCTCCGTTAACGTTTCTTTCAGTCCGCCGAGGACGATAATTTCTTTTTCACAGGCGCTCTCCCGCAGCAGCTCGCTCACCGTTCTGCCCGACTTGATGCAGTTTTCCATAATAGCTTGGTACTCTTTTTCGGTCACGCGCGTCTTCAAAATCCTTGTTCTCTCTGCCATAGCTTCCTCCGTTTCGTTGCTCATAGGGGTGCGGGCTTAGCCCGCTTCTGCCAGTGGGCGGCGGGGCAATTGCCCCGCCGTACCACAAAGGCGAAACTTGTCATTCCCCCGCAGGGGAATAGAAGTCCGCCGTCCCAGCATCGCCAGTTATGATTCGCACGGTCCTCCTTCTTGCGCCAGATGCGCTATGTACGGGTTATGGCAAAATAAAAAGGCTTACATATCGGACGTTAAGCAAAGCACAAATAGCGATACCGAAATCACGGTACCGCGAGGTTTGCTTAACCTCGGATATGTAAGCCAAGAAAATAAATCTTGAAAGTTAAAACAGGAAAATAAAATAGGTGAGGTTAAATATTAAATTGTCAGCCGGGGTTATAAGTTAGGCAGGAAATCCTTTCCTGTTTGCTTATTGTAGCAGAAAGAAAAACAGTTTGTCAAGGGAGCCTGCATATTTTTCAGTTGTTCTGGGTAAACTAATAGATTTTGCCCACGGAAAAGATGACTTGACTTTTCCTTCGTTCAGAGTTTACATAGCCTTGGCGGGGTTTCTCTGACAATAAAAAACGTCATGGCAGGCTGATGTGCTGCGAACACACCAGCCCTGCGCTAAGGTGATCTGACCACCCAGCACAACCGTAAAAACGGCACCGTGACAAAAGTAGTATAACGCTTTTGTCACGGCGGCACAAGTATCAAACTTTGCGCGTGCATGGGTTCTGGGGTGTGAGCCCCCGCCTTTGCATGCGCTTTTGACGATACGGGAAATTCCCGACTCTTTTTGAAAGGTCGGGATACGATGAACATCTTTGAAACACACGAGGGGTTTTCAGGGCGCTTTGACCCGGACTCAACAGGCGGGACGCTCCTGTCCCTGCTCACGCTGGCGCGGGACATTCGTCTGAAACTTGGCAGGCAGGGTTACCTGCTGGACAGCTACCTCTCCCTTTTCCTGGAGGGGGCCAATGCCATGCTGGCTTACGAGGCGGGGAGCGACGGCTTTGAGCGGGGCGGCGAGTTGCGAAGCCTGTGCTTCGACGTGCTTGACCGGGACGGCGAGGAAAAGGACCACCCCTTCTATGACACCGCGCTGAACACGCTGATTTCCCGGATGGACATGATGCGTTATCAGGAACGGCAGACGAGGATGAACCTGCTGTACGCCGCCCTGGCCGATGAGTTCCTTTCCTTTGCGGTAAAGCACTTTTTGTGGGAGGCAGAGAGCAGGATCGGGGACGGCTGCGACATCCCCAAGCTGACGTATCTTTACCGGCGCATCTCGGAGGCCGTTGGGGAGCCGCTGATGGAGACGCTTAACCTGCGACTAAAACAGCGGTTCCTCACCGCACCGATGGTTTCCGTCTTTGTGCAGGGGGCTACAAATGACTTGCTCTACTGCCTGCTCAATCGGGACAGCGAAACCAACCGTCAGATATTCCAACTCCTGATGGATGGGGTACCACGGTAAGCGTGAAGCAGATAATGGACTACAAGTACATTGAGAACACCGCAAATGTCAAGTATTTAATGCGAAAAAAGTAGAAATATTTTTATGATACCTTTTTACCTCGGCAAAAAGACGTTGTCAAGGTGCATTTCAGGGGCTATGCAGCGGCGGCGAACGCGGCGCTGAACATCTGCGCGGATGACTGGAAGCCGAGTATTTCGCGTGGGTAGTTGTTTATCCAATCTTCCACACGGGCAACATCTGCGTCCGTGACGGTTTCAAAGTCCGTGCCTTTCGGGAAGCGCCGCCGAATCATGCGGTTTATGTTTTCGTTCGTTCCGCGTTCGCAAGAGCAGTACGCATGACAATAATACAACGCCGTGCGTTTTTCTTCGGCGTTGATCGCACTTCGTGCGATTCCGTCCGCATCCGCAAATTCCGAACCGTTGTCAACCGTGATTGACTTGAATACCGTATAGAACGCCGCGCCGTAAATCCGTTCCAGCCGGTCAAGCGCCTGCACGACGGTTTCCGCTCTGCCGTCTTTTATGCGTATGATGATCTCGCGGCGTGTCACCCGCTCAGACAGCACAAGCAAGCGCGCCTTTGTCTTTTTCTTTCCTACAACGGTATCCATTTCCCAATGCCCCGGTTCTTTGCGTTCGTTGATGATCTCCGGGCGTTCGTCAATCGGCGTTCCCCGGCTTTCCCGCTTCTGACGCGGGCGGACTTTCTTGTATTCCTTTTTCCGTTCGCCCTTTTCCGGGAGGTCGGCGTTGGTCAGTTCCAGAAATACGCCCTCGTCGATATACTTGTAAAGCGTGGCGCGGCAGAACGTCATACCGAAATGTGAAAATTCTTCCCGATGCAGAAGCGCGCAGACCGCCGCCGGGGAATAATCGTCGTTTATTATTTTATCTTCGATGAATGCGGCGACGGCATGATTCTTGCCGATTTTCAGCGGCGCGCCCTTTGCTGACAGGCTTTCTTGATAACGTGCCTCGGCAATTTCAGGGCTGTACCTAATATCCGTTGTCAGGTCTGAATTCATGTGCGTGTACGCCCCGCGCTTCACTTCCCGATAGATCGTGCTGACGTGTACGCCGAGGTCTGCGGCTATCTGCTTCGGCTTGTATCCGATATTCAGACGCGCTTCAATTTTCAGTCTGTCCCGAAACTGCAACTGCTTGTATTGTTCGCCCATGTCATGCCCTCCATACATAGCAAAAAGGGGCGGTTTCCCGCCCCTTGCCGCTGTCATTGTTTGCCGCCGCTTTCGCAGTATCCAGCAATGAATTTTTTGATTTCCGCTGTGGGATTTGTCCCATTCTCCGCGCAGACCCGCCGGAATTCTTCTAAAACATCCGGCTTCAAATCCAGCGGGAAACGCACGTAGTTTTTGCGATTGTACCGCTGCTGTGCGGCGTACTTGCTCTTTTCTTCCATGTTACCGCCTCCGTTTCAGCGATATAATAATTGCACACACTGACAGGATGATGCTAATTCCGCATAAAATATAAATGACCGTATCCATAGTGATTTGACATTGAGCCGCGTTCATGTTATTCTATGGGCGAGGGGGATTTCTCCCCCTGCCCGTTACCTTGTCAGCTTTTCTATCAAAAGCAGAATTGCAATGACAAGATTGACGATTGCGGTAATAAGATTGATTGTGCTTGCCTGCTGGTCTTTCTTATTGCCGCTTTTCTTATGCGGTTTCTTGCTCAATGTTTTTGTCCCCCCTTTCTGATTCTTATTATACTATACACGTACGTGTATGTCAATAGCTTTTTGAAAAAATGTAAAAAAATTTACCCCGACGGGGAAGAATCCCGTCGGGGTTACTCTATGCCCAAAAGCCACAAAACAGATACGCCGAGGACTTTTGCGAATATCGGTATTTCATAGTCAGGAACAAACCGCGTCCCGATCTCAACGCGGCTGATCGAATCGCGCTCCATTATCACGCCCTCGACCTGAACGCGCGCCGCGAGGTCTGATTGTGATAGCCGCTGTTTCAGCCGCGCTTCCCGGATGCGTTCACCGCAGATATTCTTTTTCCCGTTGTAATCGTATATCTTCATGCGCTGCGCGCCGCCCTCCTTGTGCTAATGATCTGCATTATTCTTGACTTTAACACGCGGATGAATGATAATTGTGTTAAAGGTCAGCACGACCGAAAAATATCAGGAGGGCTACTCATACCATGAAAAAACTGAAAACGTGGCAAATCGTTCTTCTTGTGATCTTCTATCCCATCGGCATTTGTGTATGGATTTATCGGGTCTGGAAGAAAAACAAGCTAAAGCGGGACGCGGCTACGGCTGCTGTCGCCCGCCGGGAAGCAAAAGAACGAGAAGATGCGGCACGTCTGGAAGCGTGGCGCGCAGAGCGGGCAGCGCGGGAAACGTTGAAATTCAAGGTTGTCGGCGTGACGTTCAAAAACGAGGACGGGAAAAGCCGTCAAACGCTTCTACGCAAGCTGCATTTCGGGGACGCGCCCTTTAACAGCGACAGGGGCGTTGACATTACGATTGAACGCGGGGCATATCAGGGCGAACCGGCGTTTTCCGTATTTGCCGAAGGTCATCAGGTCGGCAATATCAGCAAAGATGACGTGCCGTTTTTCGTGCGGCGTTGGAGCGATTTTGTCGGCGTGACTTCCGCCGAAGTCTACGGCGGCGGAACGGATGACGAGGGGCATTCGATCAACTACGGCATGAAAATCAACTGCGAGTTCCGCAAACAGGCGTAATGAAAACGAAAAGAGCGGGCGGGGAATCAAACCCCCGCCCGCTCAAATTATTTTTTGTCCGGGATAGCGTCAAGCATACCCGCGCTTTCAAAAGCGTTGTAAAGAATCTGCGCGACGGCTTCGCGCGTAATGGGCTGCTGCCACCCATAATTGCCCGCGCCGTCGCCGTTGAAAATGCCCTTTCGCTTGCAGAATTCCGCCGCGTCGCGCGCCCATGCAGAGGGCGTGTCGCCCGTGTCGGCGCAAGAGGTCAACTGTTTCCGTGCTTCTTCAATGTTCATGTCCAATTCCTCCCCGGATAACCGTTCCTTGAATTTCTTCCATTGTTCATTGCCGGACGTGCCGTAATAGGTGTTCGTATCGTCGCCCATCCACGGACGCGGACACCATTTCCCCGTAACGTCGTAATGCCGCACGACGTTTTCAAGCGGGACGTTGTATTTCTGCATCAGCATTTGTGTGAATACAACAAGGTTGTCCACGATCTCCGGCGGGAAATACCAATCTGCGGGCGCTGCGGAACGCGCCGTAGATTTGTCCAGCTTATACGGTCGGACTTCAATGCCGATACTGTTTTCATTCCTGCATCGCGGGTGAACGTATGCGCCGGATGTGCCGCAATGCCAAGCAATATTGTTGTCCTCGACGCACTGATATACGGTGCTTCCTTCGTCTAAGCAATAATGCGCGGATGCCTGAATACCCGGCGTATTGAAATAGTTTGCAACTGCTGCCGCAGTACCGAGCGAACCGAAATAATGAATCACGATGTATTCAATTTTCCGCCGCCCCGTGCATCGCCTGAAATTGCGGCTGATAAGCCGCTGTTCAACTGTCAGGGGCATTATTGCGCCCCCTTGCTTTCTACTGCGTCGCTGATCTTCTGCGTCTGCGTGCCGAAGTAGAACGCAATCACGACCGTATAAACGACCATGAATTCCTGACTGATCTGCTTCGTAACGGCTAAGTACGCGAATACCGCCGTCAGCGCAAGCGTCACAATGCTTTTGACGCTCAAAAGCGCGCCGATTCGTTTCAGAATGATTTCGTTCATGTGTTTTCCTCCTTTTAACAGTCCCGTTTCAGTGTGGTTTCGTACACGATACCGCCCGCCGTGTTTTCTGCCTTGCTTTTGTTCAGGGCAAAAGACAGCACCGTAGCAGTAGCCGCCTGCAATAACGCTATCAGCGCAGTCAAATACGGCAAGCTGCCCGTATAGTTGTTTGCGACTGCGATATAGCATAAATCCAGCGTTGTCGATGTCGTTTTGTAGTCAATCAACAAAACGCCGTAGCAAAGAAGTTTGCTGAATGACAGATAGCCTTTTACAAACTCCCACGCTGCGGCAAACGCTGCTTTGATCTTCTGCGCCAGCAGGGCGCGCTTTCTGGTCATTTGCTGCCCCCGTAATCGTGGGACTCCAGAATTTCAAGCCGCTTGTTCGTGCGGGCGCTGTCGCCCTCCAGCTTCACAACACGCTCTGTCATCTTCACAAGCGTTTCGTCCTGTTTTTCCTGCTTGCGCTTAATGTCATCCGTGTTCGCCTTGATATAGCCGATTTCGGTCAGCACCGTCCCGGACTCCTTGCCCGCGTCGGTACTGTCTTTTTTGCTGTTCCTCGCAAACGCAAGATATGACAGCGCAAACCCCGCAAGCGTTCCAAAAATGCCGATAATCACGCTCCAATTCATAATGCACCCTCCGTTATTGTTCGATGTAGTCAAGCGTCACGGTTTCTTTCCCCGGCAAAATGGGACAACCGCGCACGTGGTAAATCGTTCCGTCAATCAGAACGCCCTCGCCGTCTGCTTCTCCGCAGACGGCATACATACCGGGCGCGGTCAGCCGCACCCATATCAGCGCGTCGCGCTGCGCAATAACCTTGCCGTCCTTTGCGGCGGTGTAGATTGCGCGGGTCATGCCGTGACCTCCTGCCATCCGGCGGGGTATTCTTCGGGAGTCCATGTGTTGCTGTCAAGCAGCGATTCGTAAAGCACGTCGCCCCAATAGCCGCGTTCACCCTTTGAAAACGCAAGCCCCGCCGTAATGGGTGACGGAATAACCCGCACGCCGTTTTTATACAGCACGTCTTCCCACAAGTTCGGCGCGGCTTCCGGCGTGTTTTCCGCCGTGTCCCACAAATCGACTGTCGCGCGCTTCAACGCGCCTTTCCAGTTGATGCGCGTGCCGGACTTCACAAGCGCCCCGCCGCCGGTCAGCGTCGGAAACAGTTCTACGGCGGTCGAACCGTCTTTGTTGTCAAGTCCCGCGCCCGCCGCCTTTTCGATC
>ERZ894203.640-NODE-640-length-25729-cov-21.550791_pt1 | contig 25729 bp, 28 predicted proteins | sample MGYA00380286_ERZ894203 | MGnify/ENA primary metagenome ERZ894203 (study PRJEB32331, sample SAMN06328484) | human gut metagenome | biome: human gut microbiome; feature: stool | host: Homo sapiens | collected 2014-02-06 ... | reverse complement strand
CACGGATTCTTTCGAAACTCTGTATGCCTATCGGATAAAGTCTGCTCATAACGCTTGAACTTGAACGGTTGGGAGGGCAAAGATAAAAAATTATACGGCGCGTGCAAAGCCCCCGGGAGGTCACCCGTTGTCCTTCTGGCGGATTTCCACGCGGCGTATCTTTCCGCTGATGGTCTTGGGCAGCTCGTCGACGAACTCGATGACGCGCGGATACTTGTAGGGAGCCGTGACGCGCTTCACATGGTCCTGAAGCTCCTTTACCAGCTCGGGGCCCGCCTTCGGCCTGTATTCCTTCGACAGGACGATGGTGGCCTTCACCACCTGCCCCCGGATTTCGTCGGGCACGCCCGTAATGGCACACTCCACCACGGCGGGATGCGTCATCAGCGCGCTTTCCACCTCGAACGGCCCGATGCGGTAGCCGGAGCTCTTGATCACATCGTCGGCGCGCCCCACAAACCAGTAGTAGCCGTCCTCGTCGCGCCAGGCCACATCGCCGGTATAGTACACTCCGTCGTGCCACGTGGCCTTGGTCAGCTCCGGATCGCGGTAGTATTCCTTGAACAGGCCCAGCGGCTTTCCCTTGCCGGTGCGCACCACAATCTGCCCCTGCTCGCCGTCTTCGGCCGGACGCCCGTCGGGCTTGAGCAGGTCGATGTCGTACTGCGGGTTGGGCACACCCATGCTTCCCGGCTTCGGCTCCATCCACGGGAAGGTGGCGAGCGTGAGCGCGGTTTCGGTCTGCCCGAACCCCTCCATCAGGCGGATGCCCGTAATCTTCTTGAACGTTTCATAAACGGAATAGTTCAGCGCCTCGCCCGCCGTAGTGCAGTACTCCAGCGAAGAGAGGTCGTACTTGCTCAGGTCTTCCCGGATCAGGAAGCGGTAGATGGTGGGAGGGGCGCAGAGCGAAGTGATGCGGTAGTCGTGGATTTTCTGGAGAATGTCGGCCGGAGTGAACTTCTCATGGTCGTACACGAAGATGTTCGCCCCCGCGATCATCTGCCCGTAGAGCTTCCCCCACACGGCCTTTCCCCATCCCGTGTCGGCGATGGTGAGATGGAGGCTGTTCTCGTTCAGGTTGTGCCAGTAGCACCCCGTGGCGATGTGCCCCAGGGGATAGGTGAAGTCGTGCGCCACCATCTTCGGCTCGCCGGTTGTTCCGGAGGTGAAGTACATGAGCGAGATGTCGCCGTTGGCGTTCGCGTGTGCCGGCCGCACGAACGGGGCTGCGCTTTCAATGCCCTTGTGGAAGTCTTCGAACCCTTCCGGACATTCGGGGCCCACGCTCACCAGCTTCTCCACGGTGGGCGATTCGGGCATGGCGTCGGCGATGTGCTTCGTGATGACCGGCTCTCCGGCGGCCACAATGGCCTTGATGCCTGCGGCCTGACACCGGTAAACAATATCTTTCTTGGTGAGCAGATGGGTGGCGGGGATGGTGACCGCCCCGATTTTGTGGAGGGCGATGATGGAGAACCAGAACTCATAGCGGCGCTTCAGGATCAGCATCACGCGGTCGCCCTTTCCGATGCCGATGCGCTGGAAGTAGGACGCCGTCATGTCGGTATACCGCTTCAGGTCGGCGTATGTAAACTGGATATGCTCTCCCTTGTCGTTCGTCCAGAGCAGGGCCTTCTTTTCCGGACGCTCTTCGGCCCATGCGTCCACCACATCATACCCGAAATTGAAGTTTTCGGGCACCTTTATCTTGAAATTTTTGATGAAATCTTCCTGCGAAGTGAAGTGTGTCTGTTCAAGAAATCTCTCTAGCATAATATCCTTTTCCTTATTTTTAGTTACTGCATAATGACGGCCAAGAACTTCACCGTCTTTCCGTCGAGCGCCTTCATGCCGTGAGGCAGGGAAGAGTCGAAATAAAGGCTGTCGCCCTCGTTCAGCACCAGGTCTTTCCCGTTGATGCTCAGAAGCATGCGGCCTTCAATCACCAGGTTGAACTCTTGCCCGCCATGCGTGTTGTAATATATCGGTGTGTCATCGGGCTTGGGCTCCACCGTCACGATAAACGGGTCGGCGATACGGTTGCGGAAACCCGAGGCGAGCGACTGGTACTTGTAGGCTTTGGTCCGCTCCACGGAGATGCCCGTGCCTTTGCGGGTGAGGAAATAGGAGTTCATCTTCGGTTCTTCGCCGAACATCAGCACGTCGAGCGGAATCTCGAACCGGCGGGCGATCTGCTGCAAGGTGCTGACCGCGATGTCATGCTCTCCCGATTCTATCCGGCGGTACTCGTCGGCCGTCATCCGGCATCTGTCCGCCATCTCTTCTATTGTCAGGTCAAGCGCGTCGCGCAGGCCTCCGATGCGTTCGGCAATCTGTCTTATCTGTTCGTCCATAGTGTTATTCTGTTAGTTCCTGCCAAAAATACGAAAGATTCTGATACGGAAAAGCAAAAAAGCAGGAAAAAAGTTTCAGAAAGAACCATTTCGCTTGAAAGAATGAAAGCAATCGCGTAACTTTGCGCGAAAAAAGCAGGAATGATCAAACAAGACTATCTGATACGGATGATCCAGCAGGTGATTTCGGCCATCGTGGAATCGCTTCTGCGCCGCAAGCCCATGCGGAAGCAGGAATGGGAGGAATACGACGGCATGGCACGCCAGATTCTCGGATTCTCTGCCGAGGAGCTCAAGACGATGGACATCAGCGATGTGCTCGGCCGGTATGACGGCGACAAGGACCGCATGGACAAAATCGAACTGGCAGCCATGGTGCTCCTGAAGATAGCGGACGAAACGGAAAGCGACCCGGAGCTGAAGGCCAAGTTCCGCCGGGACGGAACGGAGCTGCTGGAATACGTGCAGCGCAACGGGCATACGTATTCGCTCCAGCGGGAGATGCTGGTCGCGATGCTGAAGGGGCGCTGACGTTTTTTCATGCGCATGCATTCAAAGCATTGCCGCAACCTTCCGTATATTCTCCAGACGCTGCATGAACGACTTGTCCTTTTTCGCGGCACGCATGTTGTACCTCATCTGGAGCCGCATCAACGGTTCGGCATCCACTCCTAAAGCCGCCTCAAACATCATGGCCGTTTTCTCCGTAACAGGCCGGCGTGCGTTGAGTATCTCGTTCAATACCGAATGGCTTATGCCCATCTGCTCCGCAAGTTTCCGCTGGGAAATCCCTCTGCATCCGATTTCCTCTTTCAATATTTCTCCCGGATGCGTGGGGAATGCGGGTTCGAGATTGTTGGCAATCATATTGGGGTCAATCCCTTGAATCGTAATCATAATCAATCATTTATAATGGTTCGACAAATCTGTTATGTTGCATATCGTGGCAACGGTTTCACCGTCCCTGACGTACTCCTCAAATTCGATGCGGTACTGGTCATTCACCCTGACGGAAGACAGCCCGGCCTTATCCCCTTCCAATCTCTCGTAATTCAGGGAGTTATAACGCATAAGTTCCAGAACGCTGGAAGTATCTCGCATCAAATCTATCACCCGGATATATTTCCGTATAATTTGAGGCTGAAAGCGGTGTTTCTTATCCGTTTTGCCCGTACTATAACATTACCTGAAGATATTCCTCGTTAAAGATTATTTCCATACTTCCGTTTTATTGTCTGCAATGATACGGACTTTTCCTGATATTCGCAAAAAAAGTGAACGCTTTTACAGAATAAAAACATTTCGGGCACGGCACAGGTATCTGCCTTGGCGGCAGAAACGAGTTCCTTTTCATTCGCCCTCCCTGAACAAGTCCGCAAAGTCAGTATGCCCAGGAGGCCGGCGCACAGACAGAGGGCTGCAATCAGCCCGGTGCGGAAGCGGTTCTTCATGTTCTCACATCAGATTAAGCCTTACAAATATAGCGGAATTACCGGACAATCCAAAGCAAGTGTCAGGAAAACAAGGGTTCAGGAAAACAGCCCGCCAAGAAAATCCCCTGCTCCGGAAGCCACGCTTATGCCCAGCCTCACCAGCCAGCAGATAACCGCGCAGCAGGCCGCGATGAGAAGTGCCATCCGGAACGCGTTCCGGTTCACCCTCCCGATGATTTCCCTGTCACCCTCCACGAAACCGACAATCAGTCTGAAGTTCTGCAGGTAGCCGCGGTTGAACACATCGATGACGTTGCCTATCCAGAACGGAACCAGCCCCAACGCCACATCGCGCAAGGTGTTGAATATCACCGCAAGCGTCAACGGGAGGGAGCGCACCTGGAATATGCTTACATAAAGGAACGGAACGGCAAGCACGGACGAGAGGAAATCGCCCGCTCCAGGCAGAAGACCGATTATCGGGTCGAGGAAATACCTGTCCATCCACCGGGCTATAATCCTGATTGAGCGGTAGGCAAGCGACCGCTCGATGCGGAGGCGACGCTCCGGCCGGATTCTGCAGTTCTGTGGCTTTTCCATGAGCCTCCCCGCCCCTTACTCCAGATACAGATAATCGTAGTGCACCAGCGGCTTCTGGCCGTGCTTTCCCAGCATCCGGCGCGCCTCGTCCGAGTCCACGCCCACGCGCCCCACGCCGATCAGCCCGCCGTCTTCGCCGGTTATCCGCACGATGTCGTCTTTCTCGAACTCGCCCTTCACCTCGGCCACGCCCACGGGGAGGATGCTCATGGCCCTGTCGCCCCTCACGGCGTCTGCCGCCTTCCGGTTCAGCCTCAGCTCGCCCTTGGCGAACCCCTCGCTGTGTGCAATCCACTTCTTCACGCTCGACACTCCCCCGTCTGAAGGCACGAAGCGCGTGCACACCGTGGTTTCGGGCCGCAGCATCAGGTCGGTCAGGATGTTGTCCCGCCTTCCGTTGGCGATGATTACGGTGATTCCCTCGTCCGCCACTTTCCGCGCGATGGTCGTCTTGGTGAGCATCCCTCCCCGTCCGAAGCCCGACTTCTCGGTGCGGATGTAGTCGGACAGGTCTTTTCCGTGCTCCACCGTGCGTATCACCTCCGTGCCGGGGTCGGAGGGGGAGCCGTTGTAGATGCCGTCGATGTTACTCAGGATGATGAGCGCCTGCACGCCGAGCATCGAGGCCACCAGTCCCGAAAGCTCGTCGTTGTCGGTAAACATCAGCTCGGTCACGGACACGGTGTCGTTTTCGTTGACGATCGGGATGACCCCGTTCTCCAGCATCACGCGCATACAGCTGCGCTGGTTCAGGTAGTGGCGGCGCGTGGCGAAGCTCTCCTTCGCGGTCAGCACCTGCCCCACGGCGATGCCGTGCTCGCGGAACAGCTCGTAGTAGCGGTTTATCAGCTTGGCCTGCCCCACGGCCGAGAAGAGCTGGCGCTGCTCCACGCTGTCCAGCTTGCGCGCCGGCTTCAGTTCGCTCCGTCCCGAGGCCACGGCTCCCGAAGACACCAGCACGACTTCCACTCCGTTTTTGTGAAGCTCGGCCACCTGGTCGACCAGGGCCGACATGCGCGTCACGTCCAGCGTGCCGTCCTTGCGCGTCAGCACGTTGCTTCCTATCTTCACGGCTATGCGGTTGAATTGATACTCCATCGTTTGTCAGTTTTTCGGTTATATGCCTGCAAATATACGGTTTATGGGGGAGATATAAGATTACTACCTTTCTTTTTACATTCATTGACTTTAGCAGCGAATGCCTGCCACAAGCGCGACTGCACCTCCTGCAATTCCTCCGGCGATTTGGAAGGTGCCTGCGGAAGCGGCCGGCAAAACATCCTGTTCACCACTCTGTCTCTGAACAGATTCATGTCTGTAAAATTACGGCAAATGTTCTGAACGATGTCCAGATAGTTGTCTTCTCCGTTTCCGGACCGGTAATAAAACAGCTTGATGCTTGCGCAATTCCTGTGCTCAAACAGACGATTGAGCAGAGTCCGGTCAGAATTTCCACACGAATGACCCATGACGTATACCTGATATGAGGCTGATTCGATGAAATCCAGCATCTTCCGGTAATTGTCCGTTTCCAGATAGCGAATTGACTTCATGTTGCGCAAAAGCTCGTTGTCGTTCCGCTTGAGCAACTTCGGATATTCATCATCCAGCTCGTCCCCATACCCGAAAATCATATGCCAGGGTTCGGAGAGTTCTCCATGTATATGGATGGTTCTACCCTTTCTTACCTTCCGCAGATACATATCAGCAGTCTGCGTATAGTTGAAGTTCAGCCCTAAGATCCGTTCGGGAAAATGTCCATAAAATCCCTTCAAACGAGATTCGACGGATATGTCCGAATCCTTTATCGGCTCAGATATAAGTTCCTGGATGCCAGGAAGCAGAATACCCTCTGAAACGAGCTGTTCTTGCACAACTTCCAAATACATTGCCAGCAGGCACTGAAGATATGCCAGTTCCCCATTCAATGCAGCAGGCGAATCATACGGGTGATATTTTAGCGATGTAAACGAGCACAGTAGACTGTAGAACTCGCTTTCTATATCTACCCAGCCTCTCGTTTTGTAAGACTGCTTTATTTTCTCCATGAAAGGGGTAAACTTTATTTCGAAAAGCTCAGGATTTTCTGCTAACATCTGCACCAACTCTTCAAAAGATATCTTAAGGCAGTCTACCTTCCCATAAAAGAAGTTATACCATGTTGAGGATATGGGTGTTTTCAGAGAAAACTTGCATAATTTATCTGACACAATACGCGTGAAACTAAATAGAAGCTCTCTGCGCAACTCATCCAAATATGCTTCCATAAAATTTCTGTAGCTCGTCGGAAGCCCGTGCGCCAGATCAAATCCGTTTCCGATAAGAATTATTCTGTTCATTGTCCAAATGCGTTATTTTTCCATTCCCTCTTTTACAGTCTGCTCGAACTCAACCTTTTTACACGACCTTCTGAAAATCCAGTACGAGGTTATTAAACTTCCTCCCATACCATTGTAAGAACCGCCACTGGTGGTCGCTCCGTTTAGATAAAACTCCCAACCGAGAGAAATGAAATACATGAAGGCTGCGGCAGGAGTCTTGAACGTGATCCTTTTTTCCGTCCGCATCTTTCAACTTGTCTACCGACTTGCCGTTGTCTACCTTGACCTTTATGTTTTCCTTGTCAAACGTGACAATGCTGTAGATGTAGTGTTTTTCCGCCTGCACAGACACCTAGGCAGACACGAGCAGGGGCAGAAGCAGCAGGAATGTAAGGGATGCAATCTTTTCATAAAGTCATTTGTTTTCCGGCTAAAAATACAGTTTTATTTCCAGACAAAAAAATTTCGGGGCAAAAAAAAATTCACACAGCCAAAGGCTGCATCACCCCGGGGCGAGAGCCGGCTTTTCCGCCCTGCCCCGGCCTCCCTCCTCACTTCTCCTGCCCTTTCGGAAGCTCCGAACGGATATTTTCAGTAAATTTGCACGCAAAACAAGAAAAACGACAATCCGATATGGTCAAGGCAATCTTCTTCGACATTGACGGCACGCTGGTTTCATTCCGCACGCACGCCGTCCCCCAGTCCGCCCGCGACGCCCTGAAAGAACTGCGCGCCCGGGGAGTGAAAACGTTCATCGCCACCGGACGCTCGAAGCAGCTGATGATGGAAGCGGCGGGCGACCTGGAGTTCGACGGCTACATCACGCTCAACGGGGTGCACTGCTTCACCGCCGGCAACCGCGACATCTACAGGAGCCGGATTCCGGAAGACGACGTGGAGCGTCTGATAGCCTACTCGCACAGCCATCCCGAAACTCCCTTCGTGTTTGTACACGACGACACATGGTTCATCACCCGTGTGGACGAAACGGTAAGGGAGGTGGCAGCGCTCATCGAAATCGACATCCCGCCCGTGCGCCCAGCCGAATACGCCAGGGGCAAGGAAATCATGCAGATCATGGGATACTTCCCCGAAAAAGACGACGGGGAAATGTTCTCGCGCACGCTGAAGCACTGCACGCCCATGCGCTGGTATCCGCTCTTTGCCGACATCATCGCCGCCGGAAACAGCAAGAGCCACGGCATAGACAAGGTGCTGGAATACTACGGAATCAGCCTGGAAGACACGATGGCCTTCGGCGACGGGGGAAACGACATACCCATGCTCTCGCACGTGAACATAGGCGTGGCCATGGGCAATGCCTCCGAGAAGGTGCAGGCCGCGGCCGACTATGTAACCTCGTCCGTTGACGAGGACGGCATCGCCAATGCCCTGCGCCGCTTCGGCCTCATCGGGGGCTGAGGCCTGCCGCCCTTCAGCGGAGCGTCAGGCGGGCAAGATAGTCGTAGTGCTCTCCGCTCTGAACCTTTTCGGCTCTGAAGCCGTATTGTGAGGCGTAGAGCGAAAGCGTGCCGAAATCGATGTAAAGCCAGTCGAAAGGATCTCCCTTCACGTTCTTGTACTGCATCCGGAAGTCCACCTGCCCGTAATAGTCCGCGGCGAGGTCGACCGCAAAGCTCCCGTCCCCGTCCTCAAAAAGATAGCGGAGGTCGCTCGAGTCCATCAGCACGCATCCTCCGGGAGCCAGGAGCTGCTTCATGCGCCTGAAGAACGCCCCGATGTTTTCAAGCCTCCCGATGATGCCCGAACCGTTCATCAGCATCAGCACCGTGTCGAACTGTCCGGCAAGGCGGGGGTCGAACAGGTTCACGAGCCGCGCGTCCAGTCCGCGCGCGCGCATCACCTCCACCGCCAGGGGGGAGATGTCTGCCGGCAGGGCGTCTTTTCCCATCTCCTTCAGGGCGAGCGTATGGCATCCGCTTCCGGCTCCCACATCAAGGATAAGGCCGCCGGCAAGCTGGAGGGCCTTCTGTTCGAGCGCAGGCATTTCCGGATAGGTGCGGAAAAGCCCGGCCACGGGAATCTCGTCTTCGTCGAACTGCGACGAGAACACCCTGAGCCTCCCGGCTTTCCCCGTGCTGTAATAGTCGCGGATGGCGGCTCCCATCGGGTCTTTTTCGGGAGCCAGGCAAGTTGTATCTGTCGTCATCGTCTGCGGGTTATTTCAGGTGAAGTCTTATCGGCTTGAGCGGGTTCCCCTCCTTGTCCACGGGATAGAGGGCCTGTTCCGCCTCCAGTTCGGCGGCCATGGCATCCACCATCTCCGCCAGACGCTCCACATCGGCGGTGGCAAGGTTATGCACCTCAAACGGGTCTTTCTTCAGGTTATACAGCTCGCACACGGGGCGGTCGGGCATCAGGGGATTGTAGTAGTAGATCAGCTTCCAGTCCCCGTCGCGGTAGGTGGTGAAATAGCTTCCCCGGTGCTCGTGGGGGAAGTGCATCAGGAACTTCTCCTGACGGCTCCCGTTCTTCTTTCCCTCCAGCTGCACAGACAGGTCTGTCCCGTCGAGCACATAGCCTTCGGGGGCTTTCACTCCCGCAAGGGCAAGCAGGGTGGGATAAATGTCCATCACGGTTCCCATCTGCGTCTGTATGCTTCCGGCAGGTATCGGAAGCTCTTTCTGGAAGCGGTTTCTCCCGTCGGGCTTCGCCCAGCAGGCGATGAAGGGGACGCGCACGCCTCCTTCGTATTCGCTTCCCTTCTTCCCTCGCAGGGGAGCCGACGAGGTGTATCCCTTCTCGTCGCCCAGGGGAGCGTCCGAACCGTTGTCGCCGAGGAAGATGACCAGCGTATTCTCCGCCTCTCCTATTTCTTCCAGGTGGTCCATCATGTCGCCCAGCGACTTGTCCATTCCCTCGATCAGGGCGGCAAAAGCTCTTGCCGCGGGCGATTTGCCGGGATCCGTATAGTTTCCGATAAACCGCTTGTCGACTTCAAAGGGCGCATGGACGGCATAGTGGCCCATATAGAGGAAGAAAGGCTTTCCCACTCCGACCGCCTTGTCGATCTGCTCGTTCGCCTCGAAGGTCAGGGCGTCGCTCAGGAAGGTGGCGGTTCCGTGATACTTCTCCAGTCCGGGCACGGCACGCGCCTTGTTTCCGCTGATGTTTCCGTATCCCGCCTCGCCGTAATAGCTTCCGGGCTGGCCGATGGAGGACCCTGCGATGCTCACGTCAAAGCCGAGATTCCCGGGGTTCTCTCCCTCGCTCCCGATGGGCCCGAAGTGTGCCTTCCCCACCTGTATCGTCCGGTATCCGGCCTTCCGGAGCATCTTGGGCAGGGTGGGCGTCTGGCTTGATATTCCCTGCCAGTTCCACTCGGGAGGCCCGAAGGGGGTGCGGTTGTTGTCTTCCGAGTTTATCCAGTTGGTGGTGCGGTGCCGAGCCGCGTTCTGCCCCGTCATGATAGACGCGCGCGAGGGCGAGCTTACGCTCTGCGCATAGAAGGTGGAGAAGCGGATGCCCTGCCTTGCCATCCGCTCCATATTGGGAGTCCGGTACCAGTCGTTCAGGGGATAGCGCCTGGCGTTCCCGTCCCCGTCGGTCAGAAAGGGGAGCGATGTGTCCATCAGCCCCATGTCGTCCACCAGAAACAAAACGATGTTCGGGCGTTCCTGCGCAAAAGCGAACTGTCCCGCACACAACGAAAGGAATAAACACGCATTTCTTTTCATATCATACAGACTTTTTTCATGAATGGTCGTTACTGCTTTTAACTTTCCACAAATATACTGTTTTTTTGCACAAGCTTCCCTCACTCATCAAAAACAAATGCTTATTTTTGTGGCCGGGGAACCTCCATTCAATTAAAATCACATTTTGAAAGACATGAAAATCTCAAAGCAACCAATCATTATCTGCTGGCTCGCCATGCTATGGGCGATGCCGGCATCAGGCATCTCAGGAAACGTTTATCCTTTCGAGGGACTGGACACGCTCGGCAACCGCCTTCAGAAGGTCTATTCGCCCGGAGTGCGGGCCAGCTGGCTGGGCGAATCGTCTTATTTCTGGTACGAAAACCGCGAACGCAAGGGAACCGCATTCTATCTCGTAGACGCCGCAAGCGGAAAGAAGCGGCAGGCAGACACGCGCGAAGGGCTGGCCGCATACCTGGAAGACCGCCCCGAACTGGCCGCGCTCCTCAAGGGGCAGGCGCCCCAAGCCCGGCAGCAGGGCGCGCCCGCGGAAGAAGGCGTTTCGCCCGACGGGAAATGGAAGGCGTTCATCCGGAACAGCAACGTATACCTGGCTTCGCTCACCGACAAGGATGCGGCTCCGGTGATCCTGAGCAACGACGGAGCGCCGGGATTTGCCTACGGCCAGCTCCGCTGGTCGCCCGACTCGAAAAAGCTGGCCGCAATGAAGGTGCGCGAGGTGAAGGAAAGGCAGATTCCGCTGCTCGAGTCGGCGCCCGAATCGCAGCTCCAGCCCAAGCTCCGGTGGATCAACTATGCAAAGCCGGGCGACGTGCTTCCCGTGAGCCTCCCCGCCCTCTTCGACGTGGAGAACATGAAGCAGATTCCGCTGGACACAAGACCCTACGAACACCAGTTCGCCCTCTTCTTCACCGGCTGGAGAGCCGACAGCAGGAGCTACACCTTCGAGTTCAACCAGCGCGGGCACCAGCGCTACATCGTGGGCGAGGTGCGCGCCGACAACGGGGAGATACGCAGACTGGTAGACGAAAAGTCGGAAACCTTCATCGACTATACCCGCAACTTCCGCCATGACATAGCCGACGGGAAGGAAATCATCTGGCTCTCGGAGCGCGACGGGTGGAAGCACCTGTATCTCATCGACGGAACGGACGGAAGCGTGAAGGCGTGCATGACCCCGGGCGAATGGGTGGTGCGCAGGGTGGTGCACGTAGACGAGGACGCACGCCAGGTGTTCTTCATGGCATCGGGCATGAACAGGAAAGAAGACCCCTACAACATGCACCTCTGCAGGGTGGGCTTTGACGGGACGGGGCTGGCCGACCTGACGCCCGAAAACGCCAACCACACGGTTTCGTTCTCGGCCGACAGAAGCCGGTTTGTCGACGTGTATTCCCGTCCCGACATGCCTCCCGTCAGCGTCCTGCGCGACGGGCAGACCGGAAAGGTAGTCGCCGAACTCGAAAGATGCGACGTTTCCGAACTCCTGGCCGGGGGATGGGTGATGCCCGAAGTGTTCCACACAAAGGGAAGGGACGGAAAGACCGACATCTGGGGAACCATCTTCCGCCCCGCCAACTTCGACCCGAACAAGAAATACCCGGTTGTGGAGGACATCTATGCAGGCCCGCACGACTCGTTCGTCAACAAGAACTTCTCGGCCTTCGAATATTACATCACCCCGCTCGTGGAGCTGGGATTCATCGTTGTGAAGATTGACGGGATGGGAACCAACAACCGCTCGAAGGCGTTCCACGACGTGTGCTGGAAGAACCTGAGGGACAGCGGATATCCCGACCGCATCCGCTGGATCAAGGCCGCCGCAAGAAAATACCCCTACATGGACACCTCGCGCGTGGGAGTGTACGGATGGTCGGCCGGAGGGCAGAGCGCGCTGGGAGCCCTCCTGTTCTTCAACGATTTCTACAAGGCCGCCGTGTCCTTCTGCGGATGCCACGACAACCGGATGGACAAGATCTGGTGGAACGAGCAATGGATGGGATATCCGGTGGACGAATCATACAGCCGCTCTTCAAATGTCGACAACGCCCATCTCCTGAAGGGCGACCTGCTCATCATCAACGGAGAGCTGGACGACAACGTAGACCCGGCATCCTCCCTGCAGGTGGTCAAGGCGCTGATGAAGGCCGGCAAGATGTTCGAGCAGCTCTACCTCCCGGGAAGAACCCACAGCCTGGGGCAGAAGTTCGAGGTGTACCGGATGTATGACTTCTTCGTAAGAAAGCTGAGAGACTGACCGCCCAAGTGCGCAGGTTTCGCCCGTGAAACCGGACGGAGCCTGCGCCCGTTTCACGGGATGCAGAGGCGCGCGCATCTCCGCCCGGACAAGCCTCCGCAAAAAAATCCATAAAAAAAAGCGCGAAACTGCATATTATTTCAATATAATCCGTATATTTGCGGCGTTTAAAGAATAATTATGCAATGAAGAACAAGAACAGCAGACTTGATTCAATCAAAATGATCATCTCAAGCAAGGAAGTGGGCAGCCAGGAAGAGCTTCTGAACGAACTTGCAAAGGAAGGTTTCCAGCTCACGCAGGCTACCCTCTCGCGCGACCTGAAACAGCTGAAAGTGGCCAAGGCCGCCAGCATGAACGGGAACTACGTGTATGTCTTGCCCAACAACACGATGTACAAACGCATGACCGACCCCCAGCGCGCAAGCGAGATGCTCCGCCACAACGGCTTCGTGTCTGTCGAGTTCTCCGGAAACATCGCCGTGATAAAGACACGCCCCGGGTATGCAAGCAGCCTGGCCTACGACATAGACATGCACAATTTCTATGAAATAATCGGGACCATCGCAGGCGATGACACCATCATGCTGGTTATCCGCGAAAACATCTCGCGCACGGACGTGCTTGACGCCCTGTCAACCATCATACCGAATATAAACCATATATAATAATCATAGAAGAACAAGAATGGAACCGAATAAACAAATTGATGTAATGGTAGCCGACGCCTCGCACGAGGCATACGTTGACACGATTCTGGAAACAATCAGAGAAGCAGCCAAGGTGCGCGGCACGGGTATCGCCGAACGCACGCACGAATACGTGGCTACCAAGATGAAGGAAGGAAAAGCGATCATCGCCCTCTGCGGGGATGATTTTGCCGGATTCACTTACATCGAATCATGGGGAAACAAGCAGTATGTGGCCACATCGGGACTGATCGTGCACCCGAAGTACCGCGGGCTCGGACTGGCCAAGCGCATCAAGCACGCTTCGTTCACGCTGGCGCGGCTCCGGTGGCCGAAAGCCAAAATCTTCAGCCTCACCTCGGGCGCGGCCGTCATGAAAATGAACACCGAACTGGGCTATGTGCCGGTGACCTTCAACGAGCTGACCGACGACGACGCATTCTGGAAAGGATGCGAGGGCTGCATCAACCATGACATCCTCATGGCTAAAAAGCGCAAGTTCTGCATCTGCACGGCCATGCTCTACGACCCGGCCCTGCACACGGACGACAAGCACAACAATTTTTAAGACTAAACCCGAAAAACATATCAATCATGGAAGAAAAGAAGAAAGTGGTCGTTGCTTTCAGCGGCGGACTGGATACATCGTTCACCGTCATGTATCTGGCAAAAGAAAAAGGATATGAAGTGTATGCCGCCTGTGCCAACACCGGCGGATTCAGCGCCGAACAGCTCAAGAAGAACGAAGAAAACGCCTACAAACTGGGGGCCGTGAAATATGTAACGCTCGACGTGACTCAGGAATACTATGAGAAGAGCCTGAAATACATGATCTTCGGAAATGTGCTGCGCAACGGAACCTATCCCATATCGGTCAGCTCCGAACGCATCTTCCAGGCTCTGGCCATCGCACGCTATGCCAACGAAATCGGCGCACACGCCATCGCCCACGGCTCGACGGGAGCCGGAAACGACCAGGTGCGCTTCGACATGACTTTCCTTGTCATGGCGCCGGGAGTGGAAATCATCACGCTCACACGCGACATGGCGCTCAGCCGCGACTATGAAATCAACTACCTGAAGGAACACGGCTTTGAGGCGGACTTCACCAAGCTGAAATATTCATACAACGTGGGCATCTGGGGAACATCCATCTGCGGAGGCGAAATCCTCGACTCGGCACAAGGACTTCCGGAAAGCGCCTACCTGAAGCAGGTCACCAAGGACGGAAGCGAACAGGTGAAGCTGGAATTCAAGAAAGGCGAGCTGTATGCCGTAAACGGAGAAGTGTTCGACGACAAGATCAAGGCCATCCAGAAGGTGGAAGAAATCGCAGCACCTTATGGAATCGGACGTGACATGCACGTGGGCGACACCATCATCGGCATCAAGGGACGTGTGGGCTTTGAAGCCGCCGCTCCGATGCTGATTATCGGCGCACACCGCTTCCTCGAGAAGTACACGCTGAGCAAATGGCAGCAGTACTGGAAGGACCAGGTGGCGAACTGGTACGGAATGTTCCTCCACGAAAGCCAGTACCTGGAGCCGGTGATGCGTGACATCGAAGCCATGCTGACCGAATCGCAACGCAACGTGAACGGAACGGCCATCCTTGAACTCCGCCCGTATTGCTTCTCTACCGTGGGTGTGGAATCGGAAGATGATTTGGTAAAGAACAAGTTCGGCGAATACGGCGAAATGCAGAAAGGCTGGACGGCCGAGGATGCGAAAGGCTTCATCAAGGTGCTCTCCACCCCGCTCCGCGCTTATTATGCCAACCATAAGGACGAACTTATCTAAGACACGGTCGGACTATGATAAAAGCGGGCATTATAGGAGGCGCAGGATATACGGCAGGCGAACTTATCCGCCTGCTGCTGAACCATCCTGACGCAGAAATCAAATTCATAAACAGCTCGAGCAACGCGGGAAACAAGATTACGGACGTGCATGAAGGGCTGTACGGCGAAACGGATCTGGTGTTCACGGACGAGCTTCCGCTGGACGAGGCGGATGTGGTGTTCTTCTGCACGGCGCATGGCGACACGAAGAAGTTCATGGATTGCCACAACGTGCCGGAAAATCTTAAAATCATCGACCTTTCGATGGATTACCGTATCGCAAGTCCCGAACACGACTTCGTGTACGGACTTCCGGAGCTGAACCGCCGGACCATCTGCCAGAGCAGGCACGTGGCCAATCCGGGTTGCTTTGCCACCTGCATCCAGCTGGGCCTGCTCCCATTGGCAAAGCACCTGCTGCTGAACGGTGACATCATGGTAAACGCCATCACGGGAAGTACGGGAGCGGGAGTAAAGCCGGGACCGACCAGCCATTTCAGCTGGCGCAACAACAATATCAGCATCTACAAGCCGTTCGTGCACCAGCATGTGCCCGAAATCAGGCAATCGCTCAAACAGCTTCAGAACAGCTTCGACTCTGAAATCGACTTCATCCCCTACCGGGGCGACTTTGCCCGGGGCATCTTCGCCACCATCGTGGTCCGGACCAAGGTGGAGCTGGAAGAGATCGTGAAGATGTACGAAGCGTATTATGCCGAAGATTCTTTCACGCACATCGTAGAAAAGAACATCGACCTGAAACAGGTGGTGAACACCAACAAGTGCCTCATCCATCTGGAAAAGCACGGCGACAAGCTGCTGATAGTGTCCTGCATCGACAACCTGCTGAAAGGAGCAAGCGGACAGGCTGTCCACAACATGAATCTGATGTTTAACCTGGAAGAAACGACCGGGCTCATGCTCAAGCCTTCGGCCTTTTAAATATAAAAAGAGATGAAACTTTTTGACGTATATCCCCTTTTCGACATCAACATTGTCAGGGGAAAGGGCTGCCACGTATGGGACGACAAAGGACAGGAATATCTGGACCTTTACGGAGGACATGCGGTTATTTCAATCGGACACACGCATCCGCATTACGTGGAAGCCATCAGCAAGCAGGTGGCCGCACTGGGATTTTATTCAAACTCGGTAATCAACAAGCTCCAGCAGGAAGTTGCCGACCGTCTGGGAGCAATGTGCGGATATGACGATTACCAGCTGTTTCTCATCAACTCGGGCGCGGAAGCCAACGAAAACGCGCTGAAGCTGGCATCGTTCCATAACGGAAGGACACGTGTGGTTTCATTCGCCAAAGCGTTCCACGGACGGACCTCGCTGGCGGTGGAGGTGACAAACAACCCGAAAATCATCGCCCCGGTCAACGACAACGGGCATGTGGTCTATCTCCCGCTGAACGATACGGAGGCCATGAAGGCGGAACTCGCCAAAGGTGATGTCTGTGCGGTCATCATCGAAGGGATTCAGGGCGTGGGAGGAATCCAGATGCCGACAACCGAATTCATGCAGGCCATCCGCACCGAATGCGACAAATACAGTACGGTGTTCATCGTCGACGAAATCCAGTCGGGCTACGGACGGAGCGGAAAATTCTTCGCCCACCAGTACCACGGCATACGCCCGGACATGATTACCATGGCAAAGGGCATCGGCAACGGATTCCCCATGGGAGGCGTGCTGATAAGCCCGAAATTCAAGCCCGTCTACGGACAGCTGGGCACGACATTCGGAGGAAACCATCTTGCATGTGCGGCCGCAATAGCCGTGCTCGACGTGATGAAAGAAGAACACCTCGTGGAGAATGCGGCAAAAGTGGGAGCGCACTTGCTCGAAGAGCTTAAAAACTTCAAGGGCATCAAGGAGGTCCGCGGCAAAGGACTTATGATCGGGCTGGAATTTGAAGAGCCCGTGAAGGAACTCCGCAGCAAACTGCTGTTCGAGCAGAAGGTGTTTACGGGCGTAAGCGGAACAAGCGTCATCCGCCTGCTTCCTCCTCTCTGCCTCAGCATGGACGAAGCCGATGACTTCTTGAACAGACTGCACCGCATCCTGAAATAAATCAGCCGCTTCCTCACGGAAGCAGAACAGCCATACTTTACGTGAGGCCCACTCACAGGAGAGGCCACAGAACGGCGCGGAGATTCATGCATTTCCCGTGCGTTTTGTGGCCTTTCCAGTTACTTTGCGGTTCATATCCCTTTATAATATCACCTATGGAAAACGCTGGCAACATGTTGAATACAAGATAAATAGCCTTTAAAAGGATTTATATTTTCATTTTATCAGAAAGTGTGTGCCGAACAAACTCTTAAATTTGTGAAAAACCTCAAACACACACTATATCATGAAACAAACATTAGCTATCATCATGACTCTATTCGGTCTTTTAGGCTTCAAGGCTACGGCTCATGCCCTGACGGTCAAGCAAGTGGCTCCCCAATTCTGGTGGGCCGGAATGAAAAACCCCGAACTCCAGATTCTGCTCTACGGAAACGGTATCGCATCATCCGATGTAACCTTGTCGGGCAAAGACATCAGCATCAAAGAAATCGTCCGGCAGGACAACCCCAACTATCTTCTGCTCTACCTCGACTTGTCGGAAGCCGGACCCCAGCATTTCGACATAACCCTCAGGCAGGGCAAGAAATCAACCGTCATCCCCTACGAACTGAAAGAGCGCACCCGCAAGGGGAGCGACATCCAGGGATTCACATCGAGCGATGTGCTTTATCTGATTATGCCCGACCGCTTTGCCAACGGAAATCCGGAAAACGACGTGGTGGAGGGCATGCAGGAAAACAAGATAAACCGCGAAGACCTGTTTGCACGCCACGGAGGCGACCTGAAAGGTGTAGAAGACCATCTGGACTATATCAGCAACCTGGGAGCGACCGCTATCTGGCTGAACCCCATACAGGAGAACGACATGGAAAGCGGCTCATACCACGGATACGCAATAACCGACTACTATCAGATTGACCGGCGCTTCGGAACAAATGCAGACTTCAAGCAGCTGGTGGACAAGGCGCACCAGAAGGACCTGAAGGTAGTGATGGACATGATATTCAACCATTGCGGAAGCGAGAACTATCTCTTCAAGGACAAGCCCTCGAAAGACTGGTTCAACTTCAAGTCGGAATACGTGCAGACTTCCTTCAAAACGGCCAGCGTGATGGACATCCATGCAAGCAGCTACGAAAAGAAGATAGCCACCGACGGATGGTTCACTCAGGTGATGCCCGACTTCAACCAGCGCAACCGGCATGTGGCGCGCTATCTCATCCAGTCGAGCATCTGGTGGATAGAGTATGCCGGAATCAACGGCATACGCCAGGACACGCACCCGTATGCCGACTACGACTTCATGTCGGAATGGTGCAAGGAAGTGCTTGAAGAATATCCTAACTTCAACATTGTGGGAGAAACATGGCTCAACAGCAATGTGCTCGTGTCCTACTGGCAAAAGGACAGCAGGCTGGCCGCTCCCAAAAACTCCAACCTGCCTACGGTGATGGACTTCCCCCTGACAGACCTGATGGCCAAGGCTTTCGACGAAGAAACCACCGACTGGGCGAACGGCCTGTACCGCCTCTACGATTATCACACGCAGGACCTCGTATATGCCAATCCGATGAACCTGCTGATTTTCCTGGACAACCACGACACATCACGCTTCGGACGGACGGAAGAGCTCGCCCAAAACCTGACACGCTACAAGCAGGCCATGACATTCCTGCTCACCACCCGAGGCATCCCGCAAATCTATTACGGAACAGAAATCCTGATGGACGGCGACAAGGCAAACGGTGACGGATGCCTGAGAAAAGACTTCCCCGGAGGATGGCAGGGCGACAAGACCGACTGCTTCAAGGCCGAGGGCCGCACTGCCTTGCAGAACGAGGCTTATGACTTCACCAGAAAGCTCCTGCAATGGAGAAAGAACAACGAAGCGATAGGAAAGGGAAGCATGAAGCACTTCTCCATCGCCCACGGAACGTATGTCTACCAGAGGGAATACAAAGGCAAGTCGGTGGTAGTCATCATGAACGGAACAGACGAAAGACAGGTACTCGACTTAACGCCATATAAAGAGATACTCCCCCAGACCAGCGCTACGGATTTCCTGAGCGGACAAACCATCAAGCTGGAAGAAAAACTGGAACTCGACAAACGGACAACGCTTCTCTTGTGCTTCTGAACACGGGAAGAAGGAAAAAACAGCCCGACACGCAAACCTCTTCACTGGAGTGATACGGTCGTATCACTCCAGTGAAGACATCGTATCATTGCAGTGAAGCGATCTCCTCACTCAAGTGAAGAGATAAACATAACGGGACATCACCGTGCCCCAGCCTCATTTCCCCCAACCGGCTTCAAACAGCTCCCAAAGCCGGCGACAAATTATCACCCGAACGCCTGCTATTTCTCGATAAAAATCTTATCTTTGCAATATACAAACAAACGGAACATGAAAATAGCAATTATCGGAGCCGGTAACATGGGCGGAGCCATTGCACGCGGACTGGCCAAAGGGCATTATATCAAAGCAGACGAAATCGCCGTATCGAATCCGAGCAACGGCAAGCTGGAGATGCTGAAAGCGGATTTTCCCGGCATCAACACAACCAACAGCAACAAAGAGGCGGCATCTGATGCCGACATCGTTATAGCGGCGGTAAAGCCGTGGAAAATGGAAGAGGTGCTGAAACCGCTCCGTCTGCGCCAGCCTCAGATTCTGGTGTCCGTAGCGGCCGGACTTACGTTCGAGAATCTGGCGCACTACGTGGACCCCGAGATGCCCCTATTCCGGGTCATCCCCAACACTGCCATATCCCTGGGCGAAAGCATGACGCTCGTTGCAGCGCGAAACGCCTCGGAAGAGCAGAAAGACCTGCTGATGAAACTCTTCAACGAAATGGGCATGGCCATGCTCATCGAAGAAAAACAGTTTGCCGCAGCCACCTCGCTCACCTCATGCGGCATCGCCTACGTGCTGAAATACATACAGGCGGCCATGCAGGCGGGCGTGGAAATGGGAATAAAGCCGCAAGACGCCATGAAGATGGTGGCTCAGACCGTGGAAGGCGCGGCCCAGCTGCTTCTGCAGAACGAAAGCACACACCCGGCACTGGAAATAGAAAAGGTGACCACTCCGGGAGGCATCACCATCAAGGGAATCAACGAACTGGAACATTCCGGATTCACTTCATCCGTCATCAAGGCATTGAAAGCCAGCATATAACCTAAAAAAAAACGAAAGCCATGAAACGCAACATTCTCATCACGATGGGAATCCTGATTCTGACAGGTTTCGCCGTGCAGGGTTTCGTAGGAGCCATCGGAGGCCTCTTCCTCACCACGCTCGTTGGCATCGTATACGGAACGGCTAAGAAAGACAAGAAGCTGGTGAAATGGTCTGCATCGGCACTTCTGATCACCATCTTCTGCACCATGATCTGCTACTTCTGTATCATGGCGCTCAATGGCGGACACCCGGCCAAGGGCATGTGAAGCATCTACTTCACGAAGCCCTTTTTAGCCCATTTCAAACTGTTCCAGCGCTTGACGAAGATAAATGCCCGGATGTTTTCGTCAAGCAGGAATGCGCACCACATGCCTACCAGTCCCCAGCCGAGACAGATGCCGAAGAAATAGCTGAGCCCGACCGATACGGTCCATTGCACAACCAGCCCTACGTAGAACGGATAATTCACATCTCCTGCAGAACGGAGGGCATTGGTGGCGTAAATGTTCACGGCGCGGCCGATTTCAACGATCACGTCAACCACAAGAACAGTCACGCCCAGACGGATAATCTCTTCATTGTCAGTCAGCCAGTCGAAGATGGCATGCCCGGAGATTGCCCAGACGCACGACAATGCCAACGACACGAGAATTGAAAGCCGCATCACGTACTTGCCGAGAAGATAGGCCGCATGAATCTTCTTCCGCCCCACCAGGTGCCCGATACAGATCGCTCCGCCTTGCGCCATGGCTATGGCGAACAAATAAACGAACATCGTCGTATTCACGGTATAGGTGCGTGTAGCCAGGGCATCGTTTCCCAGTATGTTGATAAGGTAAGTGATGACAACCTGCGAAAAGCTATAAGACATATTCTCCCCGGCAGAAGGCAGACCGACTTTCAGCAGGTTCTTCAGCTCAACCCAGGGGAAAGGACGGAAATAGGCCCGCGGAAAACGTGGGATGTGCTTGCGGAACAGGATAACGAACAGCACAACCATGCTCACGCCGCGGGAAAATGCCGTTGAAATGGCTGCGCCTTCAGCACCCAGTTCGGGCATGCCGAACTTTCCGAATATCAGCATGTAGTTGCCGATGATGTTCATCACGTTTACCAGCACCGTCACAAGCATCGGATAAACGGCCTTGTTCGCGCTCCGCAACGAAGCCGAAACGGTCAGCGAAAGGGCCTGAAAGAAAGCAAACGCTCCTACAATCTCCATGTATCCGACTCCGTATTTCAGCAATTCCGGACGCAAGCCCATCCATCCCAAAAGCGTTGGAGCGCCAAAATACAGAATCGCACTGATAACAAGCCCTACAGCCAGGTTCAGCAGCAGGGAAACTCCCACCACCTGAACCATCTTGTTGCGCAATCCGGCACCCAGATACTGGGAACACAGCACGGAAGTACCGATATTGATGACCTCGAACACCAGAAAGGCAAACATGACGATCTGATTGACCACACCCACGGCAGCCACACTCTCGTCAGAATACTGGCTCAGCATGATGGTATCCATCGCACCGAGCATCATGATCAGCAATGTTTCGATAAATATCGGGACGACCAGCTTGCGCAGCTCTGAACGGACCCGAACCGAATGTTGTTGAATAACCTGTTCCATTATCTTTGTACCAGCAATGAATTGAGCTTTTTCTCACGCCTCACATAAACCGACACACTGATGAAGCCTACCATCACAATAAACACGCCGGCCAGTGCCGGATAACGGTATCCGAGCCCCATCTCAATAGGCAGGCCGCCCACATACGCGCCCAATGCGTTGCCCAAATTGAAGGCAATCTGAACGCACGCGGCTCCCATCAGTTCACTGCCCCGCGAGTTCTGCAGAAGCAGCAATTGCTGGGGAGGGGACACGGCAAACAGGGCAGCCGTACATACTCCCATCAATGCTACGGCAAGCCAGGGCACGCCTGCAAAGAAAAAGGTTCCCAGCAGAGCAAACATCATGCACACTTGCGTAAACCTGATCACTGGAGCCAGGCCGTAGAGGTCGCCGCACTTTCCTCCTACCAGATTGCCTACGGTCATTCCCAGCCCTGCCAGCATCATGATGAGCGTCATGTTCCCGGGAGTGAACCCTCCCACATTGATCATCTGGGGAGTAACATAGCTGAACCAGCAGAACACTCCCCCGTTTCCGAACATCGTGGTAAAGATGATCAGCCAGGGAGCCAGGTTCTTCAGAAAGCGGAACTGCCCCTTGAAGCCGGTGTCAGGCAATGCAGGAATCGCCGGAATCCATTTCCATATAAGAAAGAACACCAGCAGCCCCCATGCCCCATTGAACATGAAGGGGAAGCGCCACGTCACCATGTTGCTCAGCATCGTGCCGAAAGGAACTCCAAACAGGTTGGCAACGGTCATTCCTGCGGTCATCAGAGCCACCGCCTGCGAAGCCTTTCCCTTGTCAGCCACCTTTTCAGCCACAATGGAACCTGCCCCGAAGAAAGCGCCGTGCGGAAGACCCGAAACGAAACGCATGAACAGCAGCATCCAATAGTTGAGAGCAAACGCCGCACAGACATTGCCCAGAATATAAATGGCCGTCAAGCCCAAAAGTATTTGCTTCAACGGACGAGTACGGGCCACCGCTACCATCAACGGCGCGCCGACACACACGCCGACAGCGTATGCGGAAATGAAATGACCTGCTTCAGGAATGCTTATATTCAAATCGTGGGCCACATTTGGCAATATCCCCATCATGACAAATTCTGCTATCCCCAGCCCCAACGTACCGGAGGCAAGCGCCAACAAACTTTTCTTCATCGATTATTCCTTCTGATTTTTCAGCGTGCAAAATTACGCCAAATTTTGTCCCGATAAACCGGGAAGGCGATTTCTTGACATAAATCAAAAAGAAGTGTGAAAGCCGCGAAGTTCATTCCTCAACTGGTGCGCATGACCCGCCGTCATCGCATCAAGAAGCTCCCAGAAGCGGGGACCGTGATTCATTTCTTTCGTATGTGCCAGCTCGTGAAGAATCACATAGTCCATCAGATGCGACGGCACCAGCATCAGATAACACGACAGGCTGATAGTCTTTGCCGCCGTACAGCTCCCCCATCTGGAACGCGCTCCCGTAATCCTCACCTTACGGTAAGCAAGCCCGTAACGTCCCGCCCACTCGCTTACCAGCGGAGGAAGGATTTCGGCCGCCGATTTCTTCAGCGCACGAAGAATGGCACCGCGCACAAGTTTCTGCACTTCCTTCAAAGAAAAGTCGGTATCGTGCGGACAATAGATTTTCATTTCGCCGGAATCCGTCTGACGGACCGTGAAACATTTGAGCCTGCTCGGCTCAAGAGAAAGCCGGAAGCATTCAGTCTCAATTCTGAAATCGAAATCAACCGGCTTTGCCGCCACCCTGCTGTATTGCTCCAACAAGTCTTCACGGTGCTGGGAGATGACCTGCAACACCCGCTCGATTTTTGTGTAGGGCGGCACAGTCACCTGCAATCCTTCAGGCTTCACACGCACCGTGATGTTGCGCATTCCGCGGCGCAGGGCCAACGTGATGCGCCCGAAATCCTTATCCTCAATATAACGTTTTGCTGACATAACGCGGCAAAGTTAGAAAAATACGCCATAACCGATAACAAGATAAGCGGAAAAACGATAACTTTGCGCGGAAAAAACAACAAGTCAAGATTATGGAACTGCCCAAAGATCCGATGATGCTTTACAGCTTCATCAATATGAAACTCAGAGATTTCTATCCTTCACTGGATGCGCTTTGCTCAGACCTGAATGTCAGCAAGGACGAAATAGTCAAGAGCCTGAAAGAGGCGGGCTTCGAATACGATGCCAAGCAAAACAAGTTCTGGTAATTTCCAGCCGGAATAAAATCGGGAGAAATCTGACACATTAAAAAAGGCTGCCCATCCGGACAGCCTTTTATCTTTGTTATAAGGTGTATAGACTTAATTCTATCAGCACTGAGCCAACTTGCCGTCAGAACCCAGAACGTTAAGAATTTTATGTTTGTACATCTTTTCCATTTCGTCACGAGCCGGACCCAGGTATTTGCGAGGATCGAATTCAGCCGGTTTTTCAGCGAATACTCTGCGGACAGCTGCAGTCATAGCCAAACGAGAGTCTGAGTCGATGTTGATCTTGCAAACAGCAGACTTGGCAGCCTTACGCAGCTCTTCTTCCGGAATACCGATAGCAGCTTCCAGCTTGCCGCCATACTGGTTGATCATATCTACATATTCCTGAGGAACTGAAGAAGATCCGTGAAGAACGATAGGGAAGCCCGGCAGTTTTTCCATTACAGCGTCCAATACATCGAATGCCAATGGAGGAGGAACCAGACGTCCGGTCTTCGGATCCAGGTGGCACTGTTCGGGTTTGAACTTGTAAGCACCGTGAGAAGTACCGATTGAGATTGCCAGAGAATCGCAGCCTGTGCGTGTAGCAAAATCAATAACTTCTTCAGGGTTAGTATATGTATGGTGTTCTGCAGAAACTTCATCTTCTACACCGGCCAATACGCCCAGCTCGCCTTCAACCGTTACATCAAACTGATGAGCATATTCAACGACTTTCTTAGTCAAAGCAACGTTTTCTTCGTAAGGCAGATGAGAACCGTCAATCATTACAGAAGAGAAGCCGAGGTCTACACAAGATTTGCAGAGTTCGAAAGAATCTCCATGGTCAAGGTGAAGAACGATTTCAGGATGTTCGCAACCCATTTCCTTAGCGTATGCTACAGCACCTTCAGCCATGTAACGCAGCAAAGTCTGGTTTGCATAGTTACGTGCGCCTTTAGATACCTGAAGAATAACCGGAGATTTAGTTTCAACAGAAGCCTTGATGATAGCCTGCAACTGTTCCATATTGTTGAAGTTGAAAGCCGGAATAGCATAGCCACCCTTAATTGCTCTAGCAAACATATCTCTAGTGTTTACCAGACCTAAATCTTTGTAATTAACCATTGTTGTAAATATTATAGTTGTTAATAAATGATTTCCGTATGCAAATGTAGCAATAAAAGTGGAACAAGCGCGTTCCGCGAAAAAGAAAATATGTCTGACAACACATATTGTTGACATAAATCATTACATTTTTACAACTGAGAAACACAGATGCAAAGTGTATATTGCAATTGACAAACCACAAATGTATTAGGATATGGACTCTATATAAGGACGGATTCTTTTAAAAGAAAAAGAGGAAACATGCGCCCACATTTCCTCTGAAAGCTCTTCAGGTTGGACTTGAACCAACGACCCTCTGATTAACAGTCAGATGCT
>ERZ894203.638-NODE-638-length-25795-cov-12.579953_pt1 | contig 25795 bp, 18 predicted proteins | sample MGYA00380286_ERZ894203 | MGnify/ENA primary metagenome ERZ894203 (study PRJEB32331, sample SAMN06328484) | human gut metagenome | biome: human gut microbiome; feature: stool | host: Homo sapiens | collected 2014-02-06 ... | reverse complement strand
CTGTGCCTGTTGATGGCGAGGAAGTGAAAGAACTTCCCTTGGAAACTGAAACAACAGTCGAGGCCGTTCTCCTTTTGTCCAAACTCAACGTCGACCACCACATTGAAGTGGAAGTGAGCATGGATGAACTGGATGTGACTGCTGCGGAAAGCAAGGCAACTTACAATGAGATTCGGGAGCATGTATGGGAACACCATCAGTTGAAGGTTTCCAACCTCTATATCGCACAGGTGAAGCAGAAACACGGCATTATTGAGCGAGAGAATTATAATAAGCCCAAATCTGAAAATGCCAAACAGCCCAAGTGTCCGAAAGAAAAAGAGGATGCGATCGTGGAAGCGTTGCGGCATTTTCAGATGATTTGATAAGTTGAAGCAACCTGCTGATGCTAAATAGGAGGCATCAAATGTCAAAATTAAACATTGATCAAAAAAGCGTGCGGGCACTTTTCAGTGAGAAGAAGGCTGATTTCCTCATTCCGGATTATCAAAGGCCTTACGCCTGGGGAGAAAAGGAATGCCAGACTCTTTGGGATGACCTGTTCTTATTTGCATTTCCTGATAATGACTGCGACAAATTCAACAGTGACAGCGATGAGTATTTTCTCGGCCCCATCGTCACATTTAAAAATGATGACGGTAAAATGGAGATTATTGACGGACAACAGCGCCTTACGACATTGATGCTGTTGCTTCGAGCTTTCTATGAAAAATATGGAAGCATGAAGAACGATAAAGCTGTAAAGACCAGCAAGTTCATTGAGCAGTGCATCTGGAAAACCGATGAGTTTGGTGACCCGGACAAGTCAGCATTGAAAATCGACTCAGAAGTCGCCACCGACAAGGAAAAGGACGAATTTCTGAATATCCTGAAAACAGGAACCTTGTCTGATTGCGAAAAGAGCAGCTATGCTAACAATTACCGCTTCTTTCAGCAGAAAATCGTGGATTTTTTGAACACCTACCCTGATTGGTTTTCCTTCTTTCCGATTCGGATCATGAACAACTGTATTTTGCTCCCGATTGAAGCAGAATCTCAGGACACCGCTTTGCGAATCTTCTCGACATTGAATGACCGCGGAAAGCCACTGTCTGATGCAGATATCTTCAAGGCGCAATTTTACAAGTATTACTCTGCCAAAGGCGAGCGGGAAGTCTTTATCCAAAAGTGGAAGGACCTCGAGGTACTGTGTGATTCTATTTTCCATCCTATTACCGGCACTCCGATGGATGAGCTTTTCACACGGTATATGTACTATAAACGTGCAAAGCAAGGCATCAAATCCTCGACAACGGAGGCGCTGCGCAAATTCTATGAGCGGAATGCTTACAGCTTGCTAAAAAATGACCAGACTTTTGAAAATCTGATCAATCTTGCAGATTTCTGGAATGATGTGCAGAACCAAAATGTTGAGCGCTTCTCTGACCGAATTCTTCGCAGGCTCTTTGTTCTGAACTATGCTCCCAACGGTATGTGGACCTATTTTGTTTCGGTCTATTACATGGCCAATCGGGATTCCGATGGTCTACTGAACGACGATCGTTTCTATAGCTTTCTTAACAAAATCACCGCATTCATCTGGGCATATGCCGTTACAAATCCGGGCGTAAATGCACTGCGCACTCCCATTTTTGCAGAAATGATCAACATTGTAACCGGGCAACCTGTTCGGTTTTCTGACTATTTGTTTGATACGCAGAAATTGCAGAACGCTTTTGACAACTATACCTTCAGCAACAACCGCGCGATCACAAAGGCCATGCTGACATGGTGGGCATTCCAGAACTCCTCCCAGGAGCTCTTGTCCCTTGAAAGTGTACTTGAGATCGAGCACATCTACGCACGCAACCGCCAGGAAAAGGAGCACTCGCTTTCCAATCCGAGAAATGTTGAAAGCCTTGGCAACAAGGTGTTGTTGGAAAAGCGCATCAATATCCGCGCTTCTGATTATCGCTTCAGCGACAAGGTCAAGTACTATACCGGTTTTGAAAACAACCGGAAGCAGAAAAAAGAGGGTACAAAAATCAAGGAGCTTACTGACCTCGCTGCGAAAGCCACAGATTTTACCGAATCTGACATTGTAGAGAGAAACGCCAAAATCATCCTCAGCTTTGTCACCTTCATGCGCAACAACGATCTTCTATGTGAAGATTAAATCCTTCTATGATCGATGCCCGTCTGATTTTCAGGCGGGCATTTTCTTTTGCCGGAATATGGTGTTTCCACTTTTGTCGTGGTACAATAGATGCAAGAATCATTTTTCAGGAAAAGCATCCTGCTATCCGATTTATAGGACACCCATTGTTGTAAAATCAGGATGTCCACCCATCACAAAAAATAAGGAGCAACGTATGCCAAACGATAAGATCACCGCCGTAGGTGCCAACATTGCCGAAAAAGCCGCCATGATCTGGAACGTAGCCGATATGCTGCGGGGGCCGTTCAAGCCCCACGAGTACGGTCTGGTCATTCTGCCCATGACCGTGGTGAAGCGGTTCCACGACTGCCTGCTGCCCACCCATCAGGCAGTGCTGGACACCTACGAAACGATGAAAAAGCTGCAGGTCATCGACGGCTTTTTGCAGAAGGCCTCCGGCTACCAGTTCTACAGCACCAGCCGCTTCACCTTCGAGACCCTGCTGGCAGACCCGGACAACATTGAGTCCAACTTCCGGGATTACCTGTCCGGTTTCTCTGCCAATGCACAGGACGTGCTGGCAAAGTTCGACTTTGACAACATCATCAAGCGGATGGTGGAGAGCAACACCCTCTACCTCGTTATCAAGGAGTTCGGCTCCGAGAAGGGCTATCTTGGCCCGGACAAGATCAGCGCCGTGGACTGCGGCTACATCTTCGAGGATCTGGTGCGGCGGTTCTCTGAGAGCTTTGGCGAGGAGGCAGGAGCCCACTTCACCAGCCGGGATATCATCTATCTGATGACCGACCTGCTGCTGTCTGAAGCCGACCTCGATACCAGCAGCATGACCGTCTACGATATGGCCATGGGCACCAGCCAGATGCTGAGCTGCATGGAGGAGCGCATCCACGAGCTGAACAGCGACATTGAGGTGACCTGCTTCGGGCAAGAGTTCAACCCCTCCACCTTTGCCATCGCCAAGGCGGACATGATGATCCGCGGCGGCGACCCTAACAATATGCGGTTCGGTGATACTCTGTCGGAGGATCAGTTCCCCGGGTTCACCTTCCAGTACATCATCTCCAACCCTCCCTTTGGTATTGACTGGAAGCGGGAGCAGAAGGCGGTGGAAGCCGAAGCCGCCCGGGGCGAGATGGGGCGTTTTGCCCCCGGTCTGCCAAAAATCAGCGATGGTCAGCAGCTTTTTGTGCTGAATGGTCTTGCCAAGCTGGCAAACAAGGGCAAGATGGCCATTATCCAGAACGGCTCTCCCCTGTTCAGCGGCGACGCCGGCAGCGGGCCCAGCAACATCCGGCAGTATATTCTGGAAAATGACTGGCTGGACTGCATTATCCAGCTTTCCACCGATATGTTCATGAACACCGGCATCTCCACCTACATCTGGGTGCTCAGCAAGGATAAGCCCGCCCACCGTGCAGGCAAGGTGCAGCTTATTGACGCCAGCCACTGCTTCGAGCCCCGCCGCAAGAGCATCGGCACCAAGCGCAACGACATCACCGACACCTGCCGGGAGCTGATCGTCACCGCCTACGGCGAGTTTGCCAACGGCAAGGTGTACGGCGACAAAAACGGCATCTACTGCGAGAGCAAGGTGTTCGAGAGCGTGGAGTTCGGCTACAACAAGATCGTGGTGGAGCGCCCCCAGCGGGACGAGGCAGGCAACGTTATCCTGAAGCGTGGCAAGCCTGTGCCGGACACCAGTCTGCGGGACACCGAAAACGTGCCGCTGGTGCAGGATATTGACGCCTACTTTGCCCGGGAAGTCCTGCCCTACGCCCCCGACGCATGGATCGACCACAGCAAGACCAAGGTGGGCTATGAGATCCCCATGACCCGCTATTTCTACGAATATCAGGCACCGGAAGCCGTGGAGGATATTGTAGCACGCATCACCGCACTGGAACAGGATATCTCCGCCGGGCTGGCAGTGCTGTTCCATAAGGAGGACTGTGTTACCAAAGGTGTGCGTGGTGAGCGGGAGATGAAGGATAGCGGGGTTGAGTGGATTGGGGAGATCAATCATAGATTTTCCCTCATTAAGCTAAAATACATCTGTTCTATCTTAGACCAATACCGAAAGCCTATTTCTGCTGATAAGCGCAGTCAATCTGGTTCCGTTCTCTATGATTATTATGGAGCATCCGGTGCCATCGATAAAATTGATGATTACACGATTGACGATCATGTCATGTTGATTGGTGAAGATGGTGCAAATCTACGAATGCGTAATTTGCCGTTAATGTACGAAGTCAATGGTAAAGCATGGATCAACAATCATGCACACATTCTCAAACCAACCGAACGAGTGGATTTTTATTATTTATTCTATGCTCTTGAAGAGTTAGATATCAACCCTTATATTACCGGTTCCGCACAGCCTAAACTCAGTCAAGAAAAACTACAAAACATTTGGGTTCCACTCCCCGATCTTGAAGAGCAACAGGAGATTGCAACCTATATCCGTTCCAAGTGTGCCGAGATTGACAAGCTGATTGCAAAGAAGGAGCAGCTGATAAAAGAGCTGGAAAGCTACAAGAAAAGTTTGATTTATGAGGTTGTAACGGGAAAGAGGGAGGTGTAAAATGGAGACAGCTTCAAATATTATTTCTATATTGTCTAGTATTATCGGTGGTCTATTTACTTTCGGTGGCGTGTGGTTAACTATCAAACACGAGCAAAAGAAAGAGCGACGCAATTATTTAGAGAGCATCAAACCATACTTAGTTGTGCAGCACTTAGTTGATTTATCTAAAGCCGAAATTCAAAGCATTAAAACGCTTTCTATCCCGAATGATTCTACCGCTCCCCTTCCTTCATTAACCCGAGCTTCTGTTGTTTATCATTGGGAAAATTTAGTTCTTACCAATGTGAGTAATAGCGCTGGTATTTTTGCTTATGTAAAAATCAACAACTCTCCTTACGCTTTCTCAACAAAATCTCCTATAAAGCCTTTTGAAACTTTTCAAATTATTGGCAATCTCGTCTCAATTTTTATATTCTCTTCTATTGAATCTATCTCACTTGGCGTTTACGATAGCAACTTCAATTTGTATGAATATCCTTTGCATTTCCGAATTGAGGAGTACACTGGCGACCCACACCCAAAACTCTCCTGCAAAGAAAAAGTAATAAAATTTGACGCTATTGACTGTCAACCCCATGCCATGAAAAACTAAGGAGGTCTAACCATGCCCCTCAACACCACCGAAAAGCAGTTTGAATCAGACATTGCGGCGGCGCTGCTCTCCCCTGCCGGGGGCTACACCCGCAACGGAGATTGCTACGACCCCAAGCTGGGGCTGTTTGTGGATACCCTGATCCGCTTTGTGCAAAAGACCCAGCCCAACGAGTGGGCATTTTTTGAAAAGCAGAACCCGGTAAACCCGGTGCGGAAGTTCTGCACTGCCTTTAACAATGCCTGCGATGCGGACGGGCTGCTTTCGGTGCTGCGGTATGGGTTCAAGCACCGGGGACGGCGGTTCCGGGTGTGCTATTTTCAGCCGGAGTCCGCGCTGAACCAGAAGGACGCCCAGCGCTACGCCCAAAACGAGATCACCTGCAACCGGCAGTGGTTCTACTCCGACACCACCCACAACTCGGTGGACATGGTGCTGGCGGTAAACGGCATCCCGATGTTCGCCTTTGAGCTGAAGAACCAGTTCACCGGGCAGACCGTGGAGAACGCCAAGCAGCAGTGGATGCACGACCGGGACCCCCGGGAGGTGTGTTTCCAGTTCAACAAGCGCATTCTGGGCTACTTTTGCGTAGACCTGACCGAGGTGTGGATGGCCACCCGGCTGGCAGGCAAGGACACCCGCTTTCTGCCCTTCAATCAGGGCTCCAACGGTGCCGGGCGGGACGGCGGCGCAGGCAACCCGCCTAACCCCAGCGGCTACCTTACCGCCTACCTCTGGGAAGAAGTGTTCCAGAAAGACAGCATGATGGACATCCTGCAAAAGTTCATGAGCCTGCAGGACGGCAAGACCCTGATCTTTCCCCGGTACCATCAGCTGGACGTGGTACGCAAGCTGGTGGCAGACGTGCGGCAGAAGGGTGCCGGGCAGCACTATCTCATCCAGCACAGCGCCGGGTCGGGCAAGTCCAACTCCATTGCATGGACGGCGTACCGGCTGGCTTCCCTGTTCAACACCGAGAACAAGCCGGTGTTTGCCAGCGTCATCGTGGTGACTGACCGCACCGTGCTGGACGCACAGCTGCAGGAGACCATCTCCGGCTTCGACCATACGCTGGGTGCGGTGGAGGCCATCGGCGAGGACAAAAACTCCGGCGACCTGCGGGATGCCATCAACAATGGCGCACGCATTATCATCACCACGCTGCAGAAGTTCCCGGTCATCTACACTGAGGTGAACAAGACCGCCGGGAAGAACTATGCCGTTATCATCGACGAAGCGCACTCCTCCCAGACTGGCACCTCCGCTTTAAAGCTGAAAGCCGCCCTTGCCGACACCGAGGACGCGCTGCGGGAATATGCCGAGCTGGAAGGCAAAGCGGAGGACGAGATCGACCCGGAGGATGCACTGGTGAAGGAGTTGACCTCCCACGGACGGCACAAGAACCTGTCCTTCTTTGCCTTTACCGCCACCCCAAAAGCCGCCACGCTGGAACTGTTCGGCACCGAGTACCCGGACGGCAGCCACCACCCTTTCCACATTTACAGTATGCGGCAGGCTATTGAGGAAGGGTTCATTCTGGATGTGCTGCAAAACTACATGACCTATTCCACCTGCTTCAAGATCGCCAAGACCATCCCGGACAACCCCGACCTGCCCGCCAGCCGGGCGGCAAAACTCATCCGCAAGTACGAGGAGTTGCACCCCTACAACATCAGCCAGAAGGCAAAGATCATTGTAGAGACCTTCCGGGAGACCACCAGCCACAAGATCGGCGGGCGGGGCAAGATGATGGTAGTCACCTCCTCCCGGCTGGCGGCAGTGCGGTACTTCCACGAGGTCAAGCGCTACATTGCAGAGCAGGGTTATGACGATGTGCAGATCTTAGCGGCGTTTTCCGGTGCCGTACCGGACGGCGGCGTGGAGTACACGGAGCAGTCCCTGAACGTCCGCGCCGACGGCAGCCACATTGCGGAGAGCCAGACCAAAAAGGAGTTCCATAACAACTTCAATGTGCTCATCGTGGCAGAAAAATACCAGACCGGCTTTGACGAACCGCTGCTCCACACCATGATCGTGGACAAAAAGCTGAAGGGCGTCAAGGCAGTACAGACCCTCTCCCGCCTGAACCGTACCTGTCCCGGCAAAACCGACACCTTTGTGCTGGATTTTGTGAACAAAGCAGAGGACATCCGGGAGGCATTCCAGCCCTTTTATCAGGAGACGTTTCTGGAGCAGGAGGTCAACACCGACCTCATTTACAAGACCCAGAAGGAGCTGCGGAGCTTTGCCGTCTATTCCGATGCAGACGTGGAAGCCTTTGCCAAGGAGTATTTCCGCAGCACCAAGCAGGATAAAAACGCCGTGGGCCGCATGAGCAGCGTCTTGAAGCCTGTGGCAGACCGCTACAACCAGAAAACGCAGGCCGAGCGGTACCAGTTCCGCCGTCTGCTGCGCAGCCTTGTCAAGTGGTACGGCTACGTTTCACAGGTGGCACGGATGTTCGATGAAGAGCTGCACAAGGAGAACGTATTCTGCGCTTATCTGCTCAAATTGCTGCCGCCGGACGAGGTCTCTCCGCTGGACTTGGAGGGCAAATTGCAGTTGGAGTATTACAAGCTGCAAAAGACCTTTGCCGGTGCCATCGAGCTGGAACACGCCAAGGGCGTCTACGAGCCGGTCACCCAGAAAGGTGCTCTGGGGCACGACCCCAAGGAGCCGCTGGACGAGATCATTCTGAAGATCAACGAGAAGTTCAAGGGCGAGTTCACCAATGCCGACCGGGTGCTGCTTACTGCCCTGCATAACCGTCTGCTGGCTGACCCGAAGCTGGCAAAGCTGGCGCGCAGCTCCGACCCGCAGATCTTTACCGAGAGCATCTTCCCCAAGGCCTTTGACACTGCCGCACAAGACAGCTATCTTGAAGCGCAGGACACCTTCTCTTCCCTGTTTGAGGACACCAGCAAGTACAAGGCTATCATGTCGGCATTGGCAGAGTGGCTGTATGGGGAATTCCGCAAGAAGTAAAACAGTTTTCCCTTTCTATTTACTTAAAACAGCCTGCATCCACCGGATGCAGTTCACGGGTTTGGGTGTTCCCCAACAAGCATTTTGCAATGCAAATGGTGTTTGTATAGACAGACACATTGCTTGCAGATGCAGACGACGGTCTGACCAAAATTGATACTACCTTTGATGGTGATACCGTCTGGCTGTCCATCGACCAGATGGCTGAGCTGTTCCAGCGTGACCGCAGCGTTATTGGAAAACACGTCCGGAACATCTTCAAGGAAGGTGAGCTTCAGAAGGAATCAGTGTGGGCAAAATTTGCCTACACTGCCGCAGATGGAAAGGTCTACGATGTGGACTATTACAACCTCGATGTCATCATCTCCGTCGGCTACCGGGTCAAATCCAAACGCGGCACACAATTCCGCATCTGGGCAACCGGCATCCTGGCAGTGCTGAGCAGCCTGCTCATGGCATTTGCGCCCGGCCTTTTCCTGATTTGTGCGGCAATGGGGCTGAACGCCCTGTCCAACACCATGTTTTCCGGCACCGATGCCGCTCTGACCTACGACAGCCTGAAGCAGGCCGGGCAGGAAGAACGGTATCTTTCCGTGGCCGCCAACCGCTCCCAGATCGGCATACTGGCCAGCGCGCTCGGCTCCCTTGCCAGCACACTGCGGCGGTTTCTGCGGTTTTCCGGCTTTTATCTGGTGAGTGCGCTGTTCAGCAGCATTTCCACACTGGCCATGCTCCTGCTGAAGGAACCTGTGGTCACCGAGGCACAAGCCGCCCGGAGTTCCCATTCCCTGCGAGAGCTGCCGGGCCAGTTCGCGCAGCTGGTGCGGGACAGTGCCGCCGCCCTGCGCGGCTGCCCGCTGGCGGCAAAACTCATCGCTGCCGATGCGTTCATCTCTGTCCCCTGCTATCTGACCAAGATGTTCCTGCAGCAGCGGCTCGTGGAGCTGGGCTGGCCCACCGAGTGGCTTTTTCTTCCCTTGCTGCTGGGCGGTGCGGCCTGCGTGGCCGATACCGAGATCGGCCGACGGGTACATTCCCACACCCTGCGGCGGTTCTACACGGTGTGTGCCCTGCTGGTCGGCGGCGGGACCTTTCTGGTCGGCGCAGCGCCCGCATGGGGCGGCATTCTGGGCATGATGCTGGTGCAGGGCGTGCTGGAAGTCTGGCTGCTCCATGCCGACCAGCGTCTCAATGCCCTGATCTCCAGTGATCAGCGGGCTACCCTCATCAGTGTGGACAGCATGGCCTACAGCATCCTGATGATCCCCGCAAGCCCCTTTGTGGGTGCCGTGGGCGATCTCTTCGGACAGGCGGGTGCTGGGCTTGCCCTGCTGGGCGTCCTGACCGCCGCCAGCGGGGCGGCGGTACTGGCCAAGCGCCGGAGCTGAGTTTTACCACAAAACGCAAAAGACCGCTGCGGCCTCCGGAGAGATCGCAGCGGTCCTTTCTTTTATGCTCAGTAGCACTTTTTGCAAGCCGTGAATCCGCAGGATTTTGCAGTGGACAGGCTCACTTTCTCAGGGCCTTTCATTCCGCTGCAGTTGGGGTTGCTATGGTACTTCTTGCCGCCATGGGTGGGGATCCACACCATCTGGCTGGTCGTCTGGCCGGAAGATGCACTGCCCGTGCTCTTTTTGCTGCCGGAAGTGGTCGTGGTCTTTTTGCTGCTGGCGGCAGCGGCGGCCTTCTGGGCATCCAGCTTTTTCTGCCCGGCCGTGTACAAAGCTGTCGTGTCGCTGGTGGTGCCGTTCAGCAGCACCGAGCCATTCTGGATGTCCAGAATGGGCATGCCGTTCACGTCCAGTGTGCCGGCATACACGCCGTACAGGGTCATCTGCTGTGCCGGGGCCGCCGCCTTGAAGGCATCAAATTTCGACTTCTGCACGGCCACATACCACACGCCGTCGGCGGTGTCAAAGCCAAAAATAAATGCAGTATCGTTGCTGGTAGCCGCACTGTAATTGGGCGTACCGGTAATAGTGATAGGCTGTCCCAGCGGCTGAGACGTTGCCTGCGCATAGGGTACCGTCTGGCAGGAACTGCTGTCCACCGCCGCAAAGGCCGCCGGGCAGCACAACAGGCTCAGGCACAGGGCCAGTGCCGCTGCAAGAATCCGGAATTGTTTTTTCATCGCACACATCCTCCTCTGTTTGCCGGTCACCCGGCTATTTTACGGTTTGATCGTACCTCCTGTTTCTCTGTGCAACAATTCCCAGAATGTGTTGTTTTTCGGCACATTCCGACGCATTCAGGAAGCAAGATCAGTTCTCACCATATATTATGCCACTTTATGTTCATTTATGAACCGTAATATGGCATTCATTTCAAGCAAAATTCACCTCATAATAGTATTGGGGTGATAATAATGGATGAACTCAGGATTAAAAAGCTCTCCGAACCTGTTACATTTACGATTCGCGTAGACAAGTCAATCGTCGATTTCTACGATGATCTTGCCGGAAAAACAAATCGCTCCCGCAATGAGCTGATCGGGCTTGCTTTGGACTACGCCAAGGATAAGATCATCGTGGAAGAATAAGCGTTCTTTCCGTAAACAAAAAATGCGAACGAAAGCATTTCTGCTCTCGTTCGCATTTTTTTATCGCTTCACACAGCGTGTCGTGTTGCGGGCGCTCCGGATCAGATGCCGGCGGCAGCGTTCTGACCGGCAAAGCGGCCGAAGGTGGCACTGCGGCCTGCGGCGGCACCTGCCATCAGGCTGGGATAGCTGCCGGAGAAGTAGTTGCCACTCATGTCGCCGATGACATACAGGCCGGGGATGGCCTTGAAGTCCTGATCAATGGCGTGCATATTGTCGTCGATCTGGATGCCGTCGATGGTGCAGATCAGATAGCCGCCGGCCTGACGGACGCCGTAGAAGGGAGCTTCGCTCAGGGTGGACAGACGATAGTCCTCCTTACCGTAATCCTTGTCCTCGCCCTTGGCAGCCAGCTCATTGTAGCGATCCACCGTTGCGGTGAAGGTGTCCTTGGGCAGGCCCAGCTTGTCGGCCAGCTCCTCCACGGTGTCGGCCTGCACGATGTAACCCTGGTCCTGCAGATCGGCGTTCATGCCCTCGATGTACTCAATGGGGAACACCGGAGCGGTGCCGTTCGCATGCGGGTACAGACGGCTGCAGCCGTGGGTGGCAAAGTGCTCCACATCCTCGGGGTACTTGCTGTCCCACACAGTGCAGTAGGTGTGGTAGGGCTGGCTGGCTGCAGCGTGCAGCACCAGATCGTAAGGCATGTACTCGTTCATGAAGCGCTCACCGTTCAGGTTCACCTTCAGGAACGGCTGGCTGCCCATCCAGAACAGCGCGCCATCGCTGGCCTTGCCGTACTCGCCGGTCTGGTCCGGCTTGATGGCACCGCGGTCAAAGATCATGGAGGTGTGGGTCTGGTCCATGATGGCACCGGCCCACAGGCAGGCCTTGATACCGTCGCCCTTGGCACCGGGCTTGGAATAGTTGATGCAGGTCTGCTCCACGCTCTGGGGCTGCAGGGCGTTCATCATGGTTTCATTGCCGCTGTAGCCGCCGCAGGCCAGAATGACGCCCTTGGATGCGTTGTAGCGCACATACTCGTCGTTGGCATTCTTGGCAATCAGGCCGGTGACGCGGTTGCCGTCCTTTTCCAGCTTGACCATGGTGATCTCGTACTGCACTTCCAGACCGTCGGCCTCGGCGTGCTTGAGCACGGCGTCCATGGTCAGCTGCTCGCTGTACTCGTCGCCGTACTGGGTGCTGTGGCCCACGTCCAGCACCTCGTAGTTGTCGTTGTCACGCTTTTCGTCGATCTCGTGGCGGAAGTCGATGCCGCTCTCGGCCAGTACGTCGGTGAACCAGTCGATGGTCTCACCGCTGCGGTCTGCCCACACCTGTGCCAGGCTGCGGCGGGTATAGCCCTGGCTCCAATTGCACAGGTAGCGCACAGCGTCCTTCTTGTTCACGTCATCACCGTCCTCCTGCTGCTGCTTGGAGCCGCAGGCAGCCAGCGTGTCGCGGATGCCGCTGGCCATGTCGTGGCCGAACTTTTCGATCAGGATGGTCTTGGCACCAGCCTCGGCCGCGGCGGCAGCGGCAAAGGTACCAGAAGAACCAGCACCCACCACCAGCACCTCACACTCCACGGTCTGCTTGATGTCGCTCTCGGCCACTTCGGGCTCCTCGCCCAGCCAGTCGGCGGTGGAGGCAGTCTCCTCGGTGGTCTGCTCAGCGGGGTTGATGGCACCGCCGCTGGCCTGACGGATGCAGTCGGCCACAGCGTTCTGCACAGCCTTGCTGGTCACGGTGGCACCGGTCACACCGTCGATCTGGCTGGTCTGAGCGTTCATCACCTGCTCGATCAGCTTGTCCTTGGCGGCCTGGCCGATGCTGTCGGTCTCGCCGGACAGGTCCAGCTCCACCTTGGTGATGCTGGCAGCGTCAAAGGTCACCGTGGCGGTGATCTCGCTCATGCCCTTGGCGGTGGCGGTGTAGGTGCCAGGGGTGTAGATGCCGGCTGCACCGGAGGATGCAGCAGCGGTGGAGCTGCTGGCTGCATTGCAGGCAGCCAGACCGGCTGCGGTGACGCTGCTCATGGCAGCGGCTGCTGCGATTTTCAGAAATCCTTTACGAGAGATCTTTTCCATCATAATTTCTTCCTTTTCTTGCTCGTATCTTCGTATCGACAAAATCTTATTGCCGTTCTTGTTAAAAGTATCACATTTACAAGCAAAGAAAAAGAAGATATAATATCCCTATAAGCATCAAGTAAAACTTGCGTTTTATTTCTGGAAAGGAACCTCCCATGACCATTCAGCAGCTGCGCTATTTTCTGGCCCTGTGTCAGGACCTGAACTATACCCGCACGGCCGGGCGGATGTATCTGTCCCGGCAGGCTCTGCGGCTGAGCATTGCCGCACTGGAAGAAGAACTTTGCGGCCCGCTGTTCATCAATGTGCGCAATCACCTTGCCCTGACCGAAAAGGGCCAGCGCTTCCGGACACAGGCCGCGCCGGTGGTGGAGCAATTTGACCGGATGTGCGCGCAGGCGTATCAGGATATCCGGTCCCCCGCCCTGCGGCTAGGCATCAGTGTGGCGTTGGTGCCCAGCTACCTGCCCATGCTGGGGGATGTGCTGGAGCAGTTCCGGCAGCAATACCCGGGCATCCCGCTGGAAACCACATTGCTCTCCAACGACGCCGTATGTGCACAATTGCAGAACGGCACGCTGGACGCCGGGCTGGTGATGGACCTGGGCGGCTGCGCGGCCGGGCTTGCCCGCACCGCGCTCACCCGGCACACTGCGGCCCTGCTGGTGCCCCGCTGCAGCCCGTTCTGGGGGCGCAGCAGCATCGCCCCGGCAGAGCTGGACGGCCAGCTGCTGTTGGTGCCGGGCCTTGCGCCGGAGCCGCTGGCCCCGCTGTGGAATACCCTGCGGCAGGCCGGTGCCCGCCCGAAGGTAGAGATCGGCGAGCAATACTATCAAGTGCTTTACCGCACCCAGGAGCGCAACGGTCTGGCCCTGGACCGGTTGGAGATCACCTCCGACCACTGCATGGACAATGTTCAGGACGTGGCACTGGACGGCATGCCGCCCATCTGCGCCGCCTTTTTGCAGCCGGAGCACGCAGAGCACCCCTGTGTCCGGCTTTTGTGCAGCTTTTTGCAGGAACACCTGCGCAATCTATGAAAGAAGGGACCCTTATGCATTTTTATGGAACCATCGGCCCGGCCTGCGCCAGTGCCGGAACTCTGCGCCGCCTTGTGGACGCCGGCATGACCGGCCTGCGCATGAACCTTTCCCACGGGGCGCTGGCCGAACACGCTGACTGGCTGGCAATGATCCACGCTGTCGGCATTCCGGACCTGCTCATCGACCTGCAGGGGCCGGAACTGCGTGTCGGGCGGCTGGCCAGCCCGGTCATCCTGCCGGAGGGCGGCACGGTACAGCTGGGTGCAGGCGGCATCCCCTGCCCTGTCCAGCTGGTACAGGCAGCCCGCCCCGGGCAGCAGCTTCTGCTGGATGACGGCAAGCTGCTGGTGGAAGTAACTGCCGCCGGGCCGGATGCACTGGTCTGCACCGTACTGCGGGGCGGCGTTCTGCAAAGCCGCAAGAGCATTGCCGCCCCGGGTCTGTCGGTGCCCATGCCCACCCTGACAAGTGAGGACCTTGCCAACCTGCGCATCGCAGCTTCCTGCGGCGTCACCGGGGTCATGCTGCCCTTCGTGCGCGGGAAACAGGACATCCTTGCCCTGCGGCAGGCGCTGGCCGAGGCCGGTGCGCCGCAGATCCGCATCTTTGCAAAGATCGAGAACCTTGCCGGGGTGCAGGCCCTGCCGGAGTTTCTGTCCCTCGTGGACGAGGTGGTCATTGCCCGCGGCGACCTGGGCAACGCCATGCCGCTGTGGGAGCTGCCCCGCTGTCAGAAACAGCTTTCCGCCGCCTGCCGGGCCGCCGGGGTGCCCTTTATGGTGGTCACCCAGATGCTGGACAGCATGTGCACCCGTGCCGTGCCCACCCGCGCCGAGGTGAGCGATATTTACAATGCTGTGTTGGATGGTGCGTCCAGCCTGATGCTCACCGGCGAGACCGCCGCCGGGCAGTACCCCGTGCAGGCCATGGAGTTCCTGGTTCGGACGGCAAACACCGCCCTGTAAGGCAGTTCGGCCTTCTGCGCGCTTTTTCGGCCCGAAATGACAAAAAGGATGGATTCTGTCGTAAAGAGTTGGTATAATGAAGGCAAAATATTTTTGCAGGAAGGTTTTTCTATGGGAATCGTAGTCATCGGAGCCGTTTTTGTGGACATCAAGGGGTACCCCCTTTCCACCTACATCCCGGGCGGGCGCAACTCCGGCCGGGTCGAGCAGGTACACGGTGGTGTGAGCCGCAACATCGTGGAGGACATCGCCAATGTGGAGCTGCGCCCCACCTTTGTGGGTCTGGTGGATGACACCGGCATGGGCCAGGATGTCATCGACAAGCTGCGCGACCACAAGGTGAACACCCAGTTCATCCGCCGCGTGAAGGACGGCATGGGCACCTGGCTGGCCGTGTTCAACAACGACGGTGACGTATGCGCCTCCATCTCCAAGCGCCCGGACACCACTCCCCTCACCGCTCTGCTGAAAGAGCAGGGAGACGAGATCTTCAAGGACTGCGACAGCATCGCGCTGGAGCTGGATCTGGAAAAAGAGACGGTCAAGCAGGTGCTGCGCTTTGCCAAAAAGTACAACAAGCGGGTCTACGCGGCCATCTCCAACATGAGCATCGCCATGGAGCGCCGCGACTTTTTGCAGCAGGTGGACTGCTTTGTGTGCAACCAGCAGGAAGCCGGGCTGCTCTTCTCGGACGATTACGACCACCTTTCCCCCGCTGCCATGCGGGAGGTGCTGGCCACCAACGTGCACAGCGCCAACATCCCCTGCATGGTGGTCACCATGGGCGGGCAGGGTGCCGTGTATGCCCGCGCCAACGGCGAAAGCGGCGTTGTGCCCGCCAAGAAGGTGGATGTGATCGACACCACCGGTGCCGGTGACGCCTTCTTTGCCGGTACGGTCATCGGCCTGACCTACGGCAAGAACCTGCCCGCCTCCTGCGAGATCGGCAGCCGTCTGGCCGCCTCGGTGATCTCCATCACCGAAAACGTCTGCCCCCGGTTCCGCCCGCTGGAATTCGGGCTGGACATTCCCGTGCTGGACTGAGTTACACCCAAAAGCGCCGGAGCATTCCCGCAAAAGGGAGCGCTCCGGCGCTTGTTTTTTGTTTGTCAGAGTTCGTTGATGGCTGCTGTGACGGGCATTGCCTGCAATCGCTTCACCGGGCCGTGCACCGCAAGCGCCGCTGCACCTGCCACGAACAGACAAAGCACTGCCAGCAGCCCGAAGGGCACCCGCCACACGACGCCGAAATAGTGGGTGATCAGCCGGGTATACAGTGCACGGTGCAGCACAAGGCCGGCAGCAACACCCACCAGCAGGCCGGACGCCGCATAGGTCCCGGCCTCCGCCGCGATCATCCGGCACAGTTGGACATCCTCCATGCCCACGGCGCGCATGGCACCGTACTGCCGGGCACGGGCGGAAACGCTCATGGAGATGCTGTTGACGATGTTCAGCAGCGAGATGCCGCCGATGATGGCCAGAAAACCGTACAGCACGATGCGTACCGCGTAATAGGTGCCGCGGTCCTGCCGGTTGCTCTCCCGCAGGTCCTGCATGATGACGTCATCCGTGGCAAGGTCCGCCAGCGTGAAGAGGGTGTCCTCGTCGGCGGTGCGGTCCAACTGCACACCTACCATATTATAGTTCTGGTCGCCTGCCACCTGTCGGAACAGCGCTTCCGGTGCAATAAGGGTCACATCATCCGGGAAGGTGCCCTCCGAGAAGGCACCCACGATGGTAAGCGGCACCCCGTTCACTGTGATGACGTCCCCGATCTGCATGGGGTTGTTCTTATTGTAGATGGTCATCACTTCATTGCCTGCGCCGGGCATCCGACCCCGTACCACCACGGAACGGCTGGACTCCAGCATATAATCATCGTAGGAGCAGAAGATAACGTGGTCCACGTTGCCCTTGTCGCTGCTGGCCGGGGTATCCACCAGACCAGTGCAGCCCCACGCATGGGCGACGCCCGGCACTTCCAGCAGTGTCCGGGTCATGCTGCCGGGCAGCACCTGCGCATTGCCGTAGCCGTTGTAAAGCACATCGGGCTGCCACGGCACCAGACTGGGCAACAGCAGAGAGGCGAACTGCAAGAGCACGGTAAAGCCCAGCGCCAGCACAATGCTCAACGCAAAGCTGGCGGTCATCAGGGCCCAGTTCTTTTTGCTGGCGGTGGCATGGCGGACGCCCAGTGCCAGTTCCACCCGGCCCTTTCCGGCATGGGCCGCACGGCCCACCGGCACATTCTGGGTGCTGCCGGAGACCGCCGCCATCGGCGAGACCTTTGCCGCCCGCTTTGCCGGGGCCTGCGCAGCCAGCAGCACCGTCACCACACCCACCACGGCACCGGCGCACAGGCCCGCAGGGCTCAGCTGCCAGACTGGCGTTGCCGCAAACTCGCCGCCGATGCCGTACCGCAGCGCGGCGCAGATCGTCCAGCTGGCCAAAGTGCCCAGCACAAGGCCGATGGGCACCGCCGTCCTGCACCAGTTGAGGGCTTCCAGCCGGACGAACCGGATGACCTGCCGTTTGCTCATGCCGATGCAGCGCATCATGCCAAAGAACTGGGTGCGCTGGGCCAGATTGCTGTTCATGCTGCCGGAGATCATCAGCACTCCGGCCAGCAGCACCAGCACGAACAGCACTGCTGCCATCCCGTACACGGTCTGAAAAGCCGTACTGCTGCTCTGCCCTGCCGAACCCATCACCTGCAGGTTTTCCTGCACAGCCGTCTCCCCGTACCGGCTGCGCAGCTTCGGCAGGGCCTTTGCTGCTCTGGCCGCGCTGGTGTATTCCAGCTCATAATGTGTCTGGGGCAGTGCCTCGCCGTTTGCAGTCAGCAGGGCCGCAAAGGCTTCCTGCGGCAGGTAGGCATCCACGATGCTGTACTGCTCGCCGTAAAAATCCTCGTCGATGCCGCCGACGCCGGTGACCGTGAGGGGCTTTTCCGTTCCGTCCGGCAGTGTCAGCGTTACAGTGTCTCCGCTGCCCACATGCAGCACCCGTGCAGCGGTCTTGCCCAGCAGCACTTCGTTTTCCGCCTGCGGGTAGGTGCCCGCAAAGGCTGCGGCACGGTTCAGGCTCACATAATCTGCATCGGCACCATACAGCACCACCCGCTTGCCGTTCAGGCGGTATGCGCTTTCGCCGTTCTCATTGAATACTGCTCCGGCACCCACCCGCACCACGTCCGGCTGGCCGACCAGCTGCGCAGCCTGCTCCGGCGTGATGCCGGTGACCTCCAGATGCCAGCTGCCGCTTTTTCCGGCTGCACGGCCCGTCTGGGTGCGCAGCATCATGTCCGCCACACTGAAGATGGCCGTGACCAGGAACACTGCCGTGACGATGCACAGGATGGTCAGCCGGTTCTGCCGCCTGCGCACCCTGGCAGAAATGGGGATCAGGCTTAGATAGCTTTTCATTCCGCGCACCTCCCGAAGTCGGTCAGCACGCCGTCCGACACCTGCAGCACCCGGTCTGCCGTCTGGGCGATGCTGCGGCTGTGGGTGATCATGACGATGGTCTGGGCGTATTTGCGGGAAGCCTCCTTCAGCAGGGCGATCACCTCGCCGCTGTTGCGGGTGTCCAGATTGCCGGTCGGCTCATCGGCTAAAATCAGCGCCGGACGGGTGATGAGCGCCCGCCCGATGGCCACGCGCTGCTGCTGCCCGCCGGAAAGCTGGCCGGGCAGGTGACTGCGCCGCTTGCGGAGGTCCAGCACATCCAGCAGTTCTTCCAGATACGCCGTGTCCGGCTTCTGGTAGTCCAGCAATACCGGGAACAGGATATTCTGCTCCACGGTCAGCTCCGGGATCAGGTTGAACGCCTGAAACACAAAGCCGATGTTCCGGCGGCGGAAGATGGTGCGCTCCCGCTCTTTCATGGCAAACAGATCTCGCCCGTCCAGCAGCACCTTGCCGGAGGTAGGGGTGTCCAGCCCGCCCAGCAGATTGAGCAGAGTGCTCTTGCCGGAACCGCTCTCGCCCACCACGGCCACAAATTCGCCCTTGGGCACCGAGAAGCTCACGTCCTTCAGCGCCTGCACGGCAGTCTCGCCGGTGCCGTAGGTCTTGCAAAGGGCCTGTGCCTGCAACAGATTCATACAAAAACCTTCTTTCGTTTTGATCTGTCCACAGCATACCACCCGTTTGCTACAGCCCGGTGACTGCAAGACTACAATTTTGTAGGGATCGCCGGAGCGGGCCTGTTCCGCAGCAGGATGGTGAAGGCGGTGCCCCGGCCCAGCTCACTTTCCACTTCCAGTGTGCCGCCGTGGACCTCCACAATGGATTTCGCCAGCGGCAGCCCCAACCCGATGCCCGGCGTATCCTGCGCAAAGCGGCTGCGGTAGAATCGCTTGAACAGATGGGGCAGGTCCTCCGGGTGGATGCCGGTGCCGGTGTCCACCACCCGGATGCGCACAAAGTCGGCAAAGCGGCTGCCCTCTACCGTCACGGTGTCCCCGGCGCGGGTGTGGTCCAGCGCATTCTTGATCAGGTTGCCCACGGCCTCGCGCATCCACACCCGGTCACAGCACAGGCACACCCCCTGCTCTGCCGCGACGGCCAGCTGCTTTTGCTCCTGCCGGGCGCGGCAGGCAAAGGGCCGGGCAGTCTGCTCCAGCAGACCTTGCAGATCTTGTTCCGTTTTTTCCAGCTGTACAGTCCCCGCATCCAGCCGGGTGAGCTTGAGCAGACTTTGCACCAGCTGTTCCATCCGGTCCAGCTCCTGTTCGGAAAGTTCGGCCAGCTCCCGCACATTTTCTGCGTCATCCGTTCCGGCCTGCAGCAGACCGTTGTAGATATTCAGAGCGGCCAGCGGCGTCTTGAGCTGGTGAGAGATATCGGCCATGGTGTTCTTCAAAAACTGCTTTTCCCGCTGTTCCCGGTCGGCATGGGCGTTGAGCACTGCCGCCATCTCATTCACTTCATGGAACAGCCGGTACAACTGCCCTTCACGGCCGCTGTCCAGCCGGGCAGTGGCGTCCCCGTCCAGCAGGGCACGCACCTGCGCAGCCGCTTCCTCCAGCCGTTTCTGCCGTCGAGCAAAATAAGCAGCGGCACTGCCCAGCACCCCGGCCGCCAGAAGGACAAACAGCCCCAGCAGCGGCAGGCACAGTGCCGGGCACAGTGCCCACGACGCGCATTCTGCCGCCAGCAGGGCCGCAGCCAGCCCGGTGCACAACCGGGCAAACAGCTGCCGGACATCGTCCTCCACCAGAAATTTCATCTCACACATCCCCGTTCCAGCGGTAGCCCATGCCCCGCACCGTGACCAGCCGCTGCGGGCTGCCGGGGTCATCCTCCACCTTGAGCCGCAGCCGCCGGATGTACACCGTGAGGGTGTTGGTATCTACATAATTGCCCTCGCAATCCCACAGGGCGTTCAGAATGGTCTCTTTGGTCAGCACCTGCCCCGGGCTGCGCAGAAACAGGCACAGCAGCTTGTACTCCGCTGCCGTGAGTTCCAGCGGAACGCCGTTCTTTTCGGCCCGGCCGGCCAGCAGATCTACCCGGATGCCGCCGGAGCACAGCTCGGTGGCCTGCTGTGCCCCGAACCCTCCGGCCCGGCGCAGCAGTGCGTGCACCCGACTCAGCAGCACCCCCAGCTTGAAGGGCTTGGTGATGTAATCGTCACCACCCAGGTCCAGCCCAGTGATGATGTCCATTTCCTCATCCGACGCGGTCAGAAACAGGATGGGCACCCCGGAAGTGCGGCGCACCTCCCGGCAGAAGTCGAAGCCGGTGCCGTCCGGCAGGGTCACGTCCAGCATCAGCAGGTCGTAGCGGCCCGCCTGCCACAGATGCCCGGCCTCGGCCAGGGTACGGGCCGTGTCCAGCGCATAACCCGCCCGGCCCAGTGCAAGGGTCAGCCCGGTGACCAGACTTTTGTCATCCTCCAGCAGTAAGATCCGCTCCATGGTGCAATTTCTCCTTTTTGCAAAAAATGCCGGGTGCTGCCGCAGGTACGGCAGCTGCCCGACGTGCAGTCACGCATTCTGTTGTTTGTACTGTTCGCCCCACGCCCACATAGCGTCCATGATGGGCTTCAGGCTCCGGCCCCTCGCGGGCCGTTTTTTCTATTTTACGGCACAGAAGCGGTACTTGTCAAGCAGGGGCCGGACACCCCCGCACATCCGGCTCAAAAAATTTTTTTGCAGCCCAAATTGCGAGAAATCGGCGGTTCATCGCAAAAGTTTCCGAATCGTAACCGGTCAAAAGTCACCCGCCGGTAACCAGGTTACCGCATTGTGCGTACTTTACGCCGGGCAAAAAGGGGTGTATCATGGCCTCGTCAGCCGGGGCACGCCGAGATGCCCCGCACACCCAATGCAATAATCCTGGAGGATGCTCACGGCGCCATCGCCGACTTCTCCGGCAACCCTCCCTACGAGTTCTGATTCCCGTTTCGTGCAGATCGCCTTGGAAACGCTGTTTTCAGGGCGTTTTGCCGTTTGGTACCGCAAAGGAGGTCTTTCTATGACCCAGACCGAACGCCGCCGTTTTTTGCTCAGCCGCCTGCTGTCAGAAGCCCCCGAATACCGGCATCTGGCCGTCCCGGACGATGCCGCCGGGCAGAAGCAGCTGCTGCGCGCACTGCTCAATGTGCGCCCGCCCCGGGATGCCAGCCCGGAGTTTTTGCAGGTGCAGGACGAATACCTGCGCGCCGAGCTTGCCCAGAAGGGCGTTACCGTCCTTGAAGGCCTGACCCCCGCCGCCCGCTGCGGGGAAGCTGCCCTTTACCTGTGGCAGGGCGACATCACCACGCTGCAGTGCGACGCCATCGTCAACGCCGCCAACAGCGGCATGACCGGCTGCTATGTGCCCGGCCACCGCTGCATCGACAACTGCATCCATACCTTTGCCGGGGTACAGCTGCGCAGCGCCTGTGCCCGCCTGATGGCGCAGCAGGGCCACGAGGAGCCCACCGGGCAGGCCAAACTCACCCCGGCCTTCAACCTGCCCTGCCGGTATGTCCTGCACACGGTGGGGCCCATCGTGACCGGGCGCGTCACCGCACGGGACCGCGCTCTGCTGGCCTCCTGCTACTGCGCCTGTCTGACGAAGGCCGCAGAAGCCGGGCTGGAAAGCATCGCATTCTGCTGCATCTCCACCGGCGTGTTCTGTTTCCCGAATGAGGATGCGGCAGAAATTGCCGTACAGACTGTGAAGGAGTTCCTGCAAACGCCCACAACCATCAAAAAGGTGATCTTCAATGTTTTCAAAGATTTGGACAAGGAAATCTACACCCGACTGCTCACAGCCTGAGCAGCTCAAAAAGGCCCTGCACGAGGCTGATGCCGTCATCATCGGCGCAGGAGCCGGGCTGTCCACCTCCGCCGGGTTCACCTACGCCGGGGAACGATTCCGAACATATTTTTCCGATTTTGCCAGCAAATACGGCTTTACGGATATGTATTCCGGCGGCTTTTACCCTTACCCCACCATGGAGGAATACTGGGCGTACTGGAGCCGGTACATTTATATCAACCGCTATCAGAACGCCCCAAAGGCCCGCCGTCCATCTCTTTTGGCTCCGGCTTGATGGCCGCTTTTAACTGCGGTGTATTGACCGAACCGAGCTGGAACAGATGATCCGCGAACACGGATTTATCGTTTCCGACAGCTAAAATGTATTTCAGCAGATCTCCCGTAATATGCCGGGCCGTACCATCCGACCGAAATTTCCGTCGTAGTTCAGGTTTCCACGCAAGAATGACAGAGCATTCCCGTCCTCTCGCTGCAGTCCTGCACCCCCGATAAAAAGCTGCCCGCATACCGTGTGATCTTGTCACATCCGGTATGCGGGCAGCTTGTCTTTTCTGATTTTACGCGCTTTTGGGGCTTATTTTGCCACGATCTCGTCGGCCAGAGCGTCCATCTGGGCTTCCGCGGCAGCATTGGCAGCAGAGCGGATGGTGACCACGTTCTCGCAGATCGTGATGTTCTTCATGCCTTCCAGCTCGGCGCACATGAGTTTGGCAGCCATGGGGGCCCAGGTGCCGTTCTCCATCAGGCCGACGGTACGGTTCTGGAACGCCTTGGTCTTGAGGTGGGTCAGCAGGGACTCCATCGGCGGGAAGAGGAAGCCGTCATAGGTGGCGCAGGCCAGAACGATCTTTCCGCAGCGGAATGCCTCGGTGACGGCGTAGGACACATCGGTGCGGGTCAGGTCCATCTCCACCACCTTTGCGCCCTTGGCACGCAGCTTTTCGGCCATGGTGTGGGCCGCGGCGCGGGTATGGCCGTGGATGGAAGCACTGGCCACAAGGATCTTTTCCGGCTCCTCCGGCTTGTAGCTGGACCAGGTATCATAATAGGCCAGATACTTGCCCAGGTCCCCGGTGAGCACCGGGCCGTGCAGCGGGCAGATGGTGGCAATATCCAGTGCGGCTGCCTTTTTGAGCAGTGCCTGCACCTGCGGGCCGTACTTGCCCACGATGTTCAGGTAATACCGGCGGGCTTCGCTGGCCCAGTCGGCCTTTTCGTCAAACTTTGCCACCGCCCCGAAGCGGCCGAAACCGTCGGCGGAGAACAGCACCTTTTCGCTGCTCTCATAGCTGACCATGACCTCCGGCCAGTGCACCATGGGTGCAAACACAAAGGTGAGGGTGTGGCTTCCCAGAGACAAGCTCTCGCCGTCCTTCACCACCACACGGCGCTCCTTGGCCACGGCATCCGGGCCGAAGAACTGCTCCATATACATAAAGGTCTTGGCGTTGCCCACCACCTTCATGTCCGGGTACTTAGCGGCCAGGCGGGCAATGTTGGCACCATGGTCCGGCTCCATGTGGGAGACCACCAGATATTCCGGCATGCGGTCGCCCAGCGCTTCGGTGAGGTTAGCCAGCCAGGCATCCGTGGCACGGTTGTCCACCGTATCCAGAATGGCGACCTTTTCATCCAGAATGACATAGGAGTTGTAGCTGACGCCGGTAGGCACCGGGTACTGACTTTCAAACAGGTCGATGGTGGTATCGTCCACCCCCACGCCCAGAATGGTATTGCTGATCTTCTGTACGCTCATAAATCCCATGCTCCTTTATTTTTATGCTGTGCCGCAGAAAGCGGCCGATTTTTCTTAAGAACAATTCCTAGTATAGCATATCGTCAGAAATTTAGCAAGAGGGATCTGCGGCTTTTCCTGCCCCCTGACCACAACCGTTATTCATCGCCCCTGCTTTCCGGCAGGCGGGCAGACACGGGGCGGCCCGGCTCGGTGTCCAGCTCCAGCAGGGCCGCAGCGCTGGCGTCATCCATCGTCTGTACGGCCCGCAATTTGCGGCTGATGGCACGGCTGCGCACGCCGATGAGATTATCCAGCTCTTCGTCGGTCTGGCGCAGACGCTGCTGCAGCTTGGAAAGCCCCTGCCCGAACTTGTCGAACTCAGTCTTGACGGCACCCAGCAGCTGCCACACCTCGCCCGAACGCTTCTGGATGGCAAGGGTCTTGAAGCCCATCTGCAGGCTATTGAGCAGGGCCGCCATGGTGCTGGGGCCGGCCACGTTCACCTGATAGTCCCGCTGCAGCACCTCCAGCAGGCCCGCATTCACCACCTCGGCGTACAGGCCCTCGAAGGGCAGAAACAGGATGCCGAAGGCTGTGGTATAAGGCGGCTCCACATACTTTTCGCGGATGTCCTTGGCCTCGCTGCGCAGCACCAGTTCCAGTGCATGGCGGGCGTTTTCCACAGCCTGCGCATCGCCGGATGCCTGCGCATCCTGCAGGTGGGCGTAGGTATCACCGGGGAACTTGGAGTCGATCGGCAGCCAGACACTGCCGCCGTCGGCACCCGGCATTTTGATAGCGTACTCCACCCGCTGGGTGCTGCCGGGGATGGTGGCCACATTGGTGTCGTACTGCTCTGGGGCCAGAATTTCTTCCAGAATGGCTCCCAGCTGGATCTCGCCCAGGATGCCGCGGGTCTTGACGCCCGACAGCACCTGTTTCAGGCCGCCCACATCGGCGGCAAGGCTCTGCATCTCACCCAGGCCCTTGTACACCTGTTCCAGCTGGGCGTTGACCGCCTTGAAGCTCTCGGTCACCCGCTTCTGCAGGGCATCCTGCAGCTGCTCGTCCACCGTGCAGCGGATCTCGTCCAGCTTCTGGGCATTCTGTGCCTGCAGGGCGGCCATGCTTTCGGCCAGCGTTTTGCGCATTTCTTCCAGCTTGCGGGCGTTGGAAGCTTCCAGCCCCTGCAGGCGCTGTTCCATGGTCTGCTGCTGCGCGGCCTGCCCGGCATTCAGGGTGCTGCTCATACCCTGCACAGCGGTCTGCAGCGTTTCGCTGATGCCGCGCATGGCGTCGTAGTTCTGCCGGGCCAGCTCGGCCTGCTTCTGGGCAAAGAGCTTCGACTGGGCGTCCAGCTGCTGACGCACCCACTCTTTGAGGGCTTCGTCGTCCTGCCGGGGTGCCTGTTTGCCGGAGCGGTACAGCAGCAGTGCCTGCAGCAGGCAGATGGCCACCAGCAGAACCGTATACAAAAGCGAAAGAAATTCCATGAGATGTCTCCTTATAAAATCCAAGATCCGGGCCGTGCAGATGCAAAGCCCGGACCTTTTGCTTTTTACAGTGTCTCGTAGCGGCGCAGCGTCTGGCTCCACTGCAGCTGCTCGCCGTACAGGCCCACACCGTCGGCTTCCACCTCGCCCACCTGATTGTCACAGGGGTCGGCGCGGAAGGAGCACATGGGCGGGTCAAAGGGTGCGCAGAGGGCACGGTTGGCCACCATGCGGCCGGTGTCCAGATTGCCAAAGTAGTGCAGGCGCATCTTCTCATTCCCGGCGCGGGCCATGGAGGCACCTGCCGAGCAGTCGGCGTACATCC
>ERZ894203.627-NODE-627-length-26271-cov-28.009231_pt1 | contig 26271 bp, 18 predicted proteins | sample MGYA00380286_ERZ894203 | MGnify/ENA primary metagenome ERZ894203 (study PRJEB32331, sample SAMN06328484) | human gut metagenome | biome: human gut microbiome; feature: stool | host: Homo sapiens | collected 2014-02-06 ... | reverse complement strand
ACGTGATTTGTAATCTCGGGGTCGTTGGTTCGAATCCGACAAGAGGCTCGAAAGAGGCGGGTTGTTATGATCCGCCTCTTTTGTGCGTTGTCCCTCGCCCGGGGAGAAAATAAAAAAGCCACCGGTGTTGTTGCGGTGGCTTGTGTACATAATGAAGTTTAGTCAAGTTTGAGAATATGCAGATTCTCTCTGTTATTTTCATTAATAACAATTGCGGGGGGCGGATTGTTTAAATAGTTGTTTCCTTTTTTTAGTTTGTCGTATGTCTTCGTTCGTTTTTCCCGTTTTTTCCGTAATTTTGCAGCCGAATCAAACAACAAATTAATTTTTTAAGAATAAAAGAATGGGTGGTTTTTTCGGTACAGTCTCTAAGGCTGAATGCGTTACCGACTTGTTTTACGGTACGGACTATAATTCACATTTGGGAACCAAGCGGGCCGGTATGGCAACTTATGCTGAAGGCGAAGGGTTCATGCGTTCGATCCATAACCTGGAAAGTTCATATTTCCGCACGAAGTTTGAAGGCGAGCTTTCGGGATTCCGCGGCAAGGCGGGGATAGGGATAATCAGCGACACTGATCCGCAGCCAATTATGATCAATTCTCATCTGGGAAAATTTGCCATCGTAACTGTGGCGAAGATAAACAACATGGAGGAGCTGGTGGCTGAGATGCTTCAGAACAACATGCACTTTTCTGAAATGAGCATGAGCAAGACAAACCAGACTGAGCTTGTGGCTCTGCTGATTGTGCAAGGCAAGGATTTTGTTGACGGCATTGAAAATGCGTTCAAGAAGATAAAGGGATCTTGCTCGATGCTGATCCTCACCGAAGACGGAATTATCGTGGCCCGCGACAAATGGGGACGCACGCCTATTGTAATCGGAAAGAAAGAAGGCGCATACGCTGCTACAAGCGAGTCGAGCAGTTTCCCTAACCTGGATTATGAGATAGACCGGTATGTAGGGCCTGGAGAAATTATCCGCATGCGTGCCGACGGGCTGGAGCAGATGCGCAAGCCGAACGAGCAGATGCAGGTTTGTTCGTTCCTGTGGGTGTATTATGGATTCCCCGTATCGTGCTATGAGGGCCGGAATGTAGAGGAAGTGCGCTTTACCAGCGGCTACAAGATGGGAAAGACCGACACGTCGGAAGTAGACTGTGTGTGCGGAATCCCGGATTCGGGCGTTGGCATGGCTTTGGGATATGCCGAAGGAAAAGGCGTGCCTTACCATCGCGCGATTGCCAAATATACGCCAACCTGGCCGCGCAGCTTTACGCCGAGCAATCAGAGCATGCGCTCGCTGGTGGCAAAGATGAAGCTGATACCGAACCGCTCGATGCTTCAAGGCAAGCGGATGCTGTTTTGCGACGATTCGATTGTGCGGGGCACCCAGTTGCGCGACAATGTGAAGATTCTCTATGAGTATGGAGCAAAGGAAGTGCACATGCGCATTGCGTGTCCGCCCCTGATTTATGGCTGTCCTTTTATCGGCTTCACTTCGTCGAAGAGCGACATGGAACTGATAACCCGCCGCATCATCAAAGAGATTGAAGGGGACGAGAATGCGAAACTGGACAAATATGCTACGACGGATTCTCCGGAATATAATGCGCTGGTTGAGCGTATACGTGCCCGTTTCGGCCTGACTTCCCTGCGGTTCAATACGCTGGAAACTCTGATTGAAGCGATCGGACTGCCGAAATGCAAGGTCTGCACCCATTGTTTTGACGGGTCAAGCTGCTTCTGACAGCAGCGCGGGCTTCTTCCGGAAAAGTGTGTTGCGATAAGGGCAATGCGAATATAAAGAAGCGGCGGCACGGAGAAAATACGGATTCCACTTTTGTGAAAACCGGTTTCTCCGTGCCGTTTTGTTCAGGATTTTTCCTGGCGTGTGCCAGACTTGCAGGCTTGAGGGGGGCTTCAGAATGCTTCTGTCATGTTGAAGTAGAACAAGTTCTGTCTGTTTGTGAAGTCCCTTCCCAGATCGAGGCGCACGTTCATCCGCGGCTGCACCTCTATGCGCAGTCCGAGGCCGGCATTGGGAAGCACTCCTTCAACCTTGCCCGGATTGGGACCCATGAATCCGCATCCTCCCCACGCCACGAACCCGAGGCGGTTTAGCACTTTCTTTATCCAGTTGCTTTTGTCGGTATTGAACATGTGCCGGTATTCCACGATGGCCAGATGGGATGACTTGTCGCGGTATTGTCCCTGATAATATCCGCGCAAGTCGAAAGGAGTTCCCGTAAGCACATATTTGTTGAGGGGGATGTCTTTGTCTTTACCGAAAGTATGCTTGCTTTGCACGGTCCATGCCAGCACCCTCCGTTTCCCTACATTGAGGTATTGGCGGTAGTCCAGCTCTATGCGGTAGAAGTTGGTGTTGCTTCCGAGGAACTTTTCATACAAAAGCCCTGATACGTTCAGGTAGATTCCTTTGTATGGGTTGGCTGGCACGTCGCGCGTGTCGTACGTGGCGAGAAAGCCGACGCCTGAACTGAAATTCTTGTATCCTTCATCCGTGCCTCCCGCTCTGACGTAGTCGGGCTGGTCAATCATGTGTTTGGCAGGATCGGTGATGTGGTCATAGGTGATGTCTACTTGAGGGCCGGCAAAGAAGTTGCTCTCTCCGATTCTGAACAGAAACCAAGGGTTTATCTGTATTCCGCTGTACCTGTACTGGCTGGTTGTGTCGCTTCTTACGTAATTCTTGTTCGTGTCATAGCCGACTCCGTAAAAGTTTTCTTGCGTGTTTTTGTAAGAGAACTGTCCGAAAATGCGGAATTTGTCGTTCTTGAAGAACAGCTGGGGCTTGACAAATACATTCAGCCCTCCGTTGAACATGAATGCCAGTGCTGCCGGTACGACAGAACGGCGCATGGCAGTGTCTTTCGGATTGATGCGGAATGTCATCAGCGCGCTTCCGCCCACCAGAACACCGAAGTCGGGCGTGTAGCTCGGTCCTCCCAAAATGTTATAGTGGAAATTCCTGTTTGCGATTTTTTGTCTGCGCAGTTCTTTGGCTGCCTGTTTTCGTGCATGCCGGATGCTGTCGTTGTATGCAGTTGTCTGTTCCGTCAAGTTCTCTTTTGCGGCTGTAGGCTCTTGGGCAGTAACGCGGAAAACGACGAGTTGCAGGATTGTTATGCACAAAAGTATTTCTTTTCTCATTCGGATCGGTTCGTTTGATTGGAAAAGCGGTTTTCTTAACCTTGGCAAAAATACAAAACTTTATTCATATAACGTTTGTTTAGCGGCAACTGTTTTCGGGCTTTATTATTATAAAGAATCGAAAAAAGAGCAATCTTTTTGGTCATTCGAGGGTTATTGATTATTTTTACCATTGATTTAAAGAGTGATTTTATGACAATTATAGAACGATTTTTGAAGTATGTTTCATTCGATACGCAGTCGGATGAATCTGCCGGCGTGACTCCGAGCACTGAAAAGCAGATGGTGTTTGCAAGATACTTGAAGACAGAACTCGAGGAACTGGGATTGAAGGATATATCTTTGGATGAAAACGGATATTTGTTCGCGACTTTGCCTTCAAATGTTTCCCGTCCGATTCCTGTGATCGGATTTATCGCCCATATGGATACAAGTCCGGACATGAGCGGCGAGAACGTGAAGCCGAGGATAGTAGAAAAGTATGATGGAACAGATATCGTGCTTTCGGCCGATGGCCACATCGTGCTTTCGCCGAAAAGTTTTCCGGAACTGCTTGACCATGTGGGCGAAGACCTGATAGTGACCGACGGCCATACATTGCTGGGAGCTGATGACAAGGCCGGCATTGCAGAGATTGTAGGAGCGGTGGCCTATTTATTGGAACATCCGGAAATAGAACACGGAGATATCCGCATAGGATTTAACCCGGACGAAGAGATCGGACTGGGAGCGCATAAGTTTGATGTCGAGAAGTTCGGTGCCAAGTGGGCTTACACGATGGACGGAGGAGAAGTGGGCGAACTCGAGTTTGAAAACTTTAACGCAGCTTCTGCAACGGTCAGCGTGAAGGGACTGAATGTGCATCCGGGCTATGCAAAGAATAAAATGATCAATTCTTTGCTTGTTGCCAATGAATTTGTGTCGATGCTTCCGTCTGGTGAAACTCCTGCAAAAACAGAGGGATATGAAGGATTTTTCCATCTGGTAGGAATGGAGGGAGAGGTTGAGCATACTTCTGTCAGCTATATTATCCGCGACCACGACCGTGAAAAGTTTGAAGCGCGGAAGTGTCTGATGCTTGAATGTGCAGGCAAACTGAACGAGAAATACGGTGAAGGCACTGTTTCCGTCGAATTGAAAGACCAGTATTATAACATGCGCCAGCAAGTAGAGCCTTTGATGCATATTATTGACCTGGCTTTTGCCGCCATGCAGGAAACCGGAGTGGAGCCGAAGGTGAAGGCCATTCGCGGCGGAACAGACGGTGCTCAGCTCTCGTTCAAGGGGCTTCCGTGTCCGAATATCTTTGCCGGAGGACTGAATTTCCACGGACGCTATGAGTTTGTTCCCGTGCAGTCTATTGAAAAAGCCATGAAAGTGGTAGTGAAGATTGCTGAACTGACGGCCAAGAGGTATTGATGGATTTCCGCCAAAAGCGCAGAAGCGCCGGGCCCAGAACAGTCAATATGGATTTGCCTTTTTGTGTGGCATCTGCTTTTTCGAAGGATTCTGTGTCTTTGCGCCTCTGTGCAGGCTTCAGTTTCTTTGCGTGTTTTTCTTTTACGACCTTAATACTTTATGATATATGAAAACGACTCCGTTTACCGAGATTCACATAGCTCTCGGTGCTAAAATGCATGAATTTGCCGGCTATAATATGCCGATTGAGTATCCTGCCGGCATTATTGAAGAACACCTGACCGTATGCAACGGTGTGGGAGTATTTGACGTGTCGCACATGGGCGAATTCTGGGTGAAAGGTCCCCATGCGCTTGAATTTCTGCAAGACGTGACGTCAAACAATGCAGCGGCTCTTGTTCCGGGAAAAGTGCAGTATTCTTGTCTGCCGAACGAAGAAGGGGGCATTGTGGATGACCTTGTTGTGTATGATTACGGCGGCGACAAATACATGATGGTGGTCAATGCAGCGAATATCGACAAGGACTGGAACTGGTGTGTTGCGCACAACCGTGCGGGGGCTGTGCTTGAAAACTCTTCCGACCGTATCGGACAGTTGGCGGTGCAAGGACCGAAGGCGTTGCCGACGCTTCAGAAACTGACATCGCTGGATCTTTCTGAAATTGCCTATTATACATTTAGAGTGGGCGAACTGGCCGGAGTGCCTGAAGTGATCATCTCCAACACGGGATATACTGGAGCGGGAGGCTTCGAACTGTATTTCCGTCCGGAAGATGCCATAAAGATATGGAATGCTGTTTTTGATGCCGGAGCAGAGTTCGGAATCAAGCCGATCGGACTGGGGGCGCGCGATACGCTCCGTATGGAAATGGGATTCTGCCTGTATGGAAACGACATTGACGACACGACTTCGCCTATCGAGGCCGGACTGGGATGGATTACGAAGTTTGTTGACGGCAAGAATTTCACGGCCCGTTCCATTCTTGAGCGGCAGAAGGCCGAAGGCGTTTCGCGCAAGCTGGTAGGTTTTGAGATGATCGATCGCGGCATCCCGCGCCACGGATACAAGCTGACGGATGCAGACGGCAATGAAATCGGTCATGTGACTTCGGGCACAATGTCCCCGATAAGGAAGATCGGAATAGGTTTGGGATACGTGAAGACAGAATACTCAAAACCGTCTTCCGAAATCTTTCTGGACAATCGCGGACGGAAGCTGAAGGCAATGGTTGTCAAGCCGCCGTTCAGGAAATGAGGTTTCAAAATGTAACCTGCTCTTTGCAAAAAGGGCAGGCTATGACTAAAAATAGTGAAATTTTTCCGTAATTGGACTTGCGGATATGTTTTGTAACAATTTTTACACCGAGTGGAATGCTCGTTTAATGAAGAACTTTTTTATCTTTGCGGTGTAAAAAAAGAAAACCATACACTTATACTATAAACTTAAAACATTAAGAATTATGGAATTTATTACAAACGAAAAGCTTACCATCGTTGGTGCTGCCGGTATGATCGGTTCTAACATGGCTCAGACTGCTATCATGATGGGCCTTACTCCTAACATCTGTTTGTACGACCCGTATGCTCCGGGGTTGGAAGGCGTGGCTGAAGAATTGTATCACTGCGGTTTCGAAGGTGTAAACGTAACCTTCACTTCTGACATCAAAGAAGCTCTGACTGGTGCTAAATATATCGTAAACTCAGGAGGCGCTGCCCGTAAAGCCGGCATGACTCGCGAAGATCTGTTGAAAGGCAATGCAGCCATCGCTGAAGAATTCGGAAAGAATGTTAAGCAGTACTGCCCGGATGTTAAGCACATTGTGGTTATCTTCAACCCGGCCGACATCACCGGACTGATCACTTTGCTGTATTCAGGATTGAAACCTTCTCAGGTTACAACTTTGGCTGCTCTTGACTCAACTCGTCTGCGCAGCGAACTGGCCAAGTATCTCGGCGTATCTATGGACGCTGTTGAAAACTGCCGCACATACGGCGGACACGGCGAACAGATGGCTGTATTCGCTTCTACAGCTAAGGTGAACGGCAAGCCGCTGATTGACATCATTGGCACTGACGCACTGCCGAAAGAAACATGGGCTGAAATCCAGCAGAAAGTTACTAAGGGCGGAGCTAACATCATCGCTCTGCGCGGACGTTCTTCATTCCAGAGCCCGGCTTACGTATCTATCGAAATGATCGGTGCAGCTATGGGCGGAAAAGCATTCCGCTGGCCGGCCGGCACTTACATCTCAAACGACAAGTACGACCACATCATGATGGCTTGGGAAACTTCAATCTCTGCTGACGGCTGCCACTGCGCTGCTTTGAACGGAACTCCGGAAGAACAGGCTGCTTTGGACAAGAGCTATGCTCATCTCTGCGAATTGCGTGATGAAGTTATCGCTATGGGCGTTCTTCCTGCAATTTCAGAATGGAACAAGCTGAACCCGAACATCAAGTAATTGAGGATTCTGCGAATCTGACCTCGCGGATTGTCTTTGGACATGCCGGAGGAACTGAATAAGAATAGATGGCTGTGTGCCGGATTATACGCTTTGCTTAGGTTACGGGCATTTGTCGGGCAGCAGCATTTCTAGCCGAAAAGGGCTGGCTTCACAAACGAAGTCAGCCCTGATTTTTTTGTCTGAAAATTTTGTCAGGCTGCGATAATAACCCCAGCTTTCTTGGTCGAATCTCTGTTTTCAGCCTGAAGATGCATATCTTCAGCTTAGAGATGCATATCTTTAGGCTAAAGATACATATCTCCAGGCTGGAGATAAAGGTTTTGTGCCCTTTTCAGGATTTTGTCAGGCGTGTGCGGCACGTTTGCGGCGCCGGTGTCTGCGGTTCTGCATGTTCTTCCTTTGGTGAAGAATATACCGGCGGCGGATCTGGAAGGCACTCAGTCCGCCTACGACGCCCAGTATCAGGATAACGATGCCGCCGTTCAGGTTGTCACCCTTTACGCGCGACCATATTTCCAATACATTTACGGTCTTGTCGCCAAAGTCACGGATCATGGCGCAGCGTTCGATGACCGACAGGTCCGGATACTTCGTGTTGAGGAGTCTTGCATGGCTGGCTTCCGGACCGAAAAAGTAGCTGGCATCTACGTATGCTGCCGTTTCATCGATGCTGGCATCCAGGATGTCCTTTGAGGCGATGGAACTCACGTATCCGGTAGCCTCCATGTTGCGCAGGGCGATGTCGGGCCTGCACAGAAAATTGATGAAATAGCTTGCCGCCTCTCTGTTTCTGGCGTATTTGGGGATTACCCATCCGTCGTACCATACGTTGCTCCCTTCTTCGGGCACTGTATATCCCAATTCCACGCCTACCTCTGCCGCTTCTTCGATGGCCCATTGCGCGTCGCCGCTCCATGTCATGTTTATCCAGGCCTTGCCTTTCGTCATCATTTCTTTTCCGAAATCGGCTTCCCATCCGGCCACGTTCGGCTTCAGCAGCTTGAGGTATTTCTCTACCGTATCCATGGCAGCGGGTGAATAGTCATTCATCAGAGCGGGTACGGTTGTTTTGTGTTCTGCCAGCTGCCTGCGGCAGGCATACAGCATGGCGGTGCCGTATGAATCCCGGTATGAGTCTTTCATCAGAATCTTCCCTGCGTACCGCTTGTCCCACAGGCAGCCCCACGACTTCAGATCTTCCTCCCTGAGGTATTGCTTGTTGTAGAGCAGTCCTGCGGTTCCCCACATGTAGCATACGGCATAACGGCTCGCCGGCTTGTCGCCCGGCACGGTCAGCCTGTCGATTTGCTGGCGGATATACGGGGCTACATTGTGCATGTAGTTGGGCGAGTTCAGGAAAAGCGTGTCGATGGGCAGCAGCAGCTTCTTGCGGAGCATGCGTTCGATGATGTATTCGGAAGGGCACACGACATCGAAATCTTCGTGCCCTCGTTCGATTTTGGTGAGCATGATCTCGTTGATGTCAAATGTCTGGTACACGATTCTTATATCTTTTCCGGTGTGTTCCTTGTAGTACTTGCAGAAATCGTCCAGAACCCCTTCACCGATGTAGTCTGCCCAGTTATATATTTTCAGGATATGTTCTCTGGAATCATCGGTGTCATTGTAGCAGCTTGATAGTCCCATACATGCCAGGACCAGTCCCGACAGAATCAAACACAGTTTTTTCATTTTGTTTTCGTTCGGCTTTTCAAATCGGATTGTTGTTCTTGTTTTTAGCTTTGTCTGCACGCCGGTTGATGATGATGAGCAGCAGCAGGATGACCACGAATATGATGGCAGACAGCGGACGCAGTTCGGGAGTAAGCCCTCCCTTGCGCGCATCGGCATAAATGTAGGTGGACAAGGTTTCGAGGCCCTGGTTGCCGATGGTGAACACTGTCACGGCAAAATCATCGATCGAGATGGTCAGTGCCAGAAGGAATCCGCTGATCATCCCCGGACGTATTTCGGGAACGATTACCTTCCATAGAGCCTGCATCGGAGTGGCTCCCAGATCGAGTGCGGCTTCATACAGGTTGGGATTCATCTGCTTCAGGCGGGGCATTACGCTCAGCACGACATAAGGAGTGCAGAAGGTGATGTGCGCCAGGACAACGGTTGTGAATCCTTGGGTTATCCCTAGCGACACGAAAAGCAGGAAGAGGGATACGCCGGTTATGATGTCGCCGTTCAGGACGGGTATCGTATTGATGAATCCCATTGCCTTGCGTCCTCGCGCGCGGAGGTTGAAGATGCCGATGGCGGCAATGCTTCCGAGCAGGGTGGAGACCGTTGCGGCGATCAGTGCGATGGCGATTGTGTTGAGAAATGCGTTCATCAGCGAATGATGCTCCCCGGTGTTCATCAGCGACTTGTACAGGTTGAGGGAAAAGCCGGTCCAGTTGCCCAGCACCTTGGCTTCGGTGAAAGAAAACACCACAATTATCAGAATGGGAGCGTACAGCAGAGTCAGCAGCACCCACAGATAAGTCTGCATGAGAATCTTCTTTACCATGGTTCGCCTCCTTTCTTCGAACTGTCATTATCTTCCGTGCTGAACACGGAAGTGGCTGCAATAAGGAAAAGCATGATCAGGGATAAGGCTGCTCCATAGTTCCACAGGCTGTTGTTGATGTTTTCCTGAATCGTGGTTCCGAACAGCTTGATGTTGTTCATTGTCAGCAGTTCCGCGATGGCGAAAGTTGAGATGGTCGGCATGAATACCATCATGATGCCGCTGACAATTCCGGGCATGGATAATGGAAGCACCACTTTCCAGAAAACCTGTACCGAATTGGCGCCTAAATCTTCTGCCGCTTCCATGTAACTTTTGTCCATTTTCTGCAGCGTATCATAGATGGGATAGATCATGAAAGGGATAAAATTGTAGATCATGCCGAAAATCAAGGCTCCTTCCCCCAGCGGCAGCTGGGCAAAGTCGAAAAGCGCCACGGTTGCCAGCGTGCGTATCAGAATGTTCACCCACATCGGCAGGATGAAGAGCATGATCAGCGTTTTCGAGTAGCTCGAACTGCTCCGGCTCAATATCCATGCGGCAGGGTAGCCGAGGATGATGCATCCCAGCGTGGTGAGGATGGCTATTCCGATGGAGTAGATAAACGTGTTCACCGCTTCGGGATGGGCGAAGAATTTGGTGAAATTTCCCAATGTAAGGTTTCCGGCTTCGTCTGTAAACGCATAGACAACAATCAGCAGCAGCGGAATGATGACAAAGATTACGGAAAAAATCAGGTAGGGTAGTGTCCAGCTTTTTCGTGAAGCAAAAAACAGATGGATTTTTGTCATGGCCTTTTATGCTTTATTTGAAAGTCACGCGAATGTCTTCCGGGCGGATTGAAATGCCCACACGGTCGCCGTCGTCCCAGACATCATTCGTGTCGACGAATACATTTTCGTCCCAGTCCGACAGAACGGTGAGGTGGTAATGGTTGCCCTTGTATAAGATAAACTTCACTTCTCCGGTCAGGATTCCGTCTTCTGCATTGTCCAGCAGTTCAATCTTGTCGAAGTCAACGTTCACGGTCACGTGTTCCCAGTCCTTCGATTGGTCGCTCATGTCTGTGTGCATGCATTCAAATTCGCAGCCCAGAAACTCTACGTGGGTTTCGTCTTTCATTCTTCCTTCGAAGGCATTGCAGATGCGCTCTTTCTTCATGATATGGATGTCGAAAGGCTTGACAATCAGTCCTACTTCCTTACCTGCCTCAAAAGCGTGATAATCCTGAACCGTAAACTCGTATCCGTCGCACAGGACAACCATTTCATAATGCACACCCTTGAATATGCACGACTGCACCACGCCTCGCAGCTGGGCTTTGGTCTTGTCGGATGCCGGGAATATATACAGGTCTTCCGGGCGTATGACAACATCGACGGGCACGTTCTCGCCGAATTCTTCGTCTACGCATTCAAAGTCTTTTCCGCAAAAGCTGACAAGCCTGTCTTTCTTCATTATGCCGTTCAGGATATTGCTCTCGCCGATAAAGTCGGCCACAAACGAATTGACCGGCTCATTGTAGATGTCTGTAGGAGTGCCTGTCTGCTGGATTTTTCCTTCCGACATGACGACGATGGTGTCGCTCAAGGTCAGCGCCTCTTCCTGGTCGTGCGTGACATAGACGAAAGTGATGCCCAATGTCTTGTGCATTTCTTTCAGTTCCATTTGCATGTCCTTGCGCATTTTCAGGTCGAGAGCCGCCAGCGGTTCGTCAAGCAGCAGCACTTCGGGTTCGTTCACGATGGCTCTGGCAATGGCCACCCGCTGCTGTTGCCCTCCCGACAGCGAGTTGACGTCGCGGTATTCGTAGTCGGTCATTCCTACCATTTTCAGAGCCGCCATCACTTTCCGCGTCATTTCGGCTTTCGGCATCTTCTTCAGTTTCAGGCCGAATGCAATGTTGTCATACACGTTCAGGTGAGGGAATAAGGCATATTTCTGAAACACGGTATTCACCGGACGCTTGTGCGGCGGTGTTTGCGTTATTTCCTTTCCGTTAATCAGAATCGTTCCTTCCGAGGCTGTCTGGAAGCCGGCTATGAGTCGCAGAAGAGTTGTTTTCCCGCAGCCTGAAGGCCCCAGGATGGTGACGAATTCTCCTTTCCTTATGGACAGGTTGACGTTGTCCAGTGCAGTCTTGTCATCGAAAAACTTCGACACGTTTTTCACTTCGATGATCGGTTTGTTCTCGCTTTGCATCGTATTAAAATCAAATTCGGCGCAAAGTTACATTTTAATTCATTCTAAGATGCAAATCCGCCGGAATTTCTTTCCCGTTTGAGAAAAACGAAACAGAAATGAAACCTGTTTTACATATTTATGCAGAAGCGGCAAGGATACTATTTCATGTTGCCGAAATAGATGTCCAGCAGTTTTCTTGCTGCTGAAAAAGAAGTGACTTTTCCGCTGAGGACTTCCTCCTCCTGCTTTGGCAGTATCCGGGCAATGGTGTCGTCATTGTAGAAGTTGTCGCGCAAATGTTCGTTGATGGTTTCGTACATCCAGAACTTTGACTGTTCGTTTCTCCGGTGCTGGAAATACCCGTTTGCTTTTACAAACGTGATGTATTTGTAAACCATGTCCCATATTTCTTTGATCCCGATGCCGTAAAATCCTGAATAGGTAAGCACTTGCGGGAGCCATCCGGATTCGGGAGCAGGAAAGAGGTGCAGCGCATTGCGGAAGTGCGTTGCGGCCAGCTTGGCTTTTTCTATGTTATTTCCGTCTGCCTTGTTGATTACAATTCCATCTGCCATTTCCATGATTCCCCGCTTGATGCCCTGAAGTTCGTCGCCGGTTCCCGCCAACTGGATGAGCAGGAAGAAGTCCACCATCGAATGCACGGCAGTTTCGCTTTGTCCTACGCCTACGGTTTCTACAAAAATCTTGTCGAATCCTGCTGCTTCGCATAGAAAGATGGTTTCACGGGTCTTTCTGGCAACTCCGCCCAATGAACCGGCTGTTGGACTGGGACGTATGAAAGAATCCGGATGTATGGAGAGTTTTTCCATGCGGGTTTTGTCGCCCAGGATGCTTCCTTTAGAGCGTTCGCTGCTTGGGTCGATGGCCAGAACAGCCAGCTTTCCTCCGTACTGTTCCAGCACATGAAGTCCGAAAACATCGATTGATGTGCTTTTCCCGGCACCGGGTACGCCGCTGATGCCCACCCGTATTGAATTTCCCGTGTAGGGAAGACATTTTTCCAGAACCTCCTGAGCCAGTGTCTGGTGTTCCGGTCTGACGCTTTCCACCAAGGTTACTGCCTGGCTCAACACCGTGATGTCCCCTTTCACGATGCCTTCCACATATTCGTTTGCCGACAACTGGCGGCGTTTCGGCTTCTTTCTCAGTTTCAGATAAGGATTAACAACAGCAGGCTGTTCCACTCCCTGGTTTACAGTTAACCCCTTGTATTCTTCCTTGTTTTCGGGGTGTTCCATAAGATCTTTATTTTTCGTTTGACTTCAATTGTGCTTTCACTCGGATGGTAACCATCGGATGTTGCGGGTCGTTTGTAATCATCAGTATACGTGGCGTGCCTTTCACCCTGGGCAGGTTTGCGGCCAGTACAGTCACTTTCATCTTGGTCGATTCGCCCGGCTTGAGTGTTCTTTTCTTCAGGTTAACTCCCAAGGCAATGCTGAATACTTGCATGTCTTGGATTACCAGATCCGACTTTCCCGTATTGGTGATGATTATATGCTGCGATTTCTTTTGGTTCGGACGAAGGTCCATAAACTCCATTTGTTTGGAAGATACGGATATCACCGGAGGATTGTTCTTCTGCTGTTCGGTCAGTTGGGAGAAGTCCGGGAGCAAGGCCACAGATACCGGTATTTCATTTTCTTCGCCTACTTTATCGCCTGAGTATCTTGACAGATAAACAGAGGCTCGGGTAATTCCCAGTTTGGGCAATTTGTCCGTATTCAGCGTTACTTTGATTTTTCCGGCTTTTCCACGTCCCAGTTTGTCGGGTGTCGCTTCTGCCTCCAGATAAGGAGGGAGATGCATGAGCACCGGTGAATAGGCTTTGTTGGAGGTGTTGGCTACCAGCAGTTCGATAGACGGGCGGTCCCCTTTATGGACTGACTCGAAGTTCAGTTCGTCCTGATTCAGCCGGATAGCTCCGATCAGGTACGGATGAGTGAATGAAAAGTTTTTCGCATCGGCGGTTACTTCTCCGTTGAAATTCAGATAAATCGGTTCGATTGCCGCATTGCAGTATATTCCCAGGTCCTTATAGAAATGCCCGATTGCTTCTGCATCGAAAACGGCAGTAATCTCTCCTTTATCTCCCGGCATGACCGGATCTTCCGTCCATTTGGCTTCCATACAGCCGCATGACACTGTAACGTTGGAAACGACAAGCGGCTTGTCGCCGGTGTTTGTGAATTTGTAGCTGACGGTCACCGGATTGCGCCAAAGCACATAGCCCAAGTCTTTCGATTCGCTGTCGAATGTGATTTTCGGCTGCGCCTGGACGAGCAGGCATATAAAAGATATAACTAGTGATGTATAAATCCGCTTCATTTCTTGTCTTGAATTTAGAAACAAAGATAAAGAGAAAAACTTTTGCAAGCAAACTTCCTTTGTCTATTTAATACTTCTTCGGGATGATTTAGTGAAAACAAGAAACATGCCGGATTTGAACTTTAAGCACAAAGCCGCCCAAGCCCAGTATCTTACGCAATGGAATTTCCATCTTTTTCTGTGGCTTGGCGGCTCTGTGTCCTGTTCTTTTGATGTAAACGTCCTTCTTCGTGCAGGCTATTCGGCAACAAGCTTCATGCCTCCGGTGTGGCCGGCGAATTCGGGAGCATAGGCCGACTGGATGCTTGCCATGCCTGCCTGGTAAGTTCCGGCACGGTCCACGTGTACCGTGTATTCAATCATGTAGCTTCCCTTCCGCATCTTGTCGATGAAGAACTCTGTGGAGGCATCCCGGCTCACCTGGTAGTAGCCGATTCCCGTCTTTGCGTTCCAGCGGTAGCCGGAAAGTTGTTCGGACGGCTCGAAGCAGGCGGGACGTTCGTCTTTTATCTGAATGAAGTCCATGTCACGGTCGGCCTTGATGTTCAGGCGGACAGTCAGCTTGTCGCCCACGTTCAGAACAGCGTGCTTGTCGATCCGTTTGCCGTCTTTCAGCACTTCACGGCTGATGGACAAGCCGTTTCCTTTGGCATCTGCCAGTCTGTCCATTTCTTCCAGGTATTGGGCATAAACGGCTCCCCAGCCGATTCCGCTGCCGGTTTTGCTTATTTCTGCACGTTTTATATCAGTATCTGTTCCCGTGTAGGTGCGGCGTGCATAGCCCAGCGCATCGTCCGGCGTTTTCATCTCCATTCTGCCGGCCTTGACGGTCATTTTGCCTGATGTATTCAGCTGGTGTCCTCCGGAGCAAAGCAGTGCATAGATTGCATCTGCCGTTTCCAGCGAGTTGCTCCACGCTTGAACCTGTTTCTGTTTCAGCAGCCATTGCTGCATTTCTGCATGCATTGCCGCATCAGGCTCCACTCTGGCGATGGCTTCCATTGCTGCCACCTGGGTCGGTATCTTATAGCTGTTCCATGAGTACAAAGCTTTTGCCGTGTCAAAATAGCGTCCCATTTCGGGTGTGTACAGCGAATATTCCTTGATGGAGCGGACCAAGGTCATGGCTTCGCTAGCATTGCCTGTACCCTGCATGATGACGGCAATCATCGCTTTTTCACCGATGGAGTATTCAGCGGAGCGGTTCTTTAGTTTCTCCAGCATATATGCGTTGACTGCCTTGTCGGCTTTTGATGCTGCAAACTTGTCCAAAGCACATATATAAAGATACTTTATGGCCAGATTGCTCGGAAGAACGTTCAGCTCATGCATTTCCTCCTGCCGTTTCATGCTTCTGTATTCTTCCTGCATCTGAGCGGTCAGCCAGTTCCAGGCTTTCAGGTACATGCTGTTTATCCGTACATCAGTCACAGCGTTCATCGCTTTCAGCCGTGCCATGAGTTCTGCCACCTGTGTCGTGACAATCCGGCTTCCGGCCATTCCGTCAAACCATGACCAGCTTCCGTCTGTGTGCTGCATCTTGCCCAGACGGTCCACGCTTGTCTGCAACTGGCTTTTCATCCGGTTCAAGTCGAACAGTACGGCGATGCGGCGTTTCTGTTCGCTTTCGTCGGTTGCTTCTGTCAGCCAGGGCGTTTCATTGAGCAGCATGTTCTTCAGATCCTGGTTCTGTTCCAGTTTGCTCAGCCACGTATCCTTGTCGGTGCTTTGAGATGCCCATGCGCTGAACACCTGTCTGATTTCCGGATTCTTGTCGAGAATCAGTTGCGCAAGCGCATTGCCGTAATAAGCTCCAGCCCATGCAAAAGCATTCTCACTGTCGGGGTTGGAAAGAACCGGAAGCGCCTGCACTGCATACCAGACCGGATTGGCCGTCAGTTCAAAGCTCAACCGGCGGCCGGTTGCTGTTTTGCTCTGCTTGTTGAAAAGGTCATCCAGTTCCAGTGTCTTGCTTTCATTGTCTTTCAACTGGAACGGCAAGGTTTCCGTCACCCACTGTTTGTCGGTCAGTATAGGCAAGTAATGCTGTTCGCCGTCGCTGTATTCTCCGGCATCGGCCACCATGCGGCATATCAGCACATCGTATGTGTCCGTCACTTCATATTCAAAGCTCACTGAGCCGTTCTGGTTAGCCGCCACTTCAAACGGCTGTTCGGATTCGTATACCGTTTTGCCGTCAACCGGATTCACCAGTTGCATGCGTACGATTCCTGCAACGACATTGCCCGAAATGTTGTCTAGCGAAGCTGCTATGACGGCACGGTCGCCTGCGCGCACAAAGCGCGGCATGTTGGGCTGGATCATGAACGGCTTGCTGGTTCTGGCCTTTGCCGTAATCAGTCCGTAGTCCATGCTTTGCGTGTGTGCCATTCCCATCAGCTTCCATTCGGTCACTGCGTCAGGCATGGTAAACACCATCCGCACGGCACCGGCTGAATCGGTGCGCAAATCAGAGTAGAAGAAAGCTGTTTCGGCGAAGTTGTCTCTCAGAGGCACGTATTCCTCATCTGATTCGAGCGAGGACAGCGATGACGCATCAGTTATAGCCATAGAAAAGACTCCATTGTTTGTCTCAAAACCATTTTCCTGTGCAACTGCAGCTTGTTCAACTTCGTCTGCCGCCGCCTTATACAACGCTTTGGAAGAAGCCAGGCTGCGTGCCATCAGCACTTTTCCGCCGCCACGGATGTAAATGTTTCTCTGCCGGAGCGAAGGTACAAACAGGCGGCTGTATCCGTTCGGAAAATCGAAGTCATACACATTCGAATGGCTGTGGTCGTAGAACGGGCTGTACAGAGAGAAATACGTATTCATGGTGTGCATGCCCGGCCATACGGAAGGAGTGTAACGCCGGAAGTTCAGTCTGAAGCTCCATTGATTATCCAGCAGACGGTCGAGAGAGGCGTCATACAGCGTTGCCATGAAGCGTGCATCGGCAGGCTTTCCGTTTCTGTCGAGGATGCTCAGCGTCCATTCTTCTTGTCCGCCCGGCACAAGATTGTCGCGGAAGCTTTCCCATTTCAGCGAAAGTTCTTTCTGCGGTTCCGGCCGGGTGATGGAAACCTGCTTGGTATAGAAAATACCTTTTCTCATGAATGCAAAGCTCACCGTAATGCCGTCGCCATACGCTTCCTTATACGGGTAGACGAATTTGCGGATCTCATTGTCCAGTGTCAGCCGCTCGCTATGGATGCGTTTGGCTCCGCAATAGACGGAGTAGAACACGTACACATCCTGTTCGCTTGAACCCACGTATAAAGTGACCGGATGTTCTTCATTGAATTCCGTACCTTCCTGATAGAACCATTCCGTCGTTTCGTAAGGCGGGCGGACATCGTTTCTGGAGAAGAGAGCAAAATCCTGTTCTGCCTTGCATGTTCTGCCCTGGCTGTCATCGGCCGAAATCTCTATCCGGTATTTTCCGGATGCGCAGTCCAGCAAAGCTTCGGGGATAAAGGCGGTTTGTGAAGGCTGTTCTCCTTGCGCGGCCAGCGAGCCTTTCTTGTCGTCCTTGTCCAGCGTATAAATCCGGTAGCTGACTTTTGTGTCTACCGGCTGGCCGTTCAGGTTGCGCGCGAGGAACTGGATCTTGTCCCGCTTTTCACGCATCACCTTTGCGCTCAGTCCGTCGATTTGCAGACCCATCGACAACTTGCTGACGGGCAAAGACAGACTTCCCGACTGGGTTTCACCGTCTATGTTCACCACATCCGCACTTACCTTATATATATAATAGCTGTTCCAGTCGCCGGTGCTGGTTTCCGGTTTTTCGAGGACTGCTTCTATCCGGAACTTTCCGTCGGCATCCGTCTGGGTTTCACCGCTTCCGATCACCTGGGATGAACCTCCTCCGATCCGCCAGAACCATGCCTGCGAGCGGGTTACGGTGTAGCTTACTTTTCCGTTTCGTACCGGAGCTCCCGAAAAGTTCTTTGCGGCGGCCTCCAGCGACAAGGTATCCCCCGCTGTATAGGACTCCTTGTAAGGCGTGAACACTACGTCAAACGTAGGACGCTTGTATTCGTCCACTCGTATATACCGGTTTCCGTTTTCCGCTTCCAGACGGAAATTGCCCGGAAGCACTGACTGAGGCAATGCAAACTCGGCATGGAATCCTCCGAAGTCGTCCGTGACCAGTTCACGTTTGGACAGTTCCTGACCGTTCGCGTCACGCAAGGTCAAGGTGAATTTCCATCTGCTGCGGACTTTCGTATTGTCACCCTGCTGCTTATAGGCCACTCCAGACACGTAAACGGTTTGTCTGGGGCGGTATAGGGCACGGTCTGTATAAAGTTCCGTGCGGTATGTTTCTTTCCCGTCTGAAGGAACAGCCAGTCCTCGGCCTCTTGATACATACGAAACCTGCATGAAGTCGCCGTCTGTTGTCCGGGCATTCATCCAAAGGCTCCGTTCTTTCAGTTCGGGAACCACGGCACGTCCGCTTCCGTCCGTCTTGAACGTGCGGTAAAGTGTGTAATTGCCCGGAGTGGGGATGGAATAGAACACGATTTCCGCTCCCGGCACCGGATGGCCCGTCTTGCGGTCCACCACATCATATTCCGTCTGTTTGCCTTCCAGCGGAAACGAAAGTATCTGCAGGGGAGAAAGATGCACCAGTTCGTATGCCGCTTTGTCCTTGTGCCCGTCGGGGACAGACTTGAGCATGTAGATGCCCGGTTCCGGCATCCGGTAGACGAATGTACTTGCCGTATCCTTATAGTCGGGAGTGTCGGGCAGGGCAAAATGTTTGCTTCCTGCCAGTTTCCCGTATTTCTTTACCATGTCCGCCCGTTCCATTCCGCCCGCAAAGATTGATGACGATGCTTTCAGATTCAGCCGGTATACCTCCAGTGTCATCCCCTTCAGGTTTTTCGACCTCACTTCAAACACGGCATCTTCTCCGGGGTAAGCCCATTCCGTATGCAGGTTCAGCGAAGGGTTCAGGATCCGTTGCCGGTAGTCTTTCAGGTCGGCGGCAAATTCCGACCGGGGATATAGTTCCAGTCCTTTATCGATAACCTGCATCGCCTCTGTAAATTGCTGGTTCCGGTGATACAATTCTGTCAGATGCACATATACGGCTGCACAGGAAAACACGCTGGCATACTCTTTCATCCAGCTTCGGAGCAAAGCCACTTCCTCCGTCTGAGAGAGCCTGACGGGCGGAACCATCTCGCCTCCCTGCCGGTAAGAAAGCAGGCAAAGGCGGGTCAGCAGTTCGGCTGAGCGGTTGCCTGTCCGGACATAATAGTCAATCAGCGAGTTGTAGAAATCCATTACGGCACGGTGCGCTTCCTTGCTGCGGGTCACATCCACGTATCCCCACGAAAACCTGTAGGCTGCCTGACGCACAAGCAGATCCAGCATCGTGTCACCGAAATATTTCTCGCTCAGTTTTCCGCTTTCAACCATGGGACGGTAGTCTTTGGCCGTCACCCTGGCCAGCACATCCGGATACTTCAGCGATTCGCGGAAATACCACAGCGCACTGTCCACGTCGGCTGTCTGCTCTTCCAGTTGGTACACCCCCATGATATGGTGCAGCACGGCGCGGGCCACCGTATCCTTTTCTTCGGCCGTCCAGCGGCGAAGAGCTTCCAGTTCACCGCTCAGGCTGTCGGCCGACAAGCTGACTTTCGCTTCCGTCCGCACAAGAAACGCCTTCATCATCTGAGGCGCATTTCTTTCGGCTGCCGCTTTCGCATAAATCTTGTCCAACTGATTTATTGCCGATTTCGGCAAATCCTTTTTCTCCAGATTCTCCACTTCCTTCCACATCTGGTCGTAGCTTTGCGCCCGGACCTGCAGGGCAAAGATGCCCAAAAGGAAAAGTAGTCCGCTTATTAAACTTGTCTTCTTCATAAGTCTTGGTTTATAATTTCGACATTAAATTCTTGCATTTTTTCGTGCCTTGCCGGGCCTTGTAAAATGACCCGTTATCTTGATTAAAATTATTCGTCATCTTCATCAAAATGTCCCGTCATCCTGAGTAAAATGTTCCGTTATCTTTTTGAGCCGGCCGATCTCGCCTGCAATGCATCAGAGGGCATATTCCGGGTGATGGACGCTTTGACTTTATCTCTTTACTGGAAAAACAGTTTTAATAAAAAAGTGTTTATAAATTAAACGAATATTTCTGAGATAACTGCACCTTTTTATGTGAAATAATTGAAAATGGATGGCGGACCGCGGATTGTTGGAGGGGTGATTGTTTCAAGTGCATAGCTGAAAAGTTTGTCTTTGAGGGAAGAAGGAACAAACATTTTCTTGAAATTGGGCCTTGAACGGATTTTCGCCGGCGGGTTGCCTAAAGTTAGCCGTTCATGTAAACGTAACACGAATGGAACAATAATTTCACATTATTCCATGAAATTTGCACGCTGAAAAAGAAGGTAACTACAAAATGTATGGAGAAAAGGGTGTATTTTTGTATGGACGAAACGAACAAAATGCCTCAACTCGTGCAAAACCCTTATTTGATTAACAACAGACAGGGGAGCAAGGAGATGTCGTGTTCAAAACTTTGCTCCTCAATCTATTAAAAAACATAAATGATGAAAACAATTCTATCTGTCATTCTTCTGAACTTGTTGGGCATCCATGCGTACGCACAGATCAATTGGGCTGTCTGCCTGGATGGAAAAGACAACAATTTGCGCATCGGAATGGATTCTATATGCAAATGCTGGACGTTGGAGGCTTGGATAAAACCCGATATGGATGAGTGGAAGAAACAAGAAGTTATTATTGGGGGAGGAGAATACAGCAGGCTCAACTCTTTGGATTATCTTCCCCTAGTGATAGATAACGGACGAATCTGCAACGTGGGAGCCGGACTTTATGGAGGTGAAGTGCCCAAGGGAAAATGGACATACGTAGCCGCCGTATGTGATGGCACGCATGTAATTCTTTACGTTGACGGCAAAGAAACGGCGAGAAAGGATACGGCTACGACTATCCTCCCTGGTTCCATCGGAATCAATGAATCTGCTGAAAGTGCTTTTGGGGGATGTATGGATGAGGTACGCATTTGGACCGCGGCACTGACAGAAAAGGAGCTGCAGCAATGGATGTATCGGCCGCTGACTGCCCGCCATGACAAGTTCCCCTATTTGAAAGGCTATTACAATTTTGATGACTTCTCTGATGACTTATCCTTAAACCGGGCAGGCGAAGGGCGCATGTCTTTCCATCTGCGCAACGGGCGCCTGAAGCAATATGGAAATGCTCCTTTGGCTTATGCTGTAAAAAACGACAATCCGTTGTTTCATGCGGAATATCATGCGCAACAACTTTTTAAGGTGGTTGCCATTCCCTCCGAATGGGATGCAGATAAAGGAAGCCGTGATTTTCAGCTGTTGAAGCTTCGGATTGAGGCTCAAGGAGAAAAGTCCCCATTAAGGGTCGAAGAACTGACACTCGATTTCGGTTTGTGTTCCGTAATCGAGGACATTGAAAAAATACATGTTTATTATGCAGGTTCCAAGCCTCGTTCAGGCATCCGCCATAAACTTACAGATAAAGACATCGTTCCTCGTTCCGGAAAATTGCATATTCGTCTGACCGATAAAGAGCACACGCTCTTGAAACACGGTACAAATTATTTGTTGATTACGGCAGATATCAGTCCGCAGGCTGCACAGGGAAACCGCCTGGGAGCAACAGCTCTTTCCGTCAGGATGGGACGAAAAACAATAACTCCTGTTCAGGCAAAAGACTGTCTTCCCATTTGGGTTACAAAGGACAGTCAAAGCGACGTACACATATTGAAAGTATTGCAGTGGAACATCTGGCATGGCGGAAATCATTTGGGAAAAGAGGGCCGTGAGCGTATTATAGATCTGATAAAGGCATCACATGCTGATGTGGTTACCATGCAGGAAGCGTATGGCTCCCAGGAGATGATTGCGCAAGGAATCGGTTTTCACATGCAGACTGCTTCCGCCGATGACAATCTGAGTCTGTATAGCCGGTATCCGATTCGGAAAATTCCGACCAAAAGCACTTTCTTTTCTAATCCTGCCGTATTGACCATGCCGAATGGCAGGGAAGTGTATGTGAATGCGTGTTGGTTGCGTTATGCCTATCGTCCCGAATACACTTGTTCTTATGCCAATTATGGGATGGATCCTCGCCAATGGGCTGCTGAAGACAGTATTTTGGGAATGGAAGACATGAAGCGTTTGCTGATAAACGACTGTTATCCCTATCTCACTTCTTCTATGCCTGCCATTATAGGAGGAGATTTTAATGCAGGAAGCCATTTGGACTGGACAAGAAAAGCCGCTTCTCTCCATTTCGGTTATGCAGCAGAAGATCTCCCCATTTCGCGCTATATGTATGAAGAAGGGTTCAAGGATTCTTTCCGTGTGCTGCATCCTGATGAGCTGGAACGGGGAGAGGGCACATATGCGGTCATATTCGGACAGTCGCAGACATCGCGCATTGATTTTATCTATGGGAAAGGAAACAATCTTCTTCCTCTTTCGTCTAAAATCATCCGTACCATGCCTGAAATAGACGATGTGTGGCCTGGCGACCATGCAGCTGTATTGACCACCTACGAAATAAAATAGCAAAACAACTTAACCGCTTGTTATTTATGATTGCACAAAAATATTTTTATCCCATCCCATGGCTTATCATTATTTGACCCTGAAGTTGTGTCATAAATGCGTCATTCACAAAAAAGGAGCTAAGTCAACGACTTAACTCCTTCATTTTCACCAGTCGGGGTGACTGGATTCGAACCAGCGACCACACGCCCCCCCAGAGCTATCCGTTTATTTCCTATATTTTTATATCTAATTGTTTTTCAGTATATTTGCCAACGAATAAGAAACGGAAGTATTGGTATTATTTACATCTGATTATCTATATTTTCGGTACAAACGTCAGTAATCCGTCAGTAAAATAAAGTAGATAAATAATTGGTAATCTGACTGCTATAGACCAATATCTTTTTAGAAAAAGTAAAATGTCAGTAATTCGTGTCACTTATGAAATATGCTTCATTTAAGATGTGGATAGCCGATAAATATCACTATAAAGAGGGATATGCTATTTGGTTGGTTGTTCGCAAAAAATAATAAACGGAAGGTGATGGCGTTAGGCATTTATGCAGAACCGCATCAATGGAATGATAAACTTGAAATGTTTGTCACAGATAAGCGTGTTCCCAGATTACATCCAGACCGAATATACCTCAACGAATGGTTAACGCAAAAGAAATCGGAAATACTTCGCATTATAGCAGATTTCGATGCCAATAAAATTGATTGGACACTAAATCAATTCGAACAAGAATTCTTTCACTACTCAAACAAAGGAAATGTAAAGGAATTCTTTGAAAATCTAATTCAAACTTATAAAGATACCAATCATATTGGCAATGCCAACTGCTATAGCAGAACACTTCACGTATTAGAACTCTTTGACGAGAAACTGCCTGAACGTGTTTTCCCTGAAATAGATATTAAATATGTAAAATCTTTTGATGTGTTTTTACAAAAACGTGAATGTAAAGGGAATACTCGGAGGTTCTATTTTAAGACTTTACGTGCTGTATTAAACAAGGCTATCCAAGATGGTGAAGCCTCAGAAACGACTTACCCATTTGGTAAGGGCGGTTTTAGCATTTCATCATTGGAAGAAGAAACGACTAAACGTTATTTACCGCATGACTCCATGTTTAAACTAAAAACAACAGTGATGGATAATGCTGTACTTGAACGGACACGAAGATTATTTCTCTTTTCATATTACTGTTATGGTATATCGTTTATAGATGCAGCATTGCTAACTAAAAAGAATATTATCCGTTATAACGGTGGAAATTATATTGTTTATAAACGGAATAAAACAAAAGAAGCTAAGAAAGTCAAACCTATTCAGATTAAGATAACTCCTGAAATCCAAGAGTTAATGAATTGGTTTTCAGCTAATACATTATAAGTAGAAGATTACTTGTTACCAATAGTTTCTATTGCAGGATATAAAGGAGAACAACTTTATAATCATATTCGTAGCCGATTTGGGCGCAATAACAAGAATTTGGCTAACTTAGCGAAAGTTTTGGAGATTACGGATATGAAACTAACAAGCTATGTAAGTCGTCATACAATGGCTATGACTTTGCAGGACAATCAAGTACCACGTGAGGTTATCTCACAGATATTAGGCCATAGTGATTTGGCAACAACTAATACTTATTTGGATAGTTTTGCCAGTAGCGTAATAGATGAAGCAGTAAAAGTCTTATAAAAGAAACAGTATGTTATCAACAGATAAAATAAAGGACTTGCTTTCGCATGGCGAGAATAAGCAAGTAGAATTTAAGAGATGTACGGATAAGGTTTCAGCATCTGTGTATGAAACCGTATGTTCTTTCTTGAATGCAGAGGGAGGATATATCTTTTTGGGAGTGGATGATGATGGCACAATATTGGGAATTAACCCAAAATGCGTAACAGATATGACTAAAAGCATTATCAATACGCTGAATAACCCTGAACAGTTTCTTCCTCCAATGCCAATCACACCGGAACAGGCAGAGATAGACGGTAAGATTATCTTGTATTTGAATGTGCCAGAGAGTGAACAAGTGCATAGATACAAAAATCGTTTCTTCGACCGTTGGGGTGATGCGGACAATGATGTGTCAAAACATACCTATCTGGTTAAGAATATGTTCATGCGAAAAGAAAAGGAATCTTCCGAAAACGAAGTGTTTCCCGACGTGACTTTGGAAGATATGGACGAAGAATCATTCAAGATTATGCGCAGCCACATTTCCATCCATAACTCCAATCATCCGTGGCTAAGCATGACAAATGAAGAGTTCCTGAAAAGTCTGTTTTGGGGTAAACAACGGGGAACAAACAAGGAAGGGTATAAGTTGGCTGCCATTCTTTTATTTGGTAAAGAGCAGACCATTCTGAACTGTTGCCCGTGGCATCGCACGGATGCCATTTACCGTAGTATGTCTTACGAGCGTTTCTTGCACCCGCTTCCTACCGACCCTGACATTCGCTATAATGACCGGGATATGATATGCGTAAATCTGATTCAATCATATATCCGTTTGCTAAATTTTGTGCAACGCAATATGCCTGATAAGTTCCGTTTAGCGGATAATGGCATAGACCGTTTGGATTTACGGGTAATGATATTCAGAGAAGTAATATCAAATACACTGCTTCATCGTGAGTATATCAGTTCATATACCAATAAGTTCCTTATATTCCGTGACCGGGTAATCACAGAGAACTGGACGAAGCCATTTCAAACGGGAGATATAGATATAAATGATTGGCGTACCCGTACAAAGAATCCGCTTATCACAAAGGTGTTCCGTGAAATGAAATGGGCAGAAGAACTTGGTTCAGGACAGAAGAATATCCGGAAGTATGCTCCGTTATACTTTGAAAACACTGAAATAGATATACATAGTGGAGAGGAGTTTATCTTTTCTATTACCTATCGTGACCCTAAAGAATTTGAGTTTGCGGAGGATATACCGACAAGTCACCGACAAGTCACCGACAAGTCACCGGTAAGTCGGGAACAAATTAAAGATAAATTAGGTATAGAGTGGAATATACTTAATTCTATTCTGTCTTTCTGCGCAACAGAAAGTCGGGCAAACAGTGAGATTATTGTTTGTGTTGGATTTAAAGACAGAGCTACATTTATGAAGAAATTCATAAAGCCTATGATTGTGGAAGGATTATTGGCAATGACCGTTCCTGACAAACCTAACAGTCGTTTGCAGAAGTATTATACCACAGAAAAAGGAAAATCACTACTACTATGCCAAGACGGAAGCAATTAACATTTCATATCCAAGATTTGAGATGTGCAGGTCACATCGTTGAAGAATTATCCAAACTACCACAGTTGGCTAATTTTGACATGAGTTCTATTGAACTGACCATCAAAGAAAACAAACCTGTACCCAAAATCATCAAAAAGATATAGATATGCTGATAGACCGTTTACAGCGTGGTTTCTCTGCTAACAAACATACTGTTATCACTACTGTCCACTAAAAATGGACAAGGTTAAAAATTAAATAAATTCGGTTCACTTGAATCATATCGGTCTTTGACATTTTTGAAATTCGATTTGTCAAACAAGTCA
>ERZ894203.603-NODE-603-length-27143-cov-23.686282_pt1 | contig 27143 bp, 19 predicted proteins | sample MGYA00380286_ERZ894203 | MGnify/ENA primary metagenome ERZ894203 (study PRJEB32331, sample SAMN06328484) | human gut metagenome | biome: human gut microbiome; feature: stool | host: Homo sapiens | collected 2014-02-06 ... | reverse complement strand
TACAAAATTAATGCAGAATTTGAAAGCACTGGTATTAAAAAACTTATTAAATTATATAGAAATGGAATGATAGAAGGTTCGCCATTTAATGTAGATTCCATTGATTTTATAGGGATATTTTCAACAGATGAGGGGGATTAACAGATGGGGGTTCAGTTAATATATATTATAGAGCTTAATTATATATTAATTATTAGCCATTGTCACTGATTGTACCTGAATCAGAAAATGTAATTTTAAATGTGCCATTTTGATGTTGAACAGGAATTTTTGAATTATAAAAGTAATATGTTACTTTAGCAGTTGCTTTGCCAATTTTAACATAATCAGAGGTGTAGCTATGTTCCCACTTGTTTACACGAACATTGGGTTTTAAAGAGCGAGATACACTCATGCCTGTACATTTTACATAACTAAAAAACCCTTTTGTATACCATTTGAAGCTTGCTTTAATAGTTATGCTTCCTCAATTAGAGATTGTGCGTGTCCTTGTAGCAGTATCTGTACCCTTTGAAGATAATGGTGCAACAATTGATGTTACTTTAACGGGGGTATTTAGTGTATCAGTTATTAAGGTGCCATCAATATTTTTATATACTGTGGTTGTTATTTTTCTGTTATTTTCGCTATAAGATTCTGAAGATATTATGGTGGCGTTGTCTAGTAAATTATCGTTATCATATTTTATATAGTATGTTGAGTATTGGTCATTATGTGATGTTGTAGCTGCTGATGCTACTGTATTATTATTAACAATAATACAAAAAATGATAATCATACTTATTAGAATATTTTTGTTTTTTATTTTAAAATCCTCCATTGTAGTTTATGTTATTAAATCTCTATAATATACCTATGTCTGAGAAAATCCGTTCTATTTCATGCCATGAAGATAGATAATTATTTAGTTTTTCTTTTCCTGTATTTGTAATTTTGTAATATTTTCTTTTAGGACCGTGTGGAGATTCTATATAATATATATCTGTTAGTCCATCTTTATTTAATCTTCGTAATATTGCATAAAATGTACTCTCTTCTGTATCATAGAAATAATTCTGCAAAAATTTTATGATATCATAACCATATGCATCTTTTGTAGTTAATAATTGAAGAATGCATATGGTTAAAATTCCTCGTTTTAACTGTGAATCCATTATTTCTCCTTTAATTTTAAATTTAATATATAGAAGATAATACATAACAATAATAATTCAAAATATATACATATATTTCCGAACATTAAAAGTCTAAATTCAGAAATTGTATCAGATAACATATGTAATTGATTTTCACAATATAGTAGTAGTGTTATTTCGGTGCAAACATGAAAAATTGTAATAATTCCAAAGAACTTATTTTTGTAAAGCTTATTGAAACAAAAGTATATGTTTATAAGAAACAAAATAAGCGAAATTAAAGTTATAATATAAGTACATATTTTGCCAGAATTATGAAATCTCAAATTTGGTAAAAAAAAGTTTTGTAATAAAACAATTGATACATCAATTCCAAATAAAAATATGTTATTTATTATACTAAAATATGTTGTTTTTATAATATTCTTATCTTCTGCTTTTATAAAAAATATAGGTATTATAAAAAGTAAAAAATTAATTAAAAGTGAATATGCTAAGAAGTTTGATGTATATTTATTACATATATTTAAACATAATACATTAGACAAAAAATGTATTATTATAATTAAAAGCATTTGTATTGTTGTATTATTTGTAAATAAGTGCTTTTGTGGAAATTCTGAATGTAATTTTTGGGTTATGGTTACTGGATTTTGCAAAGAATTGCAAATTTCTTTTTCTGTTTTTCCATGCAGTTTTTCATTTTCAAACCATTCTTCATAATCACTTATAATATTTGAAATATCAATATCATTAAAATAAAAAGATAAGTGAAATCTTAAATTTTTAATGAATTTATTTTCTGAATTAAATTTAGACATAGAAAGCTCCTTTCTGTAGTAGTCTATTAATATGCTTAAAATTATTTATTACATAGATAATTTTAAAATGTTATATATAGTTGCTACTGTGTGTTAAACAGTAGTGAGTTATGTATATATAATAATTCTTTTTTTTATATATGTCAAGGGAATATCAAAAGATATGATTTTTTATTCTATGCAATATACCTTGCCACTTTTGTAAATATACGCATGTCTGCCGGGGTATTTATTCATCATAATGCTCTCGACAGGCTATTATCTTTCCGCCTAACCTTTTACTTTTCCCAAAATTTCTTTACTCGTTCCCTCATATTATTTTTAGTCACAACCTCATAAGGATACCATTCTTTAGGAAATAATTTCTGGTACGACATTTGCATAAATCTTTCATCAAGTAAAAGTATCGCACCTCTGTCGGTGTCGGTTCTGATAACCCTGCCTGCTGACTGCAAGACCTTATTCATGCCGGGGTATCGGTAAGAATAGTCAAATCCGGATCTATCTTCTCTGTCAAAGTAATCCTTAAAAAGCTCATTTTCAGTGCAGACCATGGGAAGCCCGGTGCCTACAATGACTGCACCGATAAGTCTGCTGTCTTTTAAATCTATGCCCTCGCCGAATATCCCACCCATGACACAGAAACCAAGTGTTGTGTTTGTGGGATTTGCCTTGAAATTCTCCAAAAATTCCTCACGCTGCTGCTCGTTCATTGACGGTGATTGTATAAATATACGAGGTGTTGTGTTTTTTTCGTTGTTGTAACTGTCAGTCTGTTGCAGGGAGAAATTTTCCTCCACAAACGGCAGAACATCATCTATCATTTTATATGATGAGAAAAATATAAGATAGTTTCCCGTTTTTGTTGATACAAAGTCTGTGATGTAGTCGGCAATCTTTTTGTACTCCGCTGGACCACGCCTTGTATATTTGGTGCTTACATCACGCCCTATCATTATAAGTCTGTTTTCAGGGAGAAAAGGTGACGGGGCATAGACGGCATAGTCATCTGTTCCGCCTGCGAGCTGTTCCATATAGTATTTAATAGGAAGAAATGTTGCAGAGAAAAATATTCCGCATCTTCCTTTTTTAAGATAATTATCAAGGTTGGTAGATGGGTCCATACATTGCAAATGAAGTCTGAAATTACCCTCATCCGAGTAGTCCGAGTATATAATATATTTTTCATCAAGCAATTCGTATGTGTTCAAAAAAGACCTGACGGAAAAATAGAAATCAAGCAGTCGCTCTCTTGTGTCGGGAATAAGTTCGCTGTTGTCCACACCATCAAATTCCATAAAATTTATCTGACCGTTGATATTTTTTGAACCATGTTTATTGTTGCGTGAGTCTTGAAGATATTCATCAAGATAATTTGCAAGCTGCATGAGTCTGATGACGAAATCTTCTATGTTAAGAATATCCCATTCCGTAAGTACATCACAGTCTCTTTTGAGTGCGAGAAGTGATTTGTTGCAGCGTTCAAGTGCATTTGTGATTTTTTTACTCATAAATCTGGTGAGTTTTTTCACAGCTAAAAATTCTTCTTTTATAAGTGTTGCAGAGTACATTTCTCTTGCTCTGTCAACGAGATTGTGAGCCTCGTCAATAAGAAAAATGTAGTCGTTTGATGATGCTTCTGTACCAAAAAAACGCTTAAGACAGGCATTTGGGTCAAAAGCATAATTGTAGTCACCGATAACGGCATCTACCCATGTGGATATGTCAAGACACATCTCGAACGGGCAGACATTGTGCTTTTCGGCATACTCGGTCACGATTTCCCGTGTGATATGTTCTTCGTGTGTTATAACATCAAAAACTGCATCATTGACTCTGTCAAAGTGTCCTAGTGCACGGGGACATGAACCGGGATTGCACATGGGTTTGTCAAGAATACATATTTTTTCTTTAGCGGTGAGAGTGACATATTTTAGATGTAAGCCATTTTCTGTCAATATGTTAAATGCATCCTGTGCCACTGTTCTTGTAATAGTCTTTGCCGTGAGATAAAAAATCTTTTCGCTTAAGTTTTCTCCCATTGCCTTGACAGCGGGAAATACAGTGGAAATCGTCTTGCCGACACCTGTAGGAGCTTCTATATAAAGTCTTTTTTTCCTGAGAATAGTCTGATAAACCCCTTTGACAAGAGTGTTCTGTCCGGGACGGTATTCAAAAGGAAATTCAATATTTTTAATTGAAAGATTTCGCTTTTCATGCCATTTTATTTCCCACGATGCCCATTTTGCATATTCGTGGAGAAGATCATAAAACCATTTTTCAAGCGTTTCAAAATCAATATATTCATTAAAGCGTTTGATTTCTTCGGTCGGAATATGACAATAAGTCATCTGTATTCCAATGCTGTCAAGCTTATGGGTTGATGCCCATATATAACCGTAACAGAGTGCCTGTGCCCTGTGGACTTCAACAGGATTTTCAAGAGATGCCAGTTCTCTGTAAACACCTTTAATCTCGTCGATATTATAACCTGTATCATCCGTAAAAATACCGTCAGCACGCCCCTCCACACATATTTCAAAATCAATGCCGTCATAATTTATGGGAACGGTGAGAGATAGTGCCGCTTCAGCCTGATAGCCTGCTTTCATTTTTCGCTGTATTTTTTTGTGGATGCGGGCACCCTCCTGCATGGCATCCGGGTCTTTAAGACCTGATGAGGTCGTGAGGTCGCCGCTTCTTAATATAAACTCGACAAGGTTTCTGACTGATATTTTAATGGTGTTCATAAATTTCTCCATCATAATAATTCTTTAAACATATCCCTGTCCCAAAGTACAACTCCAATTTTGTCGGCAAGTCTCTGTGCTGCTCTTGAAAAATAGCTGTTTGTCAAAACAACGGCAACATTACATTCATAGAAATCACGCCCGGCATAAACCTGCTGCACGGCATCAATGCCTACAGGACCGTGGTATCTTTTACACTGTATCGCATAAACAACACCGTCTCTCTCGGCGATAACATCAACACCAAAATCACCGCTGTTCTGTGTGCTCTCAGCAATCTCAAAGCCGTTGGCAACAAGAATATCACAGGTAAGGTCTTCAAATTCAAAACCGTCCATATCGTCAAAATCAACAGCGTCATATATGCCCTTTTCAAAAAAGCCTGCACGTTTTCTTGCCCTGCATATTTTATAGACGCAGAACAGGAAGAATAAAAACCATATGCCGATGGAACTAAGGATAAATTTTATTTCTTTATTTTTACTATAATATAGGATAAATATTAAAATTACAAATGAAATGATAATGTATAAAGTGTATGTAATAATTTTTAAAATACTTCTGTTTCTTTTCATAGGCAGCAGTTCCTTTCAAGTGCTTTATTTTTAGGCGATAGCAAAACTGGCTGTGTTATGAGGAGGCAGCAGAGAGGATTGCAAATAGCCGCTTAAATTATGGATAATATAAGTTTTTTAAATACCTGTTTTTATGGTGGTAAGTTTTGTAAAAGTCTAATATGAACATATGTTCAAAAAGGATTTTAACATTGCTATACCCGAAAGTCAAGAAAAGAGATTGGAAATACGATTTATGCACAATTTGTGGATAACTTGTGGATAACTTGCAAAATCCATGTGGAAAATAAGTGGAAATATGGTTGAATTGCTGTTAATTGATGTTGAGAAATTGTGGGAAATTTCATGAGAACTAAATAAAACTGTAGATACTTATTAAAAACTGCCGATATAAATTTAAAGGAGTTATAAAGATAAGTTGTGAAGCAACGACTGCAGTCTGCTTATAAAATTAAAAATTTAAGATATGAAAGACTGAATTGTCATAAATTATCGGTTGCACAACAGAGATGAACAGTGAATCGTAAATATACAGACGGACTGACAGTGTCAAATGAATTATGAAAAAATGAGTCAAAGAAAAAAGGCTCAAGTTTAGGAGGGAGTTTTATGGCAGTTGTAATTAACAGTGGTTCTCTGTTTCAGGCAGGGGGTAAACAGATTGGGAATGGAACAAAGAGCAGCAGGACGGATAATGCAAAGCGAAAGAAAAATACATCGACCGCCGGAAGATACAGCAGTGCTAAAAGGGATGCCGGCGTGAAAAGTTCCGGGGTTGATATTAGAACTGAGAATGGAATAGGAATTTCGGTAAACAGGGCGGGAACCGGAGATAAAAGTACATATCTGACGGAAGATGACGGTGTTATGCTTGAACTTAGTGAGGGTAATGAAAAGGCTGAAAATATGGATGATGTTTCTGATAAAGTAAATAAAACGGCAGAAGGAAAGAATAAGAACGGCATTGAAAATAGTGAAGATAATGAGAACAGTGTTTTGATTAGTGAAGCTTCGGATAAGGAGTCACAGAAAAGTAAAAAGGAAGAGGAATACGAAAAGTTTGAAAAACAGCTTGAGAGTCTGAAAGATATGCTTGACAGGATGAAAGAGACTCAGAAGAATATCAAAAAAACAGAGACGAAAACAAAGAAAGTTTTAAATTACAGCTATAAAAAGGTATCGTCAAGTATTCGGAGTGCAAAAAGTGTTTCGCAGGCGAGTAATGCCGTTTCTAGTGCAAGTTCAAATCTTGCGGCTCTTAAGAGAAAGGCGGCAAGCGGAAATTACGATGATGATGAGATTAATATTGCGATTTCCCATGCAAAGAAAATGATAGCCGTTGCTAAAAAGAAACTTGCAAATATCAAGCAGGAAGTTATGAACAAAAAGGATGATGATAAATATATTTCATCAAAGAAAGATGCTGTTATGAGGATTTCTGAAGAAAAAATAAGAGTCTGGCAGCAGAAAGAACTTAACGAGATTGAGGAGGAGATAAGGAAACAGGAGCAAAAAGAAAAACTGGCTCACAGAGGTGAGGAAAATAATAAAATGCTCGATGCGGATATGACTTATCTCAAAGAAAAGATTGAAATCTGGAAACGAGGCGGCGGAGATCTTGGTATCATGATGGCACAGAGTCAGGGAGCGGGAATTGGCATTGATATGACACAGGCAATTACAGATACTTCAAAACTTGCCACAGAGCAGACTATGATTTCGGCAGAGCAAAGTGAAGGAGGACAGACGGAAGTTGCGGCAAGTATAAATCTGTCAGTGTGACAGAAATATCTGCTTTTTGATAAATTTTATTCATCAGTCATGGTTAATCGGAAAATTATTTCATGCTAAAATATAATGATGTTGGGGTAAAAAGGTATTTTGCCCATCAAATAGCAATTTGTATGTAAACATACATTGTTATCTGCTTTTGACCCTTAGTAAATACATAAAACATTATAGGCATTTGCACAATTAACATAGCCTATAAGTAGTTTGACAAATACCTAAACATTAAAAAATGGAAAGGGGATTTATAAAGAACCATGAATGATGATAGTGAAGTTTTAAAAAATCAGGTGCTTATGGCACTCTGCGACAATGTTGACGAGGAAAAAAATGTATCGTCGATAGCTAAGATATTAAATGAAAAGAGTTACAAGATAAGCAGAGTGTTGTCGGCACTTGAACAGGAAGGGCTTGTGGATAAAAAAGTCGAGCGTCATCCGAGACTGACAGAGACTGGCAAAAAGAAGATTGAGGAGTACAAATATAAGGTTGGGATTTTTATTAATCACCTGCTTTATGAGGGGATAAGCGAAGAAAATGCAAAAAAAGATGCCGTCAGATGGGCACTAAGTACATCCGAGGAGACAATGAATGTGCTTGATGAAGCCAATGAGCGTTACAGGATAAAAAATGAACTCAGGGGGGAGTGTGCGTTCAGCGGAAATATTCTTTGCAAACTTATGAGGGATGGTGATTATAAGTTTTCGTATGTATTTTACAGAATGTGTTCGGAGGACGGCAATGTGCTTTCAATGGCTAATAACGGATTTGAAAATCCTTGTACGCTGAGTGTGAAAAACGGAAAAGGTACGATAAGGTTAAAATCAAAGAGAGTATCTGCAAATTCAGCAGTCAACGGTCATATGATGATGGGAGAGGTGAGCAAGGTCATGTATTTTGATGGGATTACATATAAAGAAGCCATCAAAGAGGGTGATGAGATACTTATCCCGGTAAATATGATACAGTTTGTCAACTCCGGAACAGGCATAGGTCAGTTTATGAACGGAACAGTAAATATGAAAATGCAATGTTCGGTGGGAAATGTGCATATGCCGGAGTCGGTTGCATTATTTTCAATGACAATATAATACGAATATACAATAAAGAAAAATCAGGCTTGCAATCAGACTTTCAACCTCAATGCAGATAAAAATGTTGGGTAGTGAACTTTAAATATGCAATAATGCACTATGTGTTAAAAAAAGTGTGCAAAAGACATTTTCAAACGGCTATATGGGTGAGAAAAGTCGGAGAAAAGCCGAAAAAACACCGAAATTACTGATAAAATATCTCATGTAAAAAAATAGTTGCACGATTGCACCGAAAATATTAAATACTGAAAACAAGCGGTTTCAGCATGGAATTATTTGGAAGTTGACTAAGTTTTCTCAATTAATAATGGATTTCGTGCAAATATGCATCAAAAAAATATTCTTGCAAAAATCAAATGCTCTGATATACTTAAGCGTCGTAAGGAACGATGTAAAGCGTTTTTACAATGATGTTGACAATAGAGGTAACAAAGTGGCTGCCAATTAAGTTATTGTCAGCAGCTTTTTTTTGAGATTTGAGTTAGATACATATAACTTGAAGCAGAAAAAGGTAACTCAAGGTTGTCAAAATGAACTTAAACCTGACATTAAAATATTTGGAGCGAATACATCGGTCGGATTTTGAAAAGCAGGTAGTGTAATTTTAATTCTATTCTTTTAAGGAGGATAACATGAGAAAGAAAAATATCTTTTGTAAGGCGGCGGCAGGAATACTTGCGGCGGCATTGGTCGTAACAAGTGCACCGACTAACAATATGGTGTTTGTCAAAGCGGCTGAGAGCAGTTCGCAGAGTGATGCGGCGTCAGAAGCATTGGCAGAAACTATAAAAAAGGCAGAGGCATTAGTGGAGACAGACTATTCGACAGATAGTTGGGAACAGTATAAACCACAAATAGATGAAGCTGTCGCAAAGGCAAAGACGGCAGCGGGTTCGGCTATATCAACATCTGACAGTAATCTTAAGAAACTGTTGAGAAAACTTAAGGCTGCAGCAACCGAAGCTGAAATAGAGAAACTTAAGGCAGCAGTTGAAACAGGAGAGACTTTCCTTAAAGAACATACGGAAAATGAATATACGGAGAAGTCATGGAAGAACTATGGAAGTAAGATTTCAGACAATGTAACTAAGGCAAAAACTCTTAAGGAAAGTATAGATACAAATGCAGGCAAACGCAGAGAATCAGGTTATGATGTTAGAGTTGCTGCAAACAATATTACTGACAATATTTCAAGACTTATCAAGTCAAGTGATAAAACAAAACTTGAAGCCCTTATAAAAGAAGCTGAAAATCTCAATGAGGAAGACTATACGGCAGATAGCTGGAAGGATGCTTCAAAAGCTATTTCATCAGCAATCGCTATCGCAAATGAAGAAATATCAATTCGTGGAGACAAGAACGACGAATATACTGGAAGGCAGGCACTTATAGCTGCTATGGATAAGCTGGAGCTTGCACAGGTTACTGTCGGACGAGGAAGTTTTCAGAAGAAACTTGCCCCCGGAACTTACAGTATTCCTATTGAGCTGTTGAACGGAGGAAGATCCGAATCGACAAAGCAGTACACATCAGCAGGATATATGAAAGAGACATCTATGGCGGGAGGTTGTTTTCCGGGAAATGCAACTCTTGTAATCCACAAGGACGGAACTGCTACACTCACGACGGCAACACAGGCTATAGAAGCTATGGGGATGTCAGATGCTGCAAATGACTGGACTGTATATGAGAATACACAGAATTATCTTGACGGAAATGCAACGGCAACAAGCGGAAACCGTTATAAGGCTCATGTTGATAAGACATATACAGTGAACGGAAAGAAAAAGCCTGCCCAGATTTCATTTATTGTGCCTGACCTAAAGCAGAATGTTGTTGCAGTCAGAATGTATATAAGTGTTATGAGCATCAATCAGGATGCGTGCATTGGTCTTGACTGGGCAAACATTGAGAAAGTAAGCGATGATACGGCGATTTCCGAGATGGAAAAAGAGTATGTTACATATGATGCTACTGCAAAGGCTGATGTAAAGACTGACATGGCAGAGGCAGTTAAGACAATGAGTGAGGGTGTGACTGTCAAACTTGCCTCAAATGCTGAATTTGATGAGGATGTGACTGTTAAAGGCGGTACACTTGACCTTAACGGATATACTCTCGCACAGAAAGCTAACATCTTTACGGTAAGAGGAGATGTGACAATAAAGGATAGCAGTAAGGATAAGACAGGAAGCATCACACATGAGCGTTATGATGAGGCTATAGATACATCTACATCAATAGCCGTGGCTGCTGGTTCACTTACGGCTGACGGAGTTGCCATTGAGGGACAGATTGGTAACTACATAATGTCTAATGGTTATGTTTGTATGCAGGATTTACCTCATATCGCTGTGACTCTTAAAAACTGTATGCTTACAAATAAAGCTGTGACAACAGGCTTTACAGGATACGGCAGAAATACAAATAATGTTTATTTCGGCTATCTCAATGAGGGTATTGATTTTGAGATGGATAACTGTACGACGGACAATCTGGTTTCCGTAGGTCATGGCGGGAAAGAAAAATCAGTTGTAAAAAACAGTAAATTAGACTCATTAGAGCTTATGGGAATAAGTGCTGATGTTGAAGATTGTGAAGTGTCGGACAAAGCAACAGTTAATGTTTCAGGAAAGGCAGTAGTAAAAAGCAGCAAATTCAGCGGACTTTCACTTAGTTCAGGTGAAGATACGGAACTTGATAATGTAACATCAATCCTTGCGGAAAACAACAACTTAAAAGCTGCACTTACGGTAGATGGTGCAGGAACAGTCACAATAAAAAATGGTGTATATTCGGCTGAAAAATCAAGGTCAGGCGTTGGAATTTTGGTAAATGGAACACCTGCAATGATAGAGGGCGGTTACTTTAAGGCAGTTGAAGGAAAGGGTGCCGTGAGCGGACCTTATGAGACAAAGTCAGGATATATCTTAGGCGAGGTAAGTGCTGGAGAGTATGCAGGATATACGACAGTCGTTGAGGGTACTGAAAAGGAGGACCCGGATGCAAAATATGTTGCAACTATCTACAATGCAGACGGAAGTGTTGCCAAGAACATAAAGGAAAAGGATGCATCACTTGCTCTCATTTATGCTAAGGACGGTCAGACTGTTAAGTTAAACGAGGATATGGATGTGAGTTCAGCAGACTCATTCACATTCTACAAAAACTTTACGCTCGACCTTAATGGTTATCTGTTGAAACTCGGTGACAATGCAATCACAGGAAATGCAGGAAAGTGTACTATTGTAGACAGCTCAGAGAAAAAGACAGGAAAAATCACAACAAGCACCGCCGTGTTTGCAGGTAATTCAAAAACAACAGCTCTTGTACTTGACGGTGTAAATGTTGAGGCGTTAGCAATGGCATTGATGTCAGTAGGTCATGTATATGTTAAGAATGGTACAAAAGTAACAGGTGCGGCATATCTCACAGCGTTAATGGGAGCAGGTCCTACACATATTTATGACAGTACATGGGTAATGGGCAAGCAGGATTTACAGGGAGCTGAAATTACACAGGAAGCTGCAAAGGAACTTCTTGAGGGTTCGGTACGCATGGCACAGTACAGTATTAAAGAAAATGAAGACGGTTCATTCACTGTATCAGCAAAAGAACTCGGTAAACAGATGAGAGCATTTGAGGAATTAAATCCTGATGAATACACGGAAAGCTCTTATAAAACAGCAAAAGAAATTTATGATGAAGTAGATGCAACAGCAGACGATGATGTGACAGAAGATATTTCAAAAGAATTTGTCACAAAACTTATAAATGCCATGAAAGCACTTGTAAAGGTTGCTTCTGCTGACGAATTAGCAGGACTTAACAGTGCCATTGAGAGTGCATCAGCATTAGATGAAAACTCATACACGGCTGCAAGCTGGAAAGATGCGGACATTGCGTCAGCAGTTGCAAATGCAAAAACAGCGGCAGAGGGCAAAGAGAAAGATAGCGTAGTAAACGCAAAGACAGCACTTGACAGTGCAGTTGCAAAACTTGTGAAAGCAGGAGATAAGACAGCACTTGAAGCGAAGATAAAAGAAGCAGATGCAATCACAGAGAGTGATTATACGGCAGAGTCTTATAAGGCATTAAAGGATGCGGTTGCGGCAGCAGGACAGCGAATCACAGAGCGTGCGGCACAGGCAGAACTTGATAAAGCAGCGGCTGATATTCAGACTGCAATATCAAATCTTAAGAAGAAAGAAGCACCGGGCATACCAAGCCAGACACCTACACAGGTACCTACACAGACACCTGCACCGACAGAAAGTGCAGTGCCGGCACCGGCAAACACACCGAGTGCAGAGCCGACTAAGAAGCCGGAAGAGTCAACAGAACCAAAAGCAACACCTACAGTTAAGCCGACGGTAAAACCAACTAAGAAGCCGACAAAGACACCAACGGTTAAGGTTGCGGCAGTTAAGGGTGTCAAAGTAAAGAATGTCAAGAAACTTAAAGCTGTTGTCTCATGGAAGAAAGTTTCAAAGGCATCAGGCTACGAAGTATATCGTGCTGACAAGAAGAAAGGCAAATTTAAGAAGATAGCAACTATTAAAAAGGGTAGTATTGTCAAATATACAAATAAAAAATTAAAGAAGAAAAAATCATACTTCTTCAAAATAAGGGCATACAGAGTTTCAGGAAAGAAGAAAGTATATGGAAAGTATTCTTCAATAGTAAAGGTAACTATTAAAAAATAATTTTTATTAACGCAAAGGCAATGTAGGTCATGCCGGTGAGGTATCGACTTAAGAAATGAGGAGTTAAGATGAGATTGAAGAAATGGCAGACAAAATTCGCGGCAGTAATGCTTGCAGGAGCCATGGTATTCGGTCAGTGTGCATGGGCTGCCACAGATGATGTGGTGGCTCTTGCCGCTGAAAACAGTACGGTGGCATTTGGAAAATCAGCAACAGCTCTCAGTAAAAACAGCACATACATAGTGCCGTTGTCACTTAAAAACGCTAATAATCTTGAGCAGGAGTCAGCGGCAAAGGAGAGCATTGGAAAGTACGGAGTGCTTAAAATTGATGAAAACGGCGATGCAGCTCTCAATATTGTGCTTAGAAGCGTTACAGTTGGAACAGCGACTGATTATGCAACGGATTATAAGATTTATCAGTCCCAGACAAAGCCAAATACAGGTGATGCGTCTGTCAATGCGACTGTAATCTCAACACAGGATGTGTATTTTACAAACGGAAGTGAACAGAAAGCAAAGACAGTTCCAAAGGAGATTTCATTTAAGATTCCTGATGCGGCAAAGACGGAAAACGGAATTTATATGAGTATGTTTGTTGAAGCAATGGGTTATGCACCTGACGCTTATCTTTTGGTCGATTATGCAAATGCCGTGCTTTCGGGAGATACTTCGCTCAACTATACAACAGAGCAGGGAGTGTCAGAGGTTCAGCAGTTCGGAAAATATAATGTAGGCGTAAAAGTCAGCGTAAAAGACGGTCAGATAAGTGATGTAGTCATAGAGGGAGCTGATTTTAAGGGCGATTCTGCAGATGAAAATCAGGTTTATTTCAACAAAGCCGCAAAAGGAATGAAAGAAAAACTTGTCGGACTTTACCGCAATGATGCTGAAAAACTTAACGGACTTGATGCAGTTTCAGGAGCGACCGCTTCATCAAATGCAATTAAAGAAGCGGCAATGAATGCACTCGGTGTGACGATTGAAAAGGAAGTTATCCCTGATGCACCTACGGAAGCCTTGAAACCAGGATTTTACAGCATTGAGTTAAAAGATCGCACGGATGTTGTTGACCACGGACTTGTCGGGGAAGAGAAAAAGGCACTCGGTTATATCCGTGTTGACACTTCGGGAAAAATGTACCTTACATATCAGATGGTTTCCGGTTCTGACAAAGAGCCGCTTTATGTACTAGGATATAACGGCTGGTATAAGGGAAATAATATTTCAGCGGAAAATCTTACTATGGACTGGGTGACTTATGAGACGGAGTCAGCCGAAGTTCCAACTATTGGTCAGCAGAATGTCGTGACGAACATTACAGTTCCGCTTGACGGTCTGAGACAGACTTATGTAAATAATGTTTATCTTTATGTTGAAGCCATGAAAAAACTTGACGGAGTTGTTTCGGGAGTTAACTTTGATAAAGGTAAATTTAATATTGATTCAACAGTTACACTTTACTGGGACACACTTACCGCATTGACGGATGAAAATGAGCAGGCTTTAGGCTTTGCTTCATTGAGTGACGGAGTTTATAAAGTTACGGGAAATATGCAGAAACCTGACGGAACGGTATCAATGAGTGACAGTGCGATAAATCACAATATAAAACTTACCGTTAAAGATGGAGTTTATTATCTGACACTTGATTTTAACAGCCTTACTATCGGAAGTCTTAAGGGGTATCTCAGCAAATTGAGATACTATGACACAGGATATAAACCTGATACACAGACAAATCCTACGGGAATATTAAAAGATGTTACGGTTGATGATTATCAGACATATACCGACGGAGTGAAACTTACTGACACGCTCGGAACTGATTATCCGAATAAGGTTACGATAAAGGTAATACCGGAGGCATTGTACGATTTTTCTTATAATAACAAAAATATATCAGCAGGAACAGTTCCTTTGCAGGTGTTTGTACCGATAATGGAAGCAATCACAAAGGGAACAGGTACACAGCCGGTTTATCTTAAGCTTGACCTGTCAACTGTTACTGCGACAACAGCGGATGATGCGGTATTTAATGAGACAGAGGCAAAACAGGCAAATCCAAATGCGTCGGCTGCACCTGATAGTTCAGCAGCACCAGGCACATCATTGTCTCCGACGGACACGGCAAAACCGGGGGCATCGCAGACACCCGGAACATCATCGTCTCCGACAGGGACAGCAAAGCCGGGAACATCGACAGCACCGACAGATACAGCAAAGCCGGGAGCATCGACAGCACCGACAGATACAACAAAGCCTGGCACAACGACGGCATCGACAGATACAGCGAAGCCTGATAATTCGGAAGAAACTGATACACCAGCAAATCCTGAACCGACAAACAGTCCTAAGCCTGCAGGTTCAACAAAAAAAGTAAAGGTTGGTACAAAGGCAAAGGTAGCAGGAAATACTTATAAAGTAACAGCAAATGGAAAGGTTACACTCACTGCTGCAAAGAAAAATGTGAAAAGTGCAACTGTTCCACGGACGGTTAAGATAAAGAGAGTTTTGTTTAAGGTAACTGCTATTGCACCGAATGTATTTAAGAATAATAAGAAACTTACAACTGTTATAATTGGAAAATATGTGACAAAAGTTGGAAACAATGCGTTTAAAGGCTGCAAGAAACTTAAGACGGTTAAGTTTGCAAAGGGTATTTCAGCTAAGACAAAGAAATCCCTTAAAAAGCAGATAGTAAAAGCTGGGGCAAAGAAAGCTAAATTTAAGTGATTTTTGGATACAGATAAGCATTTTATACTTACGGGTCGCAAAGCGACTGCGTTTATCAGTAAACAGCAAAGGCAGATTGCGAATGACCGCTTTACATACAGGTATGAATTGATATAGAGAAAAAGTTTAATTTTAGTGAACAGGAGGTTCGACATGAGATTTTTAGGAAAACATAAGGTGATGGCATGGATTTTGGCGGTTGCTATTGTTTTAAGTCTCATGTCGGATTTTTCCATTTTTGAAGGTACAAAGAGGGTTTATGCAGGGGATTTTAACGACGGAGTTTATACGATTGAGGGAAAGTTAAGACATGCGACTCTTGACCAGCCGTCAATGGGTGATTCGGCAGTTATGCAGCCGATGAAGATTATAAAAAAAGGAAACAGCATAAGTTTGAGATTGGAGTTTAAGTCACTTACATCGGGTATCTTTAAAGGGTATCTGTATGGATTTTATTATTTTCCGTCATGGAATGACAGTGAAAATGTGCCTAAATCAGCAACGGCAGAGAATGTAAAAGTGACTGAGTATTATGAGGGAGTTTATGATGAGTACAACGACCCTGACACGGGGCTTGACTCAAATGTAAAAGGAAAATTATATCCGCATTATGCGTTGATGCCTATAGAATGGAAACAGAGTATGGCTTGGATTCAGGTTTATGTGCCTGTTATGGAGGCTATAAACAAGGGCGGTGGAACGCAGTTTGCGAGATTGTTATTAGATTGGAACACTCTTAAAAAAACGGACGAAAAGGCGGATGATATTGTGGGGACGGCAGAGCCGTCTGCAACCCAAAAACCGTCAACGGACAGGGAAAATACGGCAACAAAAAAGCCGGCATCAACGGGCAGTAAAAATTCTTCTAAGAAAAATAAAAATCTGAATATAAAAAAGCTGACCGATGGAACTTACACGATAACAGGGAATATGTTAAAAACTGACAAAAAGAGCAGTTCAATGTCAGATAAAGCAATAAATCATAATGTTTTATTGCGTGTAAAAAATGGAAAATACACGCTTATACTTGATTTTTCAGGACTTACGGTTGGAAGTGCAAAGGGGTATCTCGGCAGGCTTAAATATTTTAAAGCAGGCTATAAGGTGACAAAAAACGGTGTACCTCAGGGTAAGACTGCGGCGGCTAAAATCGTTTCTTTCCAGAAGAAAAACGGTAAGAAACTGACTGATACATACGGAACAAATTATCCGAAAAAGATTTCTTTTCCTATGATAAAAGAAGCGAAGAAAAATGGCTATGTGCCTATGCAGGTGTTTGTGCCTATTATGGATGCGATAAGTAAAGGTTCGGGAACACAGCCTGTCTATCTTAAACTTGACCTTAATTCTATCGTTGCCGGGAAAAAGAGCACTTCGGTGAGCAAATCTTCAAAGAGTAAAAAGTCATCAAAAAAGACAAACGCATCAAAAGGCGGCAGTTCGGCAGGAAACAGTGCATTAGATAAAAATACATTGACGGCAGACGGAAGTTTGTCAAACAGTGTGGCAGGTTCAGATGCAACAGATAATAAAAGCGGTACATCGGGCAGTGTGGTGAGCGGAAAAGTTTATTCGTGTAATATAGTGCCTTGTTACAGACATCCGGTTACAAACAAAGTCGAGGACGCAGGCGGCGAGAGTTCATATGCGACAGGACAGGGAATGGTAGAGAGTGTTCTTAAGACTTCGGGAATGTTGGAGCAGACGGATAACGGTCAGTGTTATCTCACAATGCGTGTGGGTCTTATGGATTACACTTCAGACCACAAATTTTATGTGCAGAAAAGAGGTGCGGCGTCATGGCGGCAGGTCAGTCCGACAGTGACAAAAAAAGGCTCAGACAGTAACGGAAAAACGGCGGATTATTGTATTTCTCTCTCTGATAAGAACAGCATCATAAAGGTTTCAATGTATGTCCGGCCAATGGGAAGAAATGTTGTATTTTACGCATATGCTAAAAATTTCAAGTCAGGAAATGTATCGGGAATGGCTGTAACCCATGTGTACGCAAACGCATCGTCAGATACAAGGACGGATAACACGAAAACTTCTGATAGTGATTTATCGGGGGATGCGTCCGGTTTAGAAAATGACAGTACATCATTGAGCGGTAATACATCACCAGATGTAAACTCTGAACTTTCGGAGTCAGGACTTTCAGATGCACAGGGATTGAGTCTTTCGACAGAGAGTAAAGAAAACGGTTCTGATGTGTCAGGTTCACAGGACGCCGGCGTGTTGGAAACGGCATCAGATGGAAATGGAACACAGACCGCAGGCGGTAATAACGGAGAGTCAGAGGATATGACAATGGCTAAATGGGTGATAGTGCTCACGATTTCAATAACATTATCGGGACTTGTTCTCATAGCGGCAGGTGCAGGTGTTACTTATTATTTCAGGCGTAACTGGCGAAGATGGGGAGAGGAGATGGAAGATGATGAAGAAGAATGAGCTTAAAAAAAATGGGTTTATCGCAAATAAGTATAAGAAAAATAAACTTATAAAAAATGGATTTTTCACAAACAGGCATAATAAATTGCTAAAACTTGGTGTCATATTAGGTTTTTCTATCTCTTTTCTGCTCGGCGGCTGTGTAAACCAGCATCCGGACAAAGAGCAGGCATCTACAAAAGAAACCGTTGCAGACGGAAATTCATCGGAAGATATTGATATAAATTCAATGCTTAAGATTACAGATAAGTCTGAGAAAGCGGCAGTTGAGTCGGCGAAAGAAAAGGTTAAGAAACTTGGGAGAAATCCACGCATAATCGCAACTTCGCCTGCTACGGCAGATATTTGTGACAAACTTAATATTGACCTTGCAGGTGTCTGTTCGTCAACAGTCTCGACAATTCCGTCAAGATATAAAAATGTCAAAAAAATCGGTACGGCTATGAGCCCCGATATGGAAATCGTATCTTCGGTTCAGCCTGACTGGATATTGTCTCCGTCATCATTGAAAAGAGACCTTAAACCTAAATATGAAGCCATTGATACGGAGTGGGCATTTTTAAATCTGAAAAGCGTGCAGGGAATGTACCGCTCAATACAGGAATTGGGAATTATTTTTGACAGGGAAAAAGAGGCTGACAGCCTTATAAATGAGTTTGTGGCTTTTTATAAGAAATATAAAAGTGAGAATAAGACTAAAAGTCATCCAAAAGTTCTTATTCTTATGGGACTTCCGGGAAGTTACATAATAGCAACTCCAAATTCGTATGTGGGAAATCTTGTAGAGCTTGCAGGCGGTGAAAATGTCTACAGTGACACAAAACAGGAATTTCTTACGGTAAACACGGAGGATATGAAAAAGAAAGAACCTGATATTATACTCCGTGCGGCTCATGCGATGCCAAAACAGGTTATAAAAATGTTTAATGATGACTTTAAGAAAAACGATATATGGAAACATTTTAATGCCGTAAAAGAGGGCAGAGTCTATGACCTTTCGTACTATAAATTTGGAATGAGTGCGACCTTTAAGTACAAAGAGGCACTTGCTGAATTAAAACAGTACTTTGAACGCAGATAAGCATCACCCGCTACTGGTGTGCAGGACATTAATTAGATAGCACACTAAGCATAAAAATATATGGAGAAATGAGGGTTAAAATGGATTTAAAAGAAAATGACATACTTTCAAAAGACCATAAAAATCTGAGAAATAAGCGTATAAGAACAATCGTATCATTTGTTATGATTATCATTTTACTTGTAATATTATTTTTCATATCGGTAAATATAGGAAGTCTAAAGGTTCCATTTAAAAAGTTGTTTGACGGTCTTTTTATAAAATACAATCCTGATGTAGCAACTATCTATGACCTTCGTTTTCCGAGAATAATAATATCAATGCTTGCGGGGGCGGCAATAGCGGTTTCGGGTGTACTGTTTCAGGCGGTGCTTAAAAATCCGCTTGCTGATCCGGGGATTATAGGTATATCAAGCGGTGCAGGATTTGCGGCAGTATGTATAACAGCATTTGCACCGACGCTTTATTTCTTTACACCCGTTGCCGCCTGCTTTGGCGGTATAGCGGCATTTGTTATCGTTTATGCTCTTTCGTGGAAAGGCGGTTTAAGTCCGTTGCGTATTATACTTACGGGTGTTGCCGTAGAAGCATTCTTCACGGGAATGTCAAGTGTCGTAAACTCCATGTCAGGAGGTGACAGAACAGGTGTGGCATCTATTGTCGAGGGAAATATCACCCAGAAAACATGGGACGATGCAGCGACATTGTTTCCGTATGTTGTCGTGGGACTTGTGCTCTCGGTGCTGTTTATAGGAAGATGCAACCTGCTTGCACTTGAGGACAAAACGGCGAGAAGTCTTGGTGTAAATGTAAACCGCACTCGTATAATAATCTCAGTTATAGCGGTAATGCTTGCAAGCATCTCGACAGCGGTTGTCGGGGCGATAAGTTTTCTTGGACTTATCGTGCCACATATAGGTAGAATACTCGTCGGCAGCGACCACAAAAAACTTGTACCGTTTTCGGTGTTCGCAGGAGCATTTACATTTTTGCTTGCCGACACGATAGGGAGAACGATATGCCGTCCGTATGAGGTCAGTGCGGCGGTTGTTATGAGTGTTATAGGTGGACCGTTCTTCATTTTATTGCTCAGGGGGAAGAGGTGATTAGATGAGTGACGATAAGAAGTGCGATTATATGATGAAAGTTAGGGAACTTTCGTTTTCTTATGGAAAGAACAGAATTTTAAATAATATTTCGCTTAAAATTCCTGAGGGCAGGATTACAACTATTCTGGGTGCGAACGGATGTGGCAAGTCTACTCTTTTCTCATTGATGACTAAAAATCTCGTACCTGACCGTGGCAGGATTTTTTTACAGAGAAAAAATATCGGCGGTATGTCACTTGGAGAGTTTGCTAAGCGTGTTTCCATCGTTCATCAGTACAATACGGCTGCCGATGACATGACTGTTGAAAGACTTGTTTCTATGGGAAGGACACCATATCACAAGATGTTTAGCGGTGCGGATGGTGATGACGAGAAACTTATAAACATGGCTCTTGAGGTCACAAATCTTTTGGAGTTTAAAGAGAGAGAAATTGGGAAATTGTCGGGAGGACAAAGGCAGCGAGTGTGGATAGCAATGGCACTTGCACAGAATACAAAACTTCTGTTTCTCGATGAACCGACGACTTATCTCGATATAAGATACCAGCTTGAAATACTCGAACTTGTTAAAAAACTTAACAGGGAGTTTGGGATTACGATAGTTATGGTACTGCACGAGATAAATCAGGCAATCCGCTTTTCCGATTCGATAATAGGTCTTAAGGACGGAAATGTGCTTGCACAGGGAAATCCGGAGGAGATTATCACAAGTGAACTGCTTGAGCAGCTCTACGGTGTGAAACTTGGTGTGACTGAGATTGACGGACACAAATATGTGCTTACGGCAGGATGATACGAAATGGAGATCTATATGAATAATAAAACAAATCCGCTTAAATTTTTGTGGGTGCTTTTGGGATTTTTGAGCCTTGCACTTGGCACGATAGGAATCGTACTTCCTATACTGCCTACAGTACCGTTTTATATGGCAACGGTATTCTGTTTTGCAAAAAGCTCAGAAAGGCTTCATTCCTGGTTTACATCAACCGGACTTTACAAAAAGCATCTTGAAAGTTTTGTTCAGAAAAGGTCAATGACGGTAAAAAGCAAGTGTACCATTATGGGAAGTGTTACTATTGTTATGGCATTTGGTTTTATAATGATGAGCAGGGTGCCTGTCGGAAGAATATGTCTTGCCGTTGTATGGCTCTGTCATGTGATTTATTTTATTTTTTATATTAAAACTGAAAAAGAAACAGAAGAAATTCCGCAGGAATTGATGGAAAAATAGATAACATATCAAAATATTGCTGTGCATGAACAGTAATAATCAATATGAAGGGACGGGGAATGAGATGATAAAAACAAGACTTGTGAGGTTATTATCCCATGCAAAAAAATATATAGTCTACAATGTGATGTGGCAGTGGATGGCACTTATTGCACAGGTGGTTTCGGTGTTTACGATAGCGGGACTGTTTGGAAAACTGTATGCAAAAAAGGCAGCGTCGGGTGATATTGTTAAGTGTGCCTGCGTGTTTGCGGCGGTTCTTGTTGTGCGTTTTTTATGTGACAAGATGGCGGCGGGAGCGTCATATAAAGCGAGTGTTGATGTGAAATGTATTTTGAGGGATAAAATTTATGAAAAATTGTTAAAACTCGGTGTGTCCTACAATGAAAAAATTGCGACTTCCGAGGTGGTGCAGCTTTCAACGGAGGGTGTCGAACAGCTTGAAATTTATTTTGGCAAATATCTTCCACAGCTTTTTTACAGTATTATTGCACCTGTTACGCTTTTTATCGTGCTTGCGGCAAAGGCGAGCATGAAGGCGGGTGTTGTTCTTCTCCTCTGTGTGCCTTTAATCCCTGCTTCGATTGTGGCAGTTCAAAAAATTGCAAAAAAACTTTTAAATAATTATTGGGGAATATACACGGAACTTGGCGACTCGTTTCTTGAAAATCTTCAGGGACTTACAACGCTTAAGATTTACCAGGCTGACGGCATGAAAGCTGAGCAGATGGACGAGGAGGCAGCAGAGTTCAGGAAGATTACGATGAAAGTTCTGACAATGCAGCTTAATTCAACAAGCGTGATGGATATCGTTGCGTACGGCGGGGCGGTAGTCGGAATGATAGTGGCTTTAAGTGAGTTTTTAAAAGGAAATATAGCACTTGAACAGACGCTTTGCATTGTACTTTTAGCAAGTGAATTTTTTATACCGCTGAGACTTCTCGGTTCATTTTTTCATATCGCAATGAACGGAATGGCGGCGAGTGACAAGATTTTCGGACTTCTTGATTTAGAGGAAGATAAGACAGGAAAAGTCATATTTACTAAAGAACAGCTTAAAAATCTGTCAGTGCGTTTTGAGGATGTAAATTTTTCATACAACAGTGACCGAAAGATTTTAAATGATGTATCGCTTGATATTTCACCGGGTTCATTCGTATCGCTCGTCGGTGAGTCGGGCTGCGGAAAAAGCACGATAGCGGGACTTATTTCAGGAAAGAATAAAAAATTTAACGGCAGACTCACGCTCAGCGGTGTTCCAATAGGAGATATAGCGGAAAGTGAACTGATGCGTCATGTGACAGTTGTGAGACATAACAGTTATCTTTTTAAGGGGACGGTGAGGGAAAATCTTATCATGGCTGATTTAGGTGCAGACGATGAGAAACTTAAGGCGGTTTTGATAAAAGTAAATCTCTGGGATTTTGTGAGCGAGAACGGCGGACTTGACATGGAGATTGCTGAAAAGGGTGATAATCTTTCGGGCGGTCAGTGTCAGAGGCTTTGTATTGCAAGAGCGATTTTGCATGACAGCGAGATGTATATATTTGATGAGGCTGCCTCAAATATTGATGCCGAGAGTGAGGGCATGATAATGGATGCGATACACGAACTTGCAAAAACAAAAACGGTGCTTTTAATATCACACCGTCTGTTCAATGTTATATCATCAGATAATATTTATATGCTTAAAGACGGAGAGATAGCGGAAAGTGGTACGCATGAGCAGTTGATGAAAAAAAGTGGAGAATATTTCAGGCTTTTTGAGAGCCAGAGAAAATTGGAGGAATTCGGAAAGGAGGATGCCGATGTCTGTAGAGAAATCAGTTAAAAAAAGAAGAAGTGCCATTAAGATAATGGGGCAGCTTATTGGTCTTGTTGCACCGCTTCTTCATATAATGCTGCTTGCGATATTGCTTGGTGCTTTTGGGTATCTGTGTGCAATCTTTCTCACGATACTTGCAAGTCAGGTGCTTTTAAAAGGACTTGGAGAGCCTGTAACGGTATTTTCAGACATGAGCATAATAACACTATTTATCATTATGGGAATGGCGGCAGTCATGAGAGGTGTGCTTCATTATGCGGAGCAGTATTGCAATCATTTTATTGCATTTAAACTGCTTGCGATAATAAGGCATAAAGTATTTGCGGCACTCAGGAGATTATGTCCTGCAAAACTTGAGAGCAGAGACAAGGGAAATCTTATATCAGTTATAACTACGGATATAGAGCTGCTGGAGGTGTTTTATGCACATACAATATCTCCGATAATGATAGCATTGCTTACATCGGCTGTAATGGTGATATTTATGGGAAGATACAGCCCTGTTGCGGCGGTTTATGCGGCAGCAGCATATATAATAGTAGGAATTTTTATTCCGCTCTGGAACGGAAAGCGTGGCGGTCAGACGGGAATGGAATTTAGAACTTCGTTTGGCGAATTAAACAGCTTTGTACTTAGTGCACTCAGAGGACTTTCAGAAACCATACAGTACGGTATGGGAAAAGAGAAAAGACATGAGATGCAGGAACGCTCTGAAAAACTTGGAAAAATGCAAAGAAAATTAAGCCGTTTAGAGGGAACACAGCGTGCAGTCACAAACTTTGTCATACTTCTTGCGTCATTTGGGATGCTTTTTCTCATGGGAGAAATGTGCCGGCAGGGTGAGATTGGCTTTGGCGCAGTAGTCACCTGCACAGTGGCAATGATGGGGTCATTTGGTCCCGTTGTCGCACTTGCAAGTCTGTCAAACAATCTAAATCAGACACTTGCAAGCGGTGAGAGGGTGCTGTCAGTCATTGAAGAAAATCCTGTGGTAGAGGAAGTATGGGAAGACGAAGCGTCAGAAGGTAAAGCAGTGTATGGTGATAAAAGCACAAAATTTACCGGTGAACAAGTGGCAGATACTAAATTTATGTCAGATGAAAAAAATGTTACGGCAGAAGCTACAGAAACAATTTTAGACAAAAATAGAGCAGAAAATTCTGCTGACAGAAAAAACAAGCAGATAGCAGCTTTAAAGAATGTAACATTTGCATATGAAAATGAAAATATTCTCAAAAATTTTAGTATGGAGATAAAAAAAGGGAAAATAACAGGGCTTCACGGAGTGAGCGGCTGCGGCAAATCGACAATACTTAAACTTCTGATGCGTTTTTGGGATACAGACAGTGGAGAAGTTGAGATTTCAGGAAAGAATGTAAAAGAGATTTCAACAAAAAAACTCAGGGATTTTGAGAGTTTTGTAACACAGGAAACAGATATATTCCATGATACAATAGCCGCAAACATAGGCATTGCAAAAATTGGAGCGACAACGGAAGAAATCATTGCTGCGGCAAAAAAAGCATCACTTCACGATTTTATAATGAGCCTGCCCGACGGATATGATACGCAGGTCGGTGAACTTGGAGATACCCTGTCGGGCGGAGAAAAACAGAGGATAGGAATTGCGAGGGCATTTCTTCATGATGCACCACTGCTTTTGATGGATGAACCTACCAGCAATCTCGATTCGCTTAATGAGGGAGTTATATTGAAAGCGGTAAAAGAAGAAGGAAAAGATAAAAATAAGACGGTAGTGCTTGTGTCGCATAGAAAATCAACAATGGGAGTTGCGGACGAAGTGGTGGAGATGTGATTGTTACTATTTGAGAGGACAAAGTTACCTGAATACTCGAAATAGATTGTTAGAATATAAAAGCATATTAAAAGATGATATTTAAAGGTGTTAAAACTTTAAAAATGACAAGCAATAAAATTAAAATAAGTAATTTAACCTCAAAAAGAGTATATTATATAAGAGTTCGTCCATTTGCAATGTACGAAAATAGAGAAGAAGTTTACGGAGCATTTTCAAAAATAATGAAAATTACAGTTAAGTGATTTAGTTCAAAAAATAAATGCCATAGAATATGACGATTTTATAGTTTATTCTGTGGTATTTTTTAATATAATCATAAAACTGTAATTATTTTTAATTTTGTTTTTATATAAAACTGTACCTTTAATTAATATAATTGCCAATACTCTATAAAAATTTAGTTGATTTCAAAGTAGTCCTTGATTATAATAAGATTAATACAAAAATGTGTGCAAAAATGGGGGTAAAATGAATACGGAAATAAAAAATGCAATAACCGCAGCAGATGCAAAAATACAGTATGATACTTATGCAAAAAGATTGCTTGCACAAAAAAGCATACTGGCAAATATATTAGTAAAAACTGTTGCTGAATTTAAGGATATGAATCCGAGTGAAGTGGCAAACTATATTGAGGGTGACCCAGAGATAGGGATTGTACCAGTTGAGCTGGGTTTAACAAATGCAGAAAGAACAAATGAAACGGGACAGAGAATAGTAGGATTTAATACAGAAAATGCTGAGATAAATGAGGGCATGATAAGGTTTGATATAGTATTTTATGTAAGGATACCATCACCCGATAAAGAAGAAAATAAATTGTCAAAGGTTATAGTGAACATAGAATGTCAAAAAGATGAACCAACTGCATATAGCATATTAAACAGGGCAATCTTTTATGCTAGCAGACTTATATCATCACAAAAAGAAAGAGATTTTGTAAATTCAAACTATGATGATATAAAACAGGTATTCAGCATATGGGTTTGCATGAATATGGGAAATAACAGTATGGCGCATATTCATCTTACAAAAGATGAAATACTAGAAACCTATCAATGGAAAGGAAATCTTGATTTATTAAACATTGTGATGATAGGGATAACAAACGAACTTCCGGAAAAAGATGAGAAATATGAACTACATCGTTTGATTTGTGCATTGCTTTCAAATGAAATACAGAAAAATCAGAAGTTTGATATTCTTGAGAAAGAGTATAATATTCAAGTTGATACAGAGTTGAGAGAGGATGTGAGCGTTATGTGTAATCTGAGTTTAGGAATAGAAGAAAGAGCTGAGGCAAGGGGCGAAGCAAGAGGCGAGGCAAGGGGCGAAGCGAGAGGCGAGGCAAGAGCTGAGAAAAGGAACAATGAAAAGGTTGTTATGAATATGTATAAAAAAGGCTATACGACAGAGCAGATAGCGGAAATTGTGGAGCTGGGTGAGGAAGAAATAGAGGATATTATAAAAATAAAGAGGGGATAGTTTGAGAGTTGTTGCTAGGGAGATATACTGCACAGATATTTATGAAATATTATTATCCTAATTTTAGTTCTGTACAGAGGTCGAAGATACCATTTAGGATTATATAGATATCAAACATAAAAAATGTACAGTAAATGTGGGAAAATATATAGTGTGTTTGTATTAGAATGTATGTAAGGGTTTATGATTTTTAATAGCGAGCGTCATAAACAATAAAAAGCGGTAGATATAGAAAAAAACTATAGCTATCGCTTTTTGGTTCTGCCAAGTAAATAATCTACGGAAACATCGTAGTAATCTGCCAGTTGAATGAAAACTTCAATAGGAATGTTGATTTTTCCTAGTTCGTATTTTGAATAAGTAGTTTGTTTTATATGAAGATATTCAGCTAATTCAGTTTGGGTTTTATCGCTATCTTCACGAAGATTCCTAATATTTTCAAATACCATATATAAACCTCACTTTTAATATGATACAATTAGTAACAGTTCAGCCAAAAAAAGATAAGTCAATAATACACGAGCTTGCTCGATG
>ERZ894203.592-NODE-592-length-27504-cov-9.682065_pt1 | contig 27504 bp, 28 predicted proteins | sample MGYA00380286_ERZ894203 | MGnify/ENA primary metagenome ERZ894203 (study PRJEB32331, sample SAMN06328484) | human gut metagenome | biome: human gut microbiome; feature: stool | host: Homo sapiens | collected 2014-02-06 ... | reverse complement strand
TTCGGACAGGGGTTCGACTCCCCTCATCTCCACCATACCGGCGGATATACATTAATCAAATGCAGAATACCAAAAACTATTTTAGGTAAAACACTACATTTGAATGATGTTGTAGTATTATAAGTAAAGTGCCTACACTTTTAATTAGTATAGGCACTTTTTTATTTGCATTATTTATTTTACTATTTCATACGGCCAGTCCATAATACCGCCGATATGTTCAATATTTGTATAGCCCATGTCTGCCAATGCCTGCGATGCACGGTGTGCGCGTTTGCCGCTGCGGCAGTAAACCAAAATTTCGGCATCTTTATCCGGAAGTACTTTGGCAACTTCTTCTGATTTAGCTTCAATTAAATCAACCGGCAGCAAAACTGCTCCCGGAATATGCCCTGCGGCAAATTCTTCCTGCGTGCGCACATCCAGAACAACAATTTTATCATTCTGTTCCATACGCTGCTTTGCCTGCTGCGGCGTAAGCGTTTTATAAGTTGCGGCAGTTTGCGTTTGCACAGCTTGAATACTTTCAGCTGCCTTGGGCGCTTCAGCAAAGCATACGGCATATACTGCAAGTACAGCAGCAAATACTAACATTAAAAATTTTTTCATAGTAGACCAGCTCCTTTTTTAAATTTTACTGCTACCTGTTCCGCTCCTTCAAGGCGCGTTCCACTTCGCGTTTGGCATCGCGCTTTGCCATATCCTGGCGCTTGTCATACAGTTTTTTACCGGTGGCAAGGGCAATTTCTATTTTAATCAGCCCATGCGAAAAATACATTTTTAAAGGCACCAGTGTATAGCCTTTTTCTTTTACTTTGCCGATAAGGCGGCGAATTTCTGCCTTATGCAGCAAAAGTTTACGGTCGCGCAGCGGCTCGTGGTTAAACCGGTTGCCCTGGTCATAAGGGCTGATGTGCAAATTGCAGACAATTACTTCCGCACTTTTGGTTATCTGGGCATAGCTGTCCTTCATGTTGGCTTTGCCCGCGCGCAACGATTTTACTTCCGTACCCGTCAAGGCAATGCCTGCCTCGTAAGTTTCGTGAATGGTAAAATCATGGCGAGCTTTTCTGTTTTCTGCAACAATTTTTATTTTCTTTTCCACTATTTATTCCTCTGTTTTTTCTTTCTTTTGTCGTGCTTGTTCTTGCTGTCTTTTAAATATTTATTGCCGCCGATGCCGCCCTTGCCGCGTTTAGCAAATTTATCCTTGCCGCCTTTTTTCTTCTTGCCTTTTTTATCAGGCACATCGCTGCGGTAACTTACGGATTTACGCTGTTCGGCAAGCTGCATTTTAATGCGTTCGCGCACGCTTTCATCTTCACCGGCAAGTATAAAATCTATATTGCGTTCGGCAATATTAACCTGAAAAACCTCAATGCGCACAGGGTCGCCCAAGCGGTAGCATTTGCGCGTATGCGTACCCATCAATGCATAATTTTCTTCAATAAATTCGTAATAATCATCCAGCAGGCTGGAAATATGAACAAGGCCTTCCACGCCGTTTTCCAGCTCAACAAACATGCCAAAGGCAGTAACACCGGATATTATGCCGTCATATTCTTCGCCGATATGGCCTGCCATGTATTCGGCCTTTTTCAAATCGACGGTTGCACGTTCAGCTTCGGCAGCAGTACGCTCGCGAATCGATGAATGTTCGGCAATATGGTCGAGCTTGTTAATATATTCGTCCTTTGTTTTTTCTTTCATGTACGGGTCAGCCAGCCATTTATGCAGCAAACGGTGTACAATCAAATCCGGATAGCGGCGTATCGGCGATGTAAAATGCGTGTAATACTCTGCCGCAAGGCCAAAATGCCCGATATTATCCGTTTGGTAAACGGCCTGTTTTAAAGAGCGCAGGGCAACCGTGGAAACCATGCGTTCTTCCGGGCGGCCTTCCATGGCGATTAATGCTTTTTGAAGTGCCAGCGGCTTAATATCTGCCGCTACCGGCATTTTTACATTAAAACGGCTTAATAAAAGCGATAAATCGCGCATTTTTTCTTCATTGGGCTTATCATGCACTCGGTAAACAAAAGGCCATTTTTGCAGGGCCATATGGCGCGCAACCGTTTCGTTGGCTGCCAGCATAAACTCCTCAATGATTGATTCGGCAAGCCCATGCTCACGCTGTACTATTTCCAGCGGCCTGCCCTGTTCATCCAGAATTACTTTCTGTTCCGGCAGGTCAAAATCAATTGCGCCGCGCGTTACGCGTTTTTTATGCAGAATAATACACAGTTTTTCCATTTCTTCCAGCATCGGCAGCGCGTCTTTATATTTTTCAGTCAATTCGGCATTTTTATTGACCAAAATTTCACGCACAATGCGGTAGCTTAAACGGTAACGCACATTAATAACGCCGGGGAAAATATCGTAGCTTTTAATGCGGCCTTTTTTATCTATCAGCATTTCGCAGCACATTACCAGCCTGTCTTCTCCTGCGTTAAGGCTGCAAATACCGTTGGAAAGGCGTTCCGGCAGCATCGGCAGCACTCTGTCTACAAGGTAAACACTGGTGCCGCGCTCCTGTGCTTCGCGGTCCAAAATAGTATTTTCGTGTACGTAATAGCTTACGTCCGCAATATAAACGCCCAGCGTAAAGTCGCCGTTTTCCTGCGGCTCTACATATACGGCATCGTCAAGGTCTTTGGCATCGTCGCCGTCAATGGTAACAATTAATCTGTCACGCAAATCGTGCCTGCCGTCCAGTTCTGCGGCTTTAATGGTTTTCGGCACGCGTTTGGAGGCTGCAATAACCTGTTCCGGAAATTCCAGCGGCAAATCATACTGCTTTATCAGCGACAAAAGTTCCATGCCGACATCGCCGGTATTGCCAAGCACTTCCACAATTTTGCCTTCGATATTGCGGCGGCTGTCCGGAGCCCACTCCGTAATTTCTACAACAACCTTCTGGTTGTTTTTGGCTTCGCCAAAATTGCGTTTTAAAACATATACATCCTGCCCTATGCGTTTATCATCCGGCACTACAAAGCCGTAATCGCGGCTGGCTTTAAAAGTACCGACAATCTTATTGTTTGCATGTGTAATAATGCGTATAATTTCGCCTTCGGGCTTATTTTTGTTGCCTCCGCCCTTTTCTACGCGCGCCATAACGCGGTCGTTATTCATAGCGCCGTTAAGCAGGCGCGGCGGAATAAAAACATCAGGCCGCTCGCCTTTATTATCGGGAATAACAAAGCCAAAGCCCTTGCTTGTAAGCTGAAAGCGCCCAACTACAAGCCCCATGCGCTCCGGTAAGCCGAATGTGCCGAAACGGGTCTTTATAATTTCGCCGTTTTCCTGCAATTCTTTTAAATCCTGCCAAAAATTGTTTAAATTGCCTGTTATGGGTATTTCTTCAATTAAATCTTCGGCAGTCAGCGGCGCATAACTGCTGCGCCTCATAAACTCCAAAATCTGTTCTTTTCCTTTTTTCATTTTAATCCTCCAGCATCATCTTGGCAGTAGCTTCTGCCGCCACAACACCTTTTTTTGTTATAATTTCGCCATGCATTTCAACCAAACGGCCTTTCTGCTTAACGCGCGTTCCCACGCACTTAACCTCCTCGCCTATTTTTAAAGGCTGGCGGTAACGCAGCTCCATTTTTGCCGTGTAAGCAGGTTTGCCTTCCATACAAAACAAATAGTGCCCCATAATTTCATCAAGCAAAACGCTTATTAACCCACCGTGCATCATGCCGTTATAGCTTTGATGTTCTTCTTTCGGGGTAAAATAAGACACACATTCTTTTTCATCCATTTTAAAAGTCATTTTCAAACCGATAGGGTTCTTTTTGCCGCAGGCAAAACACATTGGATATTCTTTGTCTTCAAACATTTATCTTTCCTTTAAAAAAGCAAGTACTTCATTAAATACTGCTTCCCTTTCTTTATCCAAAGTTAAAATATGGCCGCAATGCTCAAACCATATTAATTTTTTCTTTTCTGATGCGATATTATCATAAATAAACTGCGCGCTCTGCCAGCGCACGGTATGTTCTATTTTACTCTGCATAACAAGGCACGGAGCGGTAATATTCTTTAAAAAACCGGTTTTACATTTTTTTATAAATTTAAACATGCTTAAAAGCGGCTTTGTCGGCATAACCTCGCTGTGTACGCAATATTCTTCCGGAACATCAAATTCGCGCTGATGTTTTTTTACATAACGGATTAAGAAATGCAAAAACGGAAGCAGAATCTGTCTTTTGTCAAAAACATATATGGGCGCGGCCATAACCACAATTTTATCAGGAGCAAGTTCTGCCGCGGCTTTTAAAGTTAACAGCCCGCCCATGGAAAGCCCGGCGATATAAACTTTGCTGCAAATGTTTTTTAAACGCATAAACCCGCGCTTAACTTCGTCATACCAGTCGGCAAAAGTCTTTTTTGCCAGAACGGATGCCTGTTCACAATGCCCGGGCAGCAAAACTCCAAGCACAGTATAACCCCTGCTGTGCAAAAATTCGCCCAGCAGGCGCATTTCTCCCGGTGCGCCGGTATAACCATGTATTAAAAGCACGCCTTCGCTGCCGCCCTTAAAAAAGAACGGTTTTGCGCCAAGTTTAGCCACGTTTAAACCTCCTGATATATACATATCTATTATAGCATATACAAAAAAATCCTACATCTGAAAGGATGCAGGATTTTACAAAAGCTTTGCTTATTATTTTATAAAAATAAAATTACATGCTTAATTTGGCAATTACAAGTGTAATAACGGCAAACAAAATGCCCAAAACAATGGTAGCTTTAGCCATCATTGTATCCATATCATTGCCTTTACCAAAATAACCGCCACCGCCGCCAAAAGCGTCAGACAGGCCGGAACCCTTGCCGGACTGCATAAGCACAGAGCCAATTAATGCTATGCTGACAATAACGTCCAATACACTTAACGCTGTAATCAACTTGGCTTCCTCCTATAACTAAATTACCCTTTTATTTTATCATAACAAAACTTGCGTTACAATAAAATCTTCTGTATCTGGTAAAAAAGCCTGCTTCGCAATGAAGCAGGCCTTTATTTGCCAATTATTTACGCAGGCCGAGCTTTGCAAGGATTGCACGATAACGCTCGATATCCTTAGCCATAAGATAATTTAATAAACCACGGCGCTGACCTACCATTTTGAGCAGGCCACGGCGGGAATGATGGTCTTTTTTGTGTTCTTTCAGATGTTCGGTAAGATATTTAATGCGTTCAGTCAATACTGCGATTTGTACTTCCGGAGAACCGGTATCGCCTTCGTGTCTTGCATTTGCAAGAATAATTTCTTGTTTTCTTTCAGGTGTTAACATTGTAATTCCTCCATTTTTCTGTAATCGCCAGTGCATAGAAACCGCCGGAGCAGCGTATCTCCAAGCAATGGTTCAAAATAATACTTTAAAAGTATATCACAGTTTTATGTATCAGGCAACTGTTTTTTATTTAAAAAGTAAGTTTTTATTGCTTTTTTGTCTTCTTCAATCTGCCGGCAAAGTTCTTCCACTCCACTGAACTTCTTTTCGGCCCGGATATATTTATGAAACTGCACCGACATTGTTTTTCCGTATAAATCTCCGCTGCAGTTAAATAAATTAACTTCCAGCCTTGCGTGTTCAACATCGTTAAAAGTCGGATTGTTGCCTATATTGCCCATGCCTTCGTAAATGCAGCCTTCAATAGAAACTGTTACCGCATATACGCCCGGCGCAGGCACAGCCATTTCGCCGTGCAGAAGTTCAATATTGGCAGTCGGAAAACCGAGTCTGCGTCCGCGCTGCTCGCCATGCACAATTTTGCCGGTAATGGCATAAGCACGCCCCAGCATACGGTTGGCATATTCTATATGCCCTGCCTGTATAAGATTACGGATGCCGGTACTGCTGACAATGTTTCCGTTCATTTTTACAAGCGGTCTCACTATAACATCAAAGCCGTTTTTTCTGCCGCTGCGCTCCAGCGTTTCCGTTTTGCCGCTGCCCAAAAATCCGTAAGTAAAATTCTCACCAACTACCAAACAGCGGTAATTAAAGCAGGCCAGCCTATCCAAGAATTCATCCGGCGACAAGGCGGCAAAATCTTCCGTAAACGGTATATTAATTAAATAATCCACGCCAAAACTTTCAAGAAGTTTTATTTTTTCTTCCGCAGAAATAATCCTTACCGGAACCAAATCGGGACGGATTAATGCCAGCGGATGGTTGCTGAAGGTAAAAACTGCCAGCTTAAGCCCGTTGCGTTCTGCGTAATCTCTGGCCGTATTTATTACATCAGTATGACCAAGATGCAGGCCGTCGAACGTGCCGAGTGCAATAACCGTTGCAGGATATTTATTTTTTAATTCAGCATCCAGAGATGTAATTATTTCCATGTACAACCTCAAATAAGTTCCTGTGGTTTTTCTGCGTGATGCAGTATTTTTACGCCTTTCACTATTCCGCCGGAAGCTCTGCCGATACCGAAAAACTCTCCGCTGCGCCCTTTCAGCCTGTAAAAGCCGTCAGCAGCTTCTGCCATGCTGGTTGCTACGCCCTGCGTAATGCGCCAGGCCTGCCTGTCCGTTAAAACAAGCTCCGGCAAATGCATAACAGCGGTTTCTTCAGGCAACAAATATTTTTCACCGCCGTTTTCCAGTTCCTGCAAAGTAACGGCATCTTCTATTTTAAATCCGCCTGCCGAAGTACGCAGCAAAAAGCTCATTGTGCCGCAAACGCCAAGTTTTGTGCATATATCTTCCAAAAGCGTTCTGATGTATGTACCTTTGGAACATTCAACATCAAGCAAGGCTTTTTGCGGCGAAAAAGAAAGCAGCTGCAAACGGTAAATAAAAATTTCGCGTTTCTGCCTTTCAACACTTATGCCCTTGCGTGCCAGCTTGTAAAGAGGCTGCCCGTTAAGTTTTAAGGCCGAATACATTGGCGGCAGCTGTTTTTGCCTGCCGGTAAATTCTGCCAGCAGCGCCGAAAAATCTTCTTTGCTGCATACAGGCAGACTGCTGCGTTCCGTAACCGTTCCGCTGTCGTCACCGGTATCGGTTTTTACACCGAAGGTAATTTCGGCGCGGTAACTTTTGCGGTCCTCCGCAGAGTATTCCAAAAGGCGCGTTGCCGAACCTGCAAAAACAGGCAGCACCCCGGCAGCATCAGGGTCCAGCGTGCCGGAATGCCCGATTTTTTTAGTGTTCAGCACCCTGCGCAAAAAGCCGATAACATCATGGCTTGTCATGCCGCAGGGCTTTAATACATTAATAATTCCGTCCGTCATAAGGCTTTACCGATAGCTTCAAGCACTTTTTGCTTGGCTTCTGCCAAAGGCAGTTCCACCGTGCATCCGGCAGCCCTGATATGGCCGCCGCCGCCAAAGGAAAGTGCTATTTCAGCTACGTCAGTTTTTTGTGAACGCATGCTTACACGCGTAACAGACGGTTCCACAGCTTTAAACAATACAGCTACATCAACACCTTCAATATAACGTGCAAACGAAATAAAATTGTCGGTGTTAACTTCTTTATCGTATAAATCGCTGTTAATTTCAATAGTGCTTACCGCACCGTCATTATAAAAGCTTAAGGTTTGCAGTACCTTGCCAAGCATTTCTATGTTGGCTCTGGTATGCGTTCCGAGAGCGTCCGAAATTTCGTTCGGGCGTGCACCATATTCCAGCAGTTTTGCTGCCGCACGCATGGTTGCCGGCGTTGTATTGGCAAAGCGGAAAGAACCGCAGTCCGTATAAATAGCCGTATAAAGGCAGGTTGCCAAATCTTTGTCCGGCGTAACATCAAGCTTTTCCACCAGTGTGCACAAAATTTCGCCGGTAGCTGCGGCTTCCGTATTAAGGTATAAATAATCAGCATACTGCGTGTTGGAAATATGGTGGTCAATATTAACCATGGCATTATACTTAACAGCCTGTGCAACCTTGCCGATTCTGTCCAGCGAACTTGCGTCAAGCACAACCAAAAGGTCGGCAGTAACAGGATTATTTACATCCGGTTTTACAAAACTGTCAAGCTGCGGCAAAAAGCCAAATGCCTTGGGCACATCATCATCTACCATAACTGTAACTTGCTTGCCGGCTTTTTCCAGTGCCATTTTCAGCGCCAGCGTTGACCCCAAAGCATCACCATCAGGGCTCACATGCGGGCACAATACAAAACTTTCATTTTTTAAAAGCAGCCCGGCAATTTCTTCAAGCGTACAATTTTTACTCATGCGGGATTTCCTCTTGTTTAATTTTTCTCAGCAGTTCTTCAATATGCGCGCTGTATTCCATGGAAGTATCCTTGGCAAAAATCAGTGCCGGTGCAAAACGCAGCCTGATTCTTTTGGCAATTTCCGTACGCATATAGCCCACGGCTTTATTAAGCCCCTGCCATGCTTCTTCCTGGTCTTTTTCCGTTCCGTACAGGCTTACATAAACTTTGGCCTGACTTATATCGTCGGTCAGTTCAACGCCGGTTACGGTAACAAATTTAATGCGCGGGTCTTTGATATCCTGCAGCAAAATTTTGCTGAGTTCCTGCTTAATTGCTTCCTGTAATTTTTCAACTCTTAATCTTGCCATAACAAGTACCTATTAGTCAACGGCAACTTCTTCCATGGAATAAACTTCAAAAATATCCCCTTCTTTAATATCGCGGAATTTATCAAGTGTTATGCCACATTCAAAGCCTGCCACAACTTCTTTAACATCATCTTTAAATCTGCGCAGGGAGTCAATTTCGCCTTCATGAACTACAATACCGTCGCGTACTACGCGTACTTTGGAAGAATTGGTAACTTTGCCTTCCAGTACATAGCAGCCTGCAATAAGCAGTTTGGAAATTGTAATCAGCTGGCGTACTTCCACGCGTCCCTGAATAACTTCTTTAAATTTCGGCGCAAGCATGCCTTTAATAGCTGCTTCAACGTCGTTAATCGCATCATAAATAACCCTGTAAGTACGTACGTCAACCTTTTCGGTTTCGGCAGCCTTGCGGGCATTCGCATCCGGGCGGACATTAAAGCCAATGATAAGCGCATTGGCAGCAGATGCCAGCATTACGTCGGATTCGGTAATGGAACCAACGCCGGAATGAACTACTACTACTTTTACTTCGTCATTTTTAATATTGGAAAGCGACGATTTAAGTGCTTCAATCGTACCCTGAACGTCAGCTTTAACAACAATATTCAGTTCCTTCAGCTCACCTTCCTGAATACGCTGGAAAATATCATCCAGGGAAACTTTGGCGTTTTGCTGCATTTCTTCGCTGCGGCGTTTTGCAAGGCGTTTTTCAGCAACGCTTCTGGCGGTTTTTTCGTCAGTGCTGTCCAAAATATCGCCAGCCATCGGCACTTCGTTCAGGCCAAGCACTTCAACCGGTGTTGAAGGCAGCGCTTTTTTAACTTTTTCGCCGCGGTCGTTAATCATGGCACGTACTTTGCCGTAAGCAGTGCCTGCAATAATCGTATCGCCGATGCTTAAAGTACCGCGCTGAACCAAAACGGTTGCCACAGGTCCGCGGCCTTTATCAAGCTGCGCTTCGATAATGGTACCGTGTGCAGGAAGGTTCGGGTTTGCTTTTAATTCCTGCATTTCAGCAACGAGAAGAATCATTTCCAAAAGTTCCGGGATACCTGTTTTCTGGTGTGCGGAAACCGGAACCATAATGGTATCGCCGCCCCAGTCTTCCGGAATGAGTTCATGCTCAGCAAGCTGCTGTTTAACATGGTCGGGGTTAGCTCCCGGGCGATCCATTTTATTAATGGCTACAATAATAGGAACCTTGGCTGCTTTGGCATGGTTAATAGCTTCGATAGTCTGCGGCATAACACCGTCGTCAGCAGCTACAACCAAAATTGCAACGTCCGTTACCTGCGCGCCACGGGCACGCATTGCCGTAAATGCTTCGTGGCCCGGTGTATCAAGGAATACAATCTTTTTGCCCTGATAGTTAACCTGATAAGCACCAATGTGCTGGGTAATACCGCCTGCTTCGCGGCTTGTTACATTGGATTTGCGGATAGCATCAAGCAATGAGGTTTTACCGTGGTCAACATGGCCCATAACCGTAATTACAGGCGGGCGCGGCACACGTTTTGCCGGGTCATCTTCAACTTCCGGAATTTCGGTCGGGTCTTCTTCCGGCGGCAGCGGAACTACTTCCACATCAAATTCCGTGCCTACAAGCTCTGCTGTTTCAAAATCAATATCCTGATTAATAGTAACCATTACGCCAAGCATAAACAAGGCTTTGATAACTTCATTAACTTCGCGTTTAATGAGATTTGCAAAGTCTTTAACGTTAATGCTTTCGCCAACTTCAACACGTGACGGCCTTACAACCGGTGCCTGTACTGCCGGCTGCTGCGGTTTGCTGCTGCCGGGGCGTTTTTTCATCATATGGTCGCGGCTGTGCATATTGCGGCTGTCGCGGCTTGCATACTGGCCTTTAATCTGCGGTTTTTCATTACGTTTTTTGTTAAACTGCTGTTTGCCGCCCTGCTGGCTGCCGCGGTTCTGGTTTTCAAAACGGCTTTGCTGCTGTCCTGCGGCACTGCGGTTCTGCTGGGAACCCTGCCCGGACTGCTGTCCTTTCGGTCCGATAAAAATACCTCCCTGCGGGCGCTGAGGACGGTTCTGCTTATTGTTTTTGCCCTGCTGGCCCTGCTGCAAATTACCCTTGCCATGCTGCTGCATTGGCTGATTGTTCTTTTTATGGTTTTGATTATTCTGGTTATTATTGTTTTTAACCTGACTTTGATTGCGCTGTTCGTTATGCGCAGGAGCAGGTTTATTACCGGCGTTCTTCGGTTTGTTATCCTGCTGGGGTTTATTTTTTTCAACCGGTTTAGGCTGATTCTGCACCTGTACTTTAACCTGTTTCTGGGCACTGGCTTTATTAGCGTCATTTTTTGCCGGCACTGCCTTCGGAATATTGTTCTGTGCTTTTTGCTGCTGAGGCGCAGGCTTTTTCTCCGGCTGAACCGGCTTTTTGGCAAATGCGCGCACTACCATTTCTTTGGCAGCGTCATCCACCGTACTCAAACTTTTAACCTGAATGTTATTTTTTGCCAGTACATCAATTACTTCCTGGTTGCTTTTTCCCAATTCTTTAGCTATTTCATATATTCTATGCTTACCCATTCATCCACCTCCAAACTTAATCGTGGCACTTTTTCTGTATCATTGCTGCAAAATTATTATCCGTAATTACAACGGCCGTACGCGGGGATTTACCTATAGCCGAACCTATTTCCGCACGCGAAGGCCCTGTAATAATATTAACACCGGCCGACTTTGCAAGGTATTCCAGTTCCCTGCGGGATGTTTCCGCCGCATCAGAAGCAATCAGCATCAGTTTTGCCTTGCCTCCGTTTAAAGCGCTGCGTACCGCAAAATCACCCGCTGCAACTTTGCCTGCCTTTTGCGCCAGCCCCAATGCAAAAGCTACCTGTCTATTGTCCATCGGGCAAATCCTCCAGCAGTTTTGCATAAACTTCTTCCGTTACTGGTTTTTCCAAAGCACGTTCCAGGCGTTTTTCCTTAACAGCTTTTTTTATACATTCCCCGCTGCGGCAGACATAAGCTCCGCGCCCGGATTTTTTGCCTGTTAAATCAAGCGATATCTCACCTTCCGGAGAACGTACAATGCGCAGCAGTGATTTTTTGTCCTTCATTTCACCACAGCCGACACATTTGCGCTGCGGCACTTTTTTAATCTTCTGCTGTTTCATCAGCTTCACCCCCGGCGCTTTCAAAAGGCTCTTCCTTGCTCTGGGTTTCGCTCTTTATATCAATTTTCCAGCCGGTAAGCTTTGCTGCCAGGCGTGCATTCTGCCCTTCTTTGCCAATGGCAAGAGAAAGCTGGTAATCGGGCACAACTACACGGCAGATTTTTTCACTTTCCAGAATTTCCGTGCTTACAACCTTGGCAGGAGATAATGCGTTGGCAACATACTGAGCGGGGTCATCGCTGTATTTTACAATATCAATCTTTTCGCCGCGCAGCTCGTTTACAATAGCCTGTACGCGCATGCCCTTCTGTCCTACGCAGGCGCCTACCGGGTCGATGTTTTCATCTTTGGTGTAAACTGCAATTTTAGAACGCATGCCCGGTTCGCGTGCAACAGATTTAATTTCCACCAAACCGTCATGAATTTCCGGTACTTCCAGTTCAAACAAACGTTTCAAAAGGCCGGGATGGGTTCTGGAAACCATAATCTGCGGTCCCTTGCTTGTTTTGCGTACCTCTAAAATATAGGTTTTCATTCTGTCATGGTATTCGTAAATTTCACCGGGAATCTGCTCGCCAACCGTTAAAACAGCCTCTGCTTTGCCCAAATCAATGTAAACATTTCTGTTTTCCATGCGCTGAATAACGCCGGTAACAATGTCGTTTTCGCGGTTATAATATTTTTCAAACACCATGCCACGCTCTGCTTCGCGGATGCGCTGAACAACAACCTGTTTTGCATTCTGTGCAGCAATGCGGCCAAAGTTTTTCGGCGTTACTTCAATTTCCACAATATCATCAAGTTCGTAGCGCGGATCAATTTTACGTGCATCTTCCAGCGTAATTTCATTAGCACTGTCTTCAGCGTTTTCAACAACATGCTTTTGTGCATATACATGCAGCTCGCCGCTGGTTCTGTTTAAATCAACACGTACATTCTGATTGCTGCCAAAATTCTTTTTATAAGCAGTTACCAATGCTTCTTCAACAGCTTCAAACAAAATAGAAGGCTCAATACCTTTTTCCTTGCCTAATTCCTGCACGGCCATAATAAAATCTGCGTTCACTTTTCTTACTCCCCCTAAACCTTAAAAATCTATGTGCGGCCTGATCATGGCAATCGTTTTTCTTTCAAATACAACCGGATTCTTGCTTTCGCGTCCTTTAAGAACAGGTTTGGCGCTGATGGTATTTTCATCATGCGCTGTCAGAACTGCAACTATTTCCTTGTTCTTTTCCCAAGGCGCAAAAAATTTAATATCCACTTTTTTGCCGTAGAAACTTTCAAAATCCTTGTCTTTTTTAAGCGGACGGTCAATTCCCGGTGAAGAAACTTCCAGATAATATTTATCCCTGATAGGGTCACGCGCGTCCAAAATTTCTGTCAGCTTTTCACTTACCATCTGGCAGTCATCAATCTCGATGCCGCCCGGTTTATCAATATAAATACGCAGATACCAATCTTTTTCACGCACATATTCAACATCAACCAGCGAAATATCTGTTCCCTGCAAAATTTCTTCGGCCATGCCGCTTACCAGTTTTTCAATCTCTGCACTCTGCATAATTCACCTCCGCTTTTTCTTAACCCTAATAAGAGGAAAGAGCGGGTAAAATACCCACTCTCTCAAAAGAAGTCATAATTTTTCTTAATATATTATACCATTATATGCCTTTAAAGACAAGTTATTTGTATCATTTTAAACATTAAAATTAACAAATCAGCCTTTTAAATACGCCAGAATTTCTTCGGCATTGGTGTCGGGCTTTGCTTTCGGATAAACTTTTTCAACAACACCGTTTTCATCAATTACAAAAGTACTGCGCACAACGCCCATGCTTACTTTGCCGTACATTTTCTTTTCCTGCCATACGCCGAAAGCCTCAATGGCTTTACGCTCCGGGTCGCTTAACAAAATAAAAGGCAGTTCCTGTTTGGCTGCAAAATTGCTGTGCGATTTTACACTGTCTTTGCTGATGCCGATAACTTCCACGCCAAGATTTTTATATTCGCCGTAATTATTGCGGAAAGCGCAGGCCTGGCGAGTACAGCCCGGCGTAGAATCCTTCGGGTAAAAATATACAACTACTTTTTTGCCTGCAAAGTCGTGCAGCGATACAAAATTACCGTCTTTATCTTCCAAAGTAAAATCAGGCGCTTTCATTCCTGCTTCGAGCATTCTTTATTCCTCCTCTAATCTGAATATATCTGAATTTAAAACATTTTATGCTTTCAAGCTTGCAATTGCTGCGGCAGTATCTTCCGCACCGTAAACGTAGCTGCCTGCAACCAGAATATTGGCACCGGCCTCGCGTACAATTTTGCTGGTTTCGGCATTAATGCCGCCGTCAACCTGTATATCGCAGGCCAAGCCTTTTTCGTCAATCATTTTACGCAGCGCCGCAATTTTTGGCACAACGCTTTCTATAAATTTCTGCCCGCCAAAGCCGGGGTTTACCGTCATTAAAAGCACCATATCAGCATCGCCCAAAACCTCCTGCACCATGCAAAGCGGCGTTGCAGGGTTAAGTGCCACACCGGCCTTTACGCCCGTGCTTTTAATATATTGCAGGCAGCGGTGCAAATGCTTGGTTGCTTCTGCATGAACAACAATCATATCCGCACCTGCTTTAGCAAAATCATCAATATATGTTTCCGGGTGTTCTACCATTAAGTGGCAGTCAAAAAACATATCCGTTACTTTACGGATTTTGGTTACAACGGGAGCACCAAAAGTAAGGTTAGGCACAAAGTTGCCGTCCATAACGTCGATATGAACCCAATCTGCACCGGCTTTTTCTATTTTTTTAATTTCGTCCGCCAAAAAGGCAAAATCAGCAGATAAGATAGATGGTGCTATTTTAATCATCTTTTACCACTCTTTTCTTTCAGTAATTTTATTTCGTCTAAAATTGCAAGATAAGATTCATAACGGCTTGCGGCAATTTTACCTTCTTCTACCGCATTTTTTACGCCGCAGACCGGTTCATGCGTATGCGTGCACGGAACAAATTTGCAGCCGTGCTCAAAATCCTTAAATTCACGGAAATACTTATAAAGCTCGCGCGCGTCGATATTTTCAGCAAGCAAATTGCCAAAACCGGGTGTATCGGCAAGATAGCCGCCGTTAAAAGGCAGAAGCTGGGCATAACGTGTTGTATGCCGCCCGCGCCCGATTTTTTCACTTACCTTGCCTGTCTGCAATGCTATGCCGGGCTGCAGGGCATTAAGCATAGAAGATTTACCGACACCGGAAGGCCCGGCAAATGCGCTGATTTTACCGTTTAAATATTCTTTCAGCGCTTCAAGCCCTGTTCCGTTAAAAGTTGATACAGCAAAAACAGCATAGCCTGCCTTACGGTAAACTCCGGCAATTTCTTCAAGCTGCGCTTCGCTTACAAGGTCTGTTTTATTAAGGCATAAAACGGCTTCAATACCGGCACGTTCGGCAAACGCCAGCATTTTATCTGCCAGCAGACAGCTGAAATCCGGGTCTGCGCAGGCAAAAGCTATTACAATGCAGTCAAGGTTAGCCATTGCCGGCCGTTCCATAAAATTGCGGCGCGGCAAAATAGTCTTAATCATGCTTTCGCCGTCAGGATTTTTCTCAAACTCAACCATATCTCCTGTAACGGCGGAAAAACGTACCTGTTTCATTTTACCCTTTATTTTGCAGGTAACAATTTCTTTATCAGGCGTTTCCACATAATAATACCCGTTAAAATTTTTTATAATGCGGCCTGCTGTCAAAGCTGTTTCTCCTCTATAAGTTTATTGTCACAGTAGAATCTGGCCACAGCGCTGCCGCTTACTTCAACTTTCTGGCGTATGCGCACGCCTTCACGCTTGGTGCCTTCGTAAACTACTTTTTCACCGTCGTCATCAACCACAACAATTTTTACTTTTTGTTTTTTCGCTCCGTCAGGCACTACAAATTCGGCATATTTATTCTGAGATGCCGTACCGACGCCGTCAGAAACACGCAGCACAACATCAGTGCTGTTCAAAACTTTGCTGCCTTCTTTAGGCGTAATGCTCAAAACAGTACCGGCAACCTTTTTGCTGCCCACGCTTTGTGCGGTAATATTTTTAAAACCGAGTTTTTCAAGTGCCGTCATGGCTTCGCCTGATGCTTTGCCAACTACGGAAGGAATGGTAACTTCTTTCGGTTTTTCGGAAATTACAAGATTTACTTTTTCGCCATGGCGTATTTTTTCGTTAGCTTTAGGGGTCTGTTCAATAACAAGCCCGCTGCCGTCTTCACGGAAAACGGTTTCTACTTTGCCAAGCGCCAGTTCTTTGCGTTCTATCATCTTGCGTGCGTCGGCAAGATTTTTACCTGCAAGGTTTGGCACTTCCACCATTTCAATGCCTTTGCTTACAGTTAAATAAACGGCGCTGCCTTCCTTGCGCATTTCATTTCCGGCAGGGTCCTGCTCAAGCACAAGCCCCGGTGTTACTTTATCGTCGTAGGCTTCTTTCAGGGTTATGCTGAACCCTGCATTTTCCAGTATCTGCTGCGCTTCAACAACGGTTTTGCCTGTTACATCCGGCACTTTTACAGTTTCACGGCTAAACACGTTGCCTATAAGCAGAAATACTGCCGATAAAACAACTACAAAAGCCGCAAGCATAATTTGCTGATGCCGTGTAAGCTGGGTTTCTTTCATTTTTTGCAGCCAGCTTTTTTTAGCTTTCGGTTTTACAGGAGCGGCAGGGACCGTCATTACAATGGTTTCTTCCGGAACTTCCGTTTCATCCGTCACCAGTGCAGATTTTTCTTTAACTTCGTCAACAAAGCTGTCTGCTTCGGTGTAATCCTCCGCTTTGCCGTTTTTCTCCATTTTATTTTTGATGGAATTTAAATCCTGGCGCATTTCTTCCGCGCTGGCATAACGCTTGGTTAAATCTTTGGCAAGCGCTTTATCTATTATATGCTGCAAACATACCGGCAGCCCGTCAACGTAAGTGCTGAGCGGCGGCGGTGTTTTTTCAACATGCATCATGGCAACGGCAACTGCCGTATTGCCGTCAAACGGCACATGCCCCGTAAGCATTTCATAAAGCACAATACCCAAAGAATAAATATCGCTCTGGGCAGTTACAGGCTTTCCGCTTGCCTGCTCCGGAGATAAATAATGCACCGAGCCAATTACCGAATTGGTATACACCATCGTCATATTGCTTATCATTCTGGCAATGCCAAAATCAGCAATTTTGGGGTGCATATTTTCTGTTATTAAAATATTGTGCGGCTTAATATCGCAGTGAATAATATTGCGCCTGTGCGCATGGCTTAATCCCGCTGCAATATCTTCGGCAATGCAAACAGCCTTATAAGGCGAAAGCCTTCCTTTTTCTTCAAGCAGGTCTTTTAAGGTTTTGCCTTCCACATATTCCATAACGATAAAAGACTTGCCTTCTTCTTCGCAAACATCAAAAATATTTATGATAGAAGGGCTGGAAAGCCGTGCAGCCGACTGAGCCTCATGCTTAAACTGGTTAAGAAGCGTTTTGTCGTCATTGAACTGGTCGCGCAGTATTTTTATGGCTACCTGCCTGTTAAGCAGCAAATCTTCAGCCAGATAAACTTCGGCCATTCCGCCTGAACCAATGTGACGCAGGATTTTATAACGTTGTTTTAAAATTGTTCCGTTGTTCATTTATATCTCCTCCGCACAAAAGTCTATTAAAATCACCGAAACATTATCGCGCCCGCCATTATTAAGCGCAAGTTCAATTAAAGCATCCGCCGCTTTTTCCGTATTTTCTTCCTTCAAAACGGCGGCAATTTCATCATCGGCAGCCATGTCCGAAAGCCCGTCGCTGCACAAAAGCAGCCTGTCGCCCGGCTCTGTTTCAAAGCTGAAAACGTCTGAATCAAGCCCTTCATCCGCACCGACTGCCCTTAAAATTACATTGCGCTGCGGATGGCGGCGTGCTTCATCAGTTGTTATATCGCCCTTGCTTAAAAGTTCAGCCACATAAGAATGGTCCTGAGTTATCTGCTTAAGCAGGCCATTGCGCCATAAATACAGGCGGCTGTCGCCAATATTTAAAGCATAGGCCTTTTTGTCTTCCGCCAGATACACGGCAACCAGAGTTGTGCCCATGCCTTCGTAATCAGGCATTTTGCATACCAGGCTGCGCAGATGACTGTTAGCTTTGGAAGCAGCTTCTTTTAAAGCCGTACACAGAGCTTCTCCGGTAAGCCCGGCAAAATTCTTTTTTTCTTCTTTTAAAACTTTAATTGTCTCCACGCTGGCAATTTCACCGCCGGCATAACCGCCCATGCCATCAGCGATGGCAAACAGTTCCGGTCCGTCCGTTAATAAGGCATCCTCATTAGCAGTACGCACAAGGCCGGTATTTGTTTTACTGACCGCTATCATACAGCGCCCCCTGAATAAATCACTTGTTATCGTTAAACTTCACCCGCAGCTGTCCGCAGGCTGCATTAATATCTTTGCCCATCTCCTTGCGTATGGTGGCATTAATTTTATTTTTCTGTAAAATTCTTAAAAATCCTTCAATGCGTTTTGCCGGAGGGCGTTCAAAACCTTTTTCCGGTACCGGATTGGCCGGAATTAAATTTACCGATGCGTGCTTAAATTTTAAATAATTGCTTAAAAGCTGCGCATCCTCCGGGCTGTCATTTTTATCTTTTATTAAAATATATTCATAAGTTACCTGCCTGCCGCTTGCGCGCGCATATTTTTCTGCCGCGGCAATAACGGAAGGAAACGGAAAACCTTTATTAACAGGCATCAGCTGAGTGCGCACATCATCTTTTACGGCATGCAGTGAAACGGCAAGATTGATAGGTATTTCTTCTTTAGTTAAACGCTCAATACCCGGTATAATTCCGCAGGTAGAAACCGTCATATTACGGTAACTCATAAACGCCGCATCCTCACGGTGCAGGAATTTTAAAGCACCCGTAACCTCATCATAGTTAAGCATCGGCTCGCCGCTGCCCATTACTACAACGCGGCTTACCTGCTGCGGGGCTATCATGGCGTTAAACAAATAAACCTGCATGATAATTTCCGCACTCGTTAAATTACGCACGCAGCCGTTTAAACCGCTGGCGCAGAAAGCACAGGCCATAGCGCAGCCAACCTGGCTCGACACGCAAACGCTGTAACCGTAATCGTGGTGCATTAAAACAGTTTCCACGGAATTGCCGTCCTGCAATTCAAGCAGCAGCTTTTCCGTAAGCCCGTCCGACGATTTCCAGCGCGTTAAAATATTTATATTGGCAGGCATAACCGTAAATTTTTCATTTAAAACGGCAATATCTGCCTTGGAGAGATTGTGCATCTCCTCAAATTTAAAAACACATTTTTTATAAAGCCACTGGTAAACCTGCGAAGCACGGAATTTTTTCAAACCTGCTGCCACAAACTCCTGCTGCAATTCTTCCGGCGTTAAGCCAAAAATTTCTTTTTTCATAATCACAGCTCCTTGCGGCGCATTACGCAGATATAAAAGCCGTCAACATTATCACGCTGCGGCAGAAGCTGCAGCTCATTAATTGTTTCGCCGGTCAGCGGATGCCTGAACCCGGCATATTCAAATTCCGTATTGGTATTTAAAAACTCACTGACAAGCAGGTTATTTTCTGCCTGCTCCAAAGTACAGGTACTGTAAACAAGCCTTCCGCCCGGTTTTACGTAACGTGCTGCATTTTGCAAAATGCTTTTTTGCAGCGGCGGGAATACTTTCAAATCTTTTTTATTTTTACGCCAGCGTGCTTCCGCCCTGCGCCTTAATACGCCAAAGCCGCTGCAAGGCGCATCCACAAGGACACAATCCGCACTGTCTGCCCATTCCGGTTTAAATACAGAAGCATCCATCAGCACGGGCTCTATAATATCTATGCCAAGCCTTACGGCATTTTCTTTAATTAACTCCATTTTATGCGGATGAATGTCGCAGGCATAAATTCTGCCCTTATTTTGCATAAGCTGGGCAAGGTGAGTTGTTTTCCCGCCCGGCGCAGCGCATAAATCAAGCACTGTCATCCCCGGCTGCGGGCATACTGCGTGAGCAACAAGCATGGAACTTTCATCCTGCATATAAAAAGCATCCGGCGCTTTTTCCATTAAAGCATTAAGCCCTGCGGTTTTTGTGCAAATTATGCCTTCCTCGCACCATTTGGAAGGAACTGCTTCAAACCCTGCTGCCTGCAAAACTTCCAAAAGATTGCTGCGTGTTGTTTTAAGCGTATTAGTTCGCAGGCTTAAAACAGGCGGCAAATTATTGTAATCCAGCAATTTTTCTGTTTCTTCTTCGCCAAACTGCTTTAACCAGTGCTTAACAAGCCACAGCGGATGCAGTTTTGTTAAGGCAAGGTTTAAAGCTGCACCGGCAGATTTATCAGGAAACAGCAAAGTTCCCGCTTCCCTGCCGCGCACGGCAGAACGCAGAATGCCATTTACAAATTTTGCCGCACCGGCGTGGCTTGCGGCTTTGGCAAGTTCCGTACTTTCATTGCATGCTGCCGAAGCCGGTACTTTATCAAGATAAAAAATCTGATAGAGCCCCATGCGCAAAATATTTAAAATCACCTTGTCAATTTTTGCCAGAGGCCTTGCCGATAACTGCGACAAAAGCCAGTCCAAAGTACCTTTTGCTTTTATGGTACCATAGACCAGCTCCGTAATGAACCTGCGGTCCCTGTCATCCGTTTTTTTAGTACGCAGGGTTTTGTTAAGGGCAATATTGGCATAAGCGCCGCCATCAATAACGGCACAAATTACTTCAAGCGCAATCTGCCTTGCAGTATCTTTTTTTATTTTTTTATTTGCCTGTCTTTTTTCTGTCATCTGCTTCCTCTGTATCTAAAAAGTCTAAAATAGCTGCTTCTACTTTCTTAATATCAACCCGTGTATTAAAGCATGGGCCAAACGGCCTTTCGTTTAAAACGCCTATAACCGGCAGCGGAAAAACATCCTGTATGCCGCTGGTTAAATCGCGCTCGCAGGCAACGGCAATTATTGCTTTCGGGCGTATTTCTTTTACCATCTGCCTTGCCAAAGTACCGCCTGTTGCCACGCCCATGTGAATTCCGTATTTATGTGCCAGCCCAAGCATTCCGCCGACACAGCAGCGTCCGCACTGACGGCAGTTTTCAATATTGCGCGTAATTTTATGGGCGCAGGTATCAAGCTGAATGCAGTGCGGCGTTAAAATCATAATTCTTGATGCCGGCACTTTTATTTTATGCTGGCGTACCAGATGATTGCTTACTTCAATAAAAGACTGTTCTATTCTCTGGCGCGGTATGTTAAAAATGCGCCCCAGCCCAACAGCAAAGGGAAACAGCATATTAACGGCTTTCCATGCCCAAAAATAAAATGTTTTGATGATTGGAAAGCCCAAAATTGCAAGCACAATAGCACTGACAGCTGCCAAAAGAGCTATTGCAACCACAATGCCAACGCTGCCAAAAAGCACCGGCAGCGTGGAACTGATTTGCGCAAGACCCGGCAAGGCCACGCGCCAGCATAAATAAATAAAAACTGCTCCCAAAAAAGCACTGGCCAATGTCAGCGAAACAAATATGCGTTTTTTCGGTTTCAAAACACTTTCCATTGCTTTACTTACCTCAACCTAAAATATCACCTTTATTAATGCCGCGGCCATTGCAGAATACCGCAGCAGGCATACGTTTTTTCGATTCCGGCTGTACTTCGGTAACAAGAAGAACGCCGCTGCCGCAGGCAACTTTAAAGCCGTTCTTTAAAACTTCGGTAACTTCCCCTGCTTTGCTGCCACTGCCACTGTCAACTTCCGCACGCCATATTTTAAGTTTTTTGCCGCCGGGCAAATTAGTAAACGCACCCGGCGCAGGGTTAAAGGCACGTATTTTATTATGAATCTCCGCCGCAGGCAGGTTCCAGTCAATGGCTTCCATATCGCGCGTAAGCAAATGTGCGTAAGTTGCTTCAGCATCATTTTGCTTAACGGGCGTAATTTCGCCGCGTTTTATTTTTTCAACGGTTTCAAGCAGCAGTTTGCCGCCAATTTCCTTTAAACTGTCATGCAGTTCGCCCATGGTCATTTCCGGCGTAATTTCAACTTCCGCTTTTGCAAGCATATCGCCGGTATCCATGCCGATATCCATCTGCATAATTGTTACGCCGCTTTTTGTTTCGCCGTTTAAAATTACATAATGTATCGGCGCAGCCCCACGGTATTTAGGCAAAAGCGAAGCATGCACGTTTATACAGCCGTACTTCGGCATTTCCAGAATTTCTTTTGGCAAAAACTGGCCAAAGGCAGCTACTACAATTAAGTCAGGCGCAAGGCCGCGTAAAAGTTCAATAACTTCCGGCGTTTTTACGCGCTGAGGCTGGTAAACTTCATAGCCACGTTCAAGCGCATATTCTTTTACCGGCGTCATAAGCATTTTCTGCCCGCGTCCTTTGGGCCTGTCAGGCTGTGTAAATACACCAACTATTTCATCTGTCCCCTGCTCTGCCAGTGCCTTTAAACTGGCAACTGCAAAATCAGGGGTTCCCATAAATACAATACGCATCATTACTGCTCCCCGTCAAAATCCTTCGGCATCAGCACTTTAGCCTTGTCTATAAACAGCACTCCGTCCAAATGGTCAAGTTCGTGCTGAATGCAAACTGCCAGAAGCCCGTCTGCCTTAATAAGCATTTTACGCCCTTTACGGTCATAATATTCGCAATGCACAATTTCCGCGCGTTCCACTTCGCCTTCGTAATCAGGCACGGAAAGGCAGCCTTCCGGCCCAACGGCAGAACCTTCACGGTAAGTAATAACAGGGTTGATAAGCTCAATCAGCCCTTCACCGACGTCAATAACAACAATGCGTTTTAAAACGCCAATCTGCGGCGCCGCAAGCCCGACACCGTTAGCGGCATACATGGTTTCTGCCATATCGTCCAAAAGACGCAGAGTTTTTTTATCCATGCGTTCAACTTCCTGTGCTTTCTGGCGCAGCACAGGGTCTCCGGCAACAAGTATTTTTAATTTACTCACAGTATCCTCCTAAAATTCGCTCTCATAATAATTATTATATCACAAAAAATGTTATACGGGCAATTTTACAGCACATTAAACGGGTCAACGTCAAAATAAACATTTTTCATGTCACGGTACGGCGACTGCCATAATGCTGTTTTAAATATATTTATCTGTGTGCTTTTTACCAGCACGTTAACTCGGTATAAATCGCGCACCTTGACAATAATACCGGCAAACGGCCCAAATACTTCCGCATCCGTATTTTTTGCCTGCCGCTCCAGAAAATCAGCTATTTCCTTAGCCGTACCGTTAGCGCGTTCTTCATTTTTATCCCATACGGTTATTTTCAAAAACGCCGCATAAGGCGGATAATTCAGTTCCTTACGCCGCAGCAGTTCTTCTTTTGCAAAGGTATCGTAATCCTGTGCCGCCGCAAGATGGACGGTCCGGTTATCCGCATCGTACACCTGCAAAATTACATGCCCCGGTTTATCGCCGCGACCCGCACGCCCTGCGGCCTGTGTAAGCAGCGAAAACGCTCTTTCGTAAGCACGGAAATCCGGCATGTTCAGCATGGAATCAGCCGAAAGCACGCCGACAAGCGTAACATTCGGTATGTCGTGCCCTTTGGCAACCATCTGCGTACCAATCAGCACATTATACCTGCCGCTTGAAAAAGCGTTTAAAATTTCTTCATGTGCAAATTTGCGCAGCGTGGAATCCTGGTCCATACGCAAAACTTTTACTTCCGGCAAAGCAGCAATCTGCGCTTCTGCTTTTTGCGTGCCGGTGCCGAAAAATTTTATGCGCCTGCTGTGGCATTTGGGGCATTCTTCCGGCACGGGCATGGTATTGCCGCAGTAATGACAGCGCATGGTTTTTCCTTCTTCATGGTAAACCAAAGCCACGGCGCAGTGCGGGCACATAATGGTTTCACCGCAGTCACGGCACATCACGAAGGTTGAATAACCGCGGCGGTTTAAAAGCACAATTGCCTGCTCTCCTGCCGCAGCAGTACGCACAAGCTCCTGCTGCAAAGCACGTGACAGCACCGAAAAATTTCTTTCCTGCAATTCTTTGCGCATATCAACAATTTGTACTTTTGGCAGCGGCTGGCCGTTTGGGCGGCCAGTTAACCGCAGATGCTTAAACCGCTTCATTATGGCGTCATAATAGCTTTCTATCGACGGCGTTGCGCTGCCTAAAACTACCGGTATATTAAAATATTTTGCCCTGTGCAGTGCTACCTCACGGGCTTGATAGCATGGCCTTTCTTCCTGTTTGTAGCTCTGGTCGTGTTCTTCGTCAATAATAACAAGGCCTAAATTTGTAAAAGGCGCAAAAACAGCCGAACGCACGCCAATTAAAATTTGCGCTTCGTTATTGCGTATTTTATAAAAAACATCTGCCCTTTCGCTAGCCGATAGTTTACTGTGTACAACGGCAATGCAGCCTTTAAACCAGCTTTGAAAACGCTTTACTATCTGCGCCGTAAGGGCAATTTCCGGCACAAGTACCAGTACCTGGCGTCCTTCCGCAAGCGCTTTTGCCGTTAAATTAAGGTAAACTTCCGTTTTGCCGCTGCCGGTTACGCCCTGCAATAAAAAAGTTTCCTGCCGTTTTTCTGTAATTGCTTTGCTTACGGCTTCAACAGCCTGTGCCTGTTCTTCCGTTAAATCAAAACTTTGTTTTAAAGTGTTATTACCGGCATAGCTGTTGCGTAAAACGCGCTGCTCACTGCGGCTGCACCACTCCTTTTGCAGCAGGGTACGCAAAACAGCAGCACTTACACCTGCTGCTTCCAACTCCTTTGCGCTCAGTTCACGCTCTGCCTGCGCCAAAATTTGCAGTGCCGCCATCTGCGCCTTAGCACGGCTGCTGCCTTCCGCCAGCGCCACCCTGCCGCTTTCCGTTATGGCATAACAATACTGCATTTTTTCTTTCAGGCGGTTTTCCAGTTCGTAATATAAAAGCCTGCCGTTTTCATCATAAACAGCATGGCGTTTTATACTGCTTTTGCCGGGAATAAAAAGGCGCATTGCTTCTGCCAGCGGGCACATATAATATTCTGCAAGCCAGCGGGCTGCTTCCAGCATTTCACCGTCAAACCACGGCTCAGTGCCTATAACTGCCTGAACCTCTTTGTATTTTTCAGGCTCCGGCAAATCGCTGCCTGCTTCGCCAACAACAAAGCCTTCCGTTGTCTGCCGTGCAAAAGGCACAATTACGCGCCACCCTGCGCCTATATAGCCAAACTGCGGCGGCAAAGCGTAGGTAAACTGCTTAAACAAATTTTTAACAGGTAAATTTATTGCTACGTTAACGTATCTCATACAAAACTCCAACTAAAACTTTACCTATTTATTTTACCATATCCTGACAAATACTTTAATAAAAAAACTGCACCTCCTAAAGTCTAACTTTTGGGGTGCAGTTCAACGCAGTTTAAAATTTTAAATTTTACAGCCCGGCCTGTTTTCTTAAAGTTTCTGCCTTATCGGTATGCTCCCACGGCAGGTCTACATCGGTACGGCCAAAATGCCCGTAAGCAGCAGTCTGCTTGTAAATCGGGCGCAGCAAATCCAGCGTTTTAATAATGCCGGACGGGCTGAGAGAGAAGTTCTTTTTAATAAGTTCGGCAATTTTGTCGTCGTCAATTTTACCGGTGCCGAAAGTATCTACCAAAACGGAAACAGGCTGTGCAACGCCAATAGCATAAGCAAGCTGAATTTCGCATTTATCGGCAAGGCCTGCGGCAACAACGTTTTTAGCTACATAACGTGCTGCGTAAGCCGCGCTGCGGTCTACTTTCGTGGGGTCTTTGCCGGAGAAAGCACCGCCGCCGTGACGGGCCATGCCGCCGTAAGTATCAACTATAATTTTACGTCCGGTAAGGCCGCTGTCGCCCTGCGGGCCGCCGATAACGAAACGGCCGGTCGGGTTGATGTAATATTTGGTTTCGTCATCAAGCATTTCTGCCGGTACAACCGGTTTTACAACAAATTCCATAATATCGCGGCGGATTTGTTCCAGAGCAATTTCCGGAGCATGCTGCGTGGAAATAACAATCGTATCAATGCGTACAGGTTTGCCGTCGTCATATTCAACGGTAACCTGGGTTTTTCCGTCCGGGCGCAGGTAAGGCAGAACACCGGTTTTGCGCACTTCTGCCAAATGGCGGGAAAGTTTATGTGCCAAAGAAACAGGCAGCGGCATATATTCCGGGGTTTCGTTAGTAGCATAACCGAACATCATGCCCTGGTCACCGGCGCCTACTTCGTTTTCATCGGCCTTGCCTTCTTTTGCTTCCAGAGATTTATCAACGCCAAGCGCAATATCCGGCGACTGTTCGTCAATGGAAATCAAAACGCCGCAGGTATTGCCGTCAAAGCCATATTTAGCGCGGTCATAACCAATATTAATAACGGTTTCGCGCGCGATTTTAGGAATATCAACATAGCAGCTCGTGGAAATTTCTCCGACAACATGAATCTGCCCGGTTGCAACTACGGTTTCGCAGGCAACACGGCCATGCGGGTCCTCTGCCAGAATAGCATCAAGCACAGCATCAGAAATCTGATCGGCAATTTTATCAGGATGCCCTTCCGTAACAGATTCGGAAGTAAATAATTTTCTCATTCTGTTCCTCCTTATGTAAATAAAAAAGCGCCCTCTGTGAGAGCGCCGCTGATTGTACCGACATTCTCATCTCTCGATTAACTCGCAGGACTTAGCACCGTTTGCATTAATGCAATGGTTGCTGCGGTTTCATTGGGCCAATCCCTCCACCAGCTCTTGATGAGTAATATTAAGTTACTATGATATTATATCCAATTTATGTAAAAAAGGCAACAATTATTTCCTTAAGCGCATAACGGTGTTCAAAAGTTCTTCCGCAACATCGTACTTGCTCATCTGCGGCAGTTCTTTAATGCTGCCGTCCGGGAAAATCAGTTTTACGATATTGGTTTCGCTGCCAAAGCCTGCTCCCTGCATTGTTACATCGTTGGCAACAATCATATCAAGGTTTTTCTTGGTAACTTTTTCTTTGGCATTATCAATAAGGTTCTGAGTTTCTGCTGCAAAACCAACAAGGAACTGCCCTTTTTTGCGTTCACCCAGCGTTTTTAAAATATCCGGGTTCTTATCCATTACAACCGTTAAAGCATCATCGGTTTTCTTTTTAATTTTCTGCGCTGCCACATCATGCGGGCGGTAATCAGCAACGGCCGCCGCCTTGATAACGATGTCACATCCGTCATAAACGGCAAGGCACGCATCCATCATCTGCTGCGTTGTTTCTACATTTACAACTTTAATATTCGGCGGCGGTGTAAGCGCGCTGGGGCCTGTAACAAGGGTTACTTCTGCGCCGCGTTCTGCCGCTGCCTGTGCAATGGAATAACCCATTTTTCCGCTGCTGCGGTTGCCTACATAACGCACCGGGTCAATGGGTTCACGCGTACCGGCAGCAGTTACCAAAACTTTAAGTCCGCGCATATCGCCTTCCGTTTTTGCAAAAAAGTCCTTCACAAAATTAACTATATCCGCAGGTTCAGGCAAACGCCCTGCGCCAACGGCACCGCAGGCCAGTACGCCGCTTGCCGGAGGCATCACCACAATGCCGCGGTTTTTAATTTTGGCAATATTTTCCTGCGTGGCAGGGTTTTCATACATATGCGTATTCATGGCAGGGCACACAATAACTGGTGAATGTGCCGCAAGCAGCGTTGTCGAAAGCAAATCATCGGCAATGCCGTATGCCATTTTGGCAATGATGTTGGCCGTTGC
>ERZ894203.590-NODE-590-length-27557-cov-18.458803_pt1 | contig 27557 bp, 29 predicted proteins | sample MGYA00380286_ERZ894203 | MGnify/ENA primary metagenome ERZ894203 (study PRJEB32331, sample SAMN06328484) | human gut metagenome | biome: human gut microbiome; feature: stool | host: Homo sapiens | collected 2014-02-06 ... | reverse complement strand
CTCTTTCCACCACCCGCATAGCAGGTGGTTTATTTATTTGCTACATTCCATTTCTTCTCCAAGAGAAACTACATTTCGCAAATGAGGCCTCTAGGCCTATACAAATAAAATAGGAACTGCTCTACTCAGTTCCCATTCTATCTCGCTCATGCAAGTCAACCTCTAATGAGGTATCATCGTATTGAGCTTTTATGCTAACTTCTTTATATTCACAAATTTTATCTGTAATGTGTTGGACTGTATCGCACATGAAGTACAGAGACGTTCCAAGTAGAGCACATACAATGATAACGGCAATAAGTTTATATAGAGAGTTGCATTCAACAACATATTTAATCATTTTACTCATAATAGTCACCTCCTATCATTGTCTTTGTTTTCAACATCGTACTATTGATAGATTGGTGTTTGTTTGAGGAACACCTTTTAAAAATGGAAGTAACTATATTTTCATTTAAAGCCGTAAGTGTATTATATAGCAAATTAGAATGTTTTGGTAGAGAGAACATTTATTTGTAAGGAGATAAAAGGATTGAAAAAACTTAAAAATTTTATTGAAAATAATTATATTCGTATGAATTATGTATGCTTATGTTTGGTAATTTCAGTATCACTAGCGATAGGATTTTTCTTGTATGGTCTTACAATAGATTGTCTTACCGATTTTGTTGGAATGATAATTGTCTTTATAGGCAATATACTAAAAATTACCGTTGATGTAAATGTAGTTTCAATGTTTTCAAAGACTATTTCATATTTGATTTTAGTAGTATTTTTTGCTTGCACAACAAAATATACTATAAATAAAATTGAAATTTCAGAAATTGATTAAACCAAGAATTCTCAATTTCAATATTGGAGAGAAATCGTAAAAACATTGCAGTAAACATTATGAGCGTAGTCACACGGCTACTCTCTCACTATATGAATCGTATGTTTTATTTAAAAAACTTCAAATAGGTGTTTACAAATCTCAATTATTGTGTATAATATAGATAAGAAATCAGAAGTGGTTTCTTTGTAATCCGTGGATAACGGAAAGAATATTATCCAATTGTAAGTTTGTCTCCGAGAATGACGGGACTAAAATTTAGAATATCATTCAGTCGTAAGTTTATCTCCGTGGATAACGGGATGTAAATTTAGAATATTATCCAATTGTAAGTGTTAGAGAGAGCCTGTAACGGCTCTTTCTTTATATCAGGAGCAAAAGATGAAATTAGTAAAAATATCAAATAAGTTTTTCAATGATTGTAAGAAGAATAACATACATAAAGAGTTAATGTTTAATGAAGATGGTCGCCCAAGTGTTTTGATTGTTCGTTTGAAATATAAGGGAAATTTCCATAAGTTCGTTGTACCACTTCGTTCAAACATATCTCCTACCACACCCAAAAATCAATATATGTCATTACCTCCAAATTCAAAGACAAAATCACATCATTCTCATGGAATACATTATATTAAGATATTTCCAATTACAGATAAATATGTTCAATCATATTTAATAAGTGATCCGTTTGATTTAATGGTAAAGAACATAATTGATAATAATGAATCTGAAATTATTCAAGCTTGCCAGGATTATTTGTTTGAATGCGAAAATGGTAATAAACATTTTATGACACCTGATATAGATGGAATAATAAAAATGTTAGATATGTTAGACGAAAACAAAGACACCAACTAAGGTGTCTTTTTATATTGCGGTAAATTCACATCTACTCTTCCATCCAAGTTCAACACAAAATTGTTGTGGTCAAGCTTTTTTGTAACACTACGACCTAATTTCTGCCACAGGGTTTACGCAACCCCGTAGCGTGCCTCATAAGGCGTTTTGTAATTGTTATAAGAATGCGGACGTACATGGTTATATTGCACATACGCAAATTCTTCGACTGCTGTGTAGAGTTCATCCTCTGTACGATAATAATGCTGATATATAAGATCATTTTTCAATGTGTTGAAATATCTTTCCATATGGGCATTATCATATGGATATCCAGCTTTGCTCATGCTTTGCTCGATACTAAGCTTCTCACAGAATTCTGTGAACTCTTTTGATGTGTACTGACTTCCTTGATCGGAATGTAGCAGAAGTTTACTCAAATCTATTCCGGGTTGTGAATGAATTGCTTTTTCAAGTGTTCTTTTCGCTAAATCAGCGGTTATGCTTTTATCTGTTATACTTGCGATAACACTCCGGTCATGAAGATCAATAATAGTGCAATTATAACGCTTACTGCCATCTGTTAAAAATAGATAGGTAAAATCAGTACACCATTTTTCATTTATTGTATTTGCATGAAAATCCTGATTCAGCTTGTTTTCATAAACCTTGTGAACAATACCATGTTCATACGCCGGTTTCTTTTTTCTGGATATTGAAAACAACTGCATTTCAGTATTCATATATTTGTGAACCGTTAAACAACTGATATCGTATCCCTTACGAATGAGATACGCATGTATGGTTCTATATCCATCCACTCCGCCATGAGAGTGATAGATTTTCCGAATAGAGTTTTTGATTTCATCTTTTTGACGATGATAATCTACTTTTCGATTTTTAAGATAATTGTAATAAGCATTTGGACAGATATTAAACTTTCTGAGGAGCCATCTGAGTCCAAATTCCTTGTTGAATTCCTGAATGAATCGATAAGCCTCTAATCGATTTCCTTCGCAAAGAATGCAATGCCACCTTTGGTGGCTATGGCTTTATTTTAAGAAGTCGTTTTCCTTTTGGAGTTCTGCAAGTTGTCTTTTCAATTTAAGGTTCTCCTTCATGAAATCATAATCGGCTTGGGTTTCTTCATTTATCTGGCATTCTTCACGAAATTGTTTTGTCCAGTTGGATATGCTTGCTTTTGATACTCCATATTCAGCTGCAAGTCCTTTTAGGGAGCGTCCCTCCTCAAGATGAAGGCGGACAATCTTCTTCTTGAATTCTGGTTCATAATGTTGGTTCATCTGTAACATACCTCGTTTCCTCCTAAGATTATATCTTATTGGGTCGGTGTGTTACAACTATAGTTTAGCACAACAAACTTTCAACAAGCAATTCGTGATGCCTATACAACGATAAATCAAACTATTGATACGGAATCAGAAAAGGTTCGTCCTATTTTGGAAGCATATTTACAAGGTCAATCTTCTGGATATAGCAAGTTAAATGAAAAGGCTCAAGCCGCTATTCAATCTTTTATACAAAATGTTGATAGTTCATTTTTTGAAAAATTTGAAACCGATGTAGATATGGAACTTTGGATTAAAACTAATGTAATCAATCCATTAAAAAAGAATATTGACGATTCTGATCTCGCAATTCGTATTCAAACTTTGTTTTCTATAAATGAAAAAGATTACAAAAGTTATCAGGCATATATAAATGCGGTATTAGATATAATTAATGCATTAGCAAATTTGACTGATAAAAGTGGAAAGAAGATTTATACAAAAGAACAAATCGAAAACTTCAAAACACAGTTTGGTGTGGGAGATACCGATTTGGAAGGCAATATTTCTGGACAAAAAAAGATTGATACACTCAAGAATAAGTTCAAAAATGTAAAAGGTGCAGATAAGTTTATAAGTTCGTTAAAAGAGAAAAAATTTGATATACTGTATCAATTAGAACCCGACAAAGTTAAATCTGTCAAGGATATGAAAGATTTTATTGAGAAGGAATTAAAACCAACGACTCAAAAAGCTAATCTCTCTCTCACTTTCGATTCCGCATGGTCATCACTCAAGGCTTCAGATAAAAAATCTCTTCAAAAATCTGCACTTGATGGCACTTTCGATAAAGAAAGTCTTAGTGATTTTTCTGAACTTAATTCTCTTGCAAAAGAATTTTCTCTCGAAAAAGTTCGTCAAGAAATCCTTAACACGACAAATCTTGACGATAGAATTGGTCAATTTATTGATGATATAGGTAATCTCACATCCGCTTTTACTGAAATGCAGAAAAATGGTGCTGTATCAACAAAGACATTACAAGGATTGCCAGAAGGAATTCGTAGACTTGAAGGATATACAAATTTTAGAAATGCGGTTTCAGATCCTAGTGTTTCTAAGAGTGATAAAAAGGCATCATTTGAAAATATTATTGATGAATATATTGAAAAGTAATAAAATATTAGAGGTGTTACAGCAGAAACACGCAATTATATAATTAATGCTCTAAAAGATGTTGGTGTTACAAATACAGAAGATTTAAAAAGCTAAAAAATTCAAGTGACAAAGTGATATTTATAAGTGATATTACAGCAATTATAAAACGCCACCAAACACATTACAATGTTAATAATTACCAAAGTTTTGATGTGTTTGGTGGCGTTTTATTGTGCTTTATGCACTAATATATAATGAAATTTAGAACTTATTTGTAGTTTACAATCTTTCCGAAATCAGCCTTAAGACTTGCTCCGCCTACAAGACCACCGTCAATGTCAGGTTTTGCAAGTAATTCTGCTGCATTTCCTGCATTCATAGATCCGCCGTACTGGATGCGTACAGCTTCTGCTGTTGCTTCATCATACATTTCTGCAACGCAGTCACGGATTCCTTTACATACTTCCTGTGCCTGATCAGATGTAGCTGTCTTTCCTGTTCCGATTGCCCAGATTGGCTCATATGCGATAACCATACTCTTTACCTGATCTGCTTTGATTCCTGCAAGGTCAGATTTAATCTGGAGACGAATCCAGTCCATTGTTACACCCATCTCTCTCTGCTCAAGTGACTCACCGCAGCAAAGGATTGGTGTAAGACCTGCTTCAAATGCTTTCTTAACTTTCTTGTTGAGTAAGCAATCACACTCTTTGAAGTAATCACGACGTTCTGAATGTCCGATGATAACATATTTAACACCTGCATCTACGAGCATTGCAGCAGAAATCTCACCTGTGTAAGCTCCGCTCTCCTCAAAATACATATTTTCAGCACCTACTTCTACATTTGTTCCCTTTGTAGCTTCTACTACAGGCACAATGTCGATTGCAGGTACGCAATATACAACATCAACTTCATCATTCTTTACTAAATCTTTTAATTCATTTACTAATGCAACTGCCTCGCTAGGAGTTTTGTTCATTTTCCAGTTGCCGGCAATAATTTTCTTTCTAGCCATTTTTATCCTCATTTCTGCACACGTTTTTGGTGCTCGGTTTCTTATTTATCGTCTGCTGCTACTACACCTGGAAGATCTTTACCCTCTAAGAATTCAAGAGAAGCTCCGCCACCTGTAGAGATATGTGTCATCTTGTCACCGAATCCTAACTGATTGCAAGCTGCTGCTGAATCACCACCACCGATGATTGTTGTAGCATCTTTAAGCTCAGCCATAGCTTCTGCTACTGCGATTGTTCCTTTTGCAAAGTTTGGCATTTCAAAACATCCCATAGGTCCGTTCCATACTACTGTCTTTGCACCTTTAACTGCATTTGCGAAAAGCTCTGCTGTCTTAGGTCCGATATCAAGTCCTTCCATATCAGCAGGAATTTCTCCACGACCTACTACCTTGAAGTTTGCATCATTTGAGAAATCATCAGCTACTGTTGTGTCGATAGGGATGAGAAGTTTAACACCTTTCTCCTCAGCCTTTTTCTCCATCTTAAGTGCATAGTCTTTGTAATCTTCTTCAAGAAGTGATTTACCAACTTCCTCACCGTGGGCTGCCATAAATGTGTATGCCATACCACCACCGATAATAAGTGTGTCTACCTTGTCAAGAAGGTTTTCGATAACGGAAATCTTTGAAGAAACCTTAGCTCCACCAAGAATTGCTACAAATGGTCTTTCAGGATTGTTTACTGCATTTCCGAGGAAATCAATTTCTTTCTGCATAAGGTAACCAACTACACAGTCACCCTTAACAAACTTTGTAACACCAACATTTGAGCAGTGAGCTCTGTGAGCTGTACCAAATGCGTCATTTACAAATACATCACAAAGTGAAGCAAGCTCTTTTGAGAATTCCTCTCCGTTCTTTGTCTCTTCTGCTCTGTAACGAGTGTTCTCAAGAAGGATAACATCTCCGTCATTCATAGCTGCAACTGCTGCCTTTGCGTTGTCTCCAACTACATTAGCATCTGCCGCAAATTTAACTTCCTGTCCGAGAAGCTCAGTAAGTCTCTTTGCTACTGGTGCAAGTGAAAGCTCAGGCTTTGGCTCTCCCTTTGGCTTACCAAGATGTGAACAAAGAATAATCTTTCCTCCGTCAGCGATAAGCTTTTTAATCGTAGGAAGTGCAGCTACAAGACGGTTCTCATCTGTAATCTTTCCATCCTGTAATGGTACATTGAAATCACATCTAACTAAAACTTTTTTTCCTTTTACGTTGATATCATCAACAGATTTTTTATTTAACATAAAAAACTCCTCTCACATTTATTGTTATAGGTAACCATAAAACTTATCATATACTTATTGCTTCATGGCACAATCCAACCATATATAATGATTATCTTGCAAACACCTATCCTTTAATTATTATCTTTATCTTCTTTATTTTAATTATTGCAACATAGGCAAATATCATATAATAAAGAAAAACGAGCCCGGTCCTCTAAAAGACCGGACCCGTATATGGATCATATCCGTACTTGATTGTTTAAAACAACCAGTCACATTAGCTGACTAGCAATTCTCTGAGAAGTACTTGATTGTTCGGAAAACAATCTCTAAATCGCAATGATTAGCAGTTCTCTGAGAAGTACTTGATTGTTCGGAGAACAATCTCTAAATCGCAATGATTAGCAGTTCTCTGAGAAGTACTTGATTGTTCTTACCATCTGAGATGTGTAAGAGTTCTCATTGTCATACCAAGAAACTACCTGAACCTCATAAAGGTCATCAGCTACTTTGTTTACCATTGTCTGAGTTGCATCGAAGAGTGAACCAAATCTCATTCCTACGATATCAGAAGAAACGATCTCTTCATCATTGTAACCAAATGACTCGTTAGCTGCTGCTTTCATAGCTGCGTTGATTCCGTCAACTGTTACATCTTTTCCTCTTACAACTGCTGTAAGGATTGTTGTAGAACCTGTTGGTGTAGGAACACGCTGAGCAGATCCGATAAGTTTTCCGTTAAGCTCTGGGATAACAAGTCCGATAGCTTTTGCAGCACCTGTGCTGTTAGGAACGATGTTTACTGCTGCTGCACGAGATCTTCTGAGGTCACCCTTTCTCTGAGGACCATCAAGTGTCATCTGATCACCTGTGTAAGCATGGATTGTAACCATGATACCAGACTCGATAGGAGCAAACTTGTTAAGTGCGTCAGCCATTGGAGCTAAACAGTTTGTTGTACAAGATGCTGCTGAGATGATCTGATCACCTTTCTTTAATGTCTCATGGTTTGTATTGTAAACGATTGTAGGAAGATCGTTACCTGCTGGAGCTGAGATAACAACTTTCTTTGCACCTGCATTGATATGAGCCTGAGCCTTTTCTTTAGATGTGTAGAAACCTGAGCACTCAAGAACTACATCTACATCAAGGTCGCCCCATGGACAATTGTTTGCATCTGGGAAAGCGTAGATTTTGATTTCTTTTCCATCAACTGTGATAGAATCTTCACCTGCTGAAACTGTATCAGCTTTCTCATATTTACCCTGTGATGAATCATACTTTAAAAGATGAGCAAGCATTTTAGGGCTTGTCAAATCGTTGATAGCTACTACTTCATAACCTTCAGCACCAAACATCTGTCTGAATGCAAGACGTCCGATACGTCCAAAACCATTGATTGCAACTTTAACTGCCATGTTAAAATTCCTCCTAAATATAAATTTTATAATTTGTCCGACAGGAAAACCTGTCCGACAATTAATCATTTGAATGCAGGCTTTCGCTAAAAATCAATATCTTTTACGATATTTTCTCTTCTGCACAAACCTACCTATAAACTATTGTAACCAATTACCCAAAAAATTTCAAGATTATTTTTTAAATATCTTATATTTTATTTAACAGTTCAGCCATAAAAAGATAATTTGCAATACAATGAGCTTGTTCATTGTATTGTTAAGTAACTTTTTATGGTAGAATAGCCTTTCATTTCTGAAATGAAATAAACAAAAGCTGCAAAGCAGCGACTGACAGCTCGCTGGCAGGTTTATGAATGTAAGAAATGAAAGGCTGAACTGTTACTATTTTATCTTGCCGGTTCTTTCCACAAAATGATATTTCCACTCTCAAGTGACTCTTTTACCATGATTATCCTCTGGTTTGATGAACCCCTGAACACAAGATTTAAATCCTTAAGTTCAAGTTTAAACTCACCATCAACCAAAACATCTATATATGACATAAACTTTTTTGTCACTTCGCAGTTTTCAAGCATATTTTCTTTTATGTCATTTTCAAAATCATATCCCGTATAACACCATATGGACTTGTCAGGATATTCTTTTTTTACTTTTTCAAGCAGAGGGATAAGTGCTTCCTGATTGACTTTTTCCATTGGGTCACCTCCAAGAAGCGTAAGCCCCTTTATATAATCAGGCTTAAGATATTGTATTATCTCGTCCTCGGCTTTCTCATCAAAAAGCTTTCCATAGCCAAAATCCCATGTTTCCGGATTAAAGCACTCCTTACAGTGATGTGTGCAGCCGCTCACAAACAAGGATACCCTCACTCCCGGTCCGTTTGCAACATCTATCCTTTTTATATCCGCATAATTCATTACCGTCATCCATCCCTTTCTTTTTAAGGATATTTGTAATCTGCTTCGCTACTTACTCATATAAAATTTGTGCTACGCACAATCAGATGCCAGATTCATCACCGGCACCTGATTAAAGAGCCCCATCACCCAAAAGTAATAGGCAGCTTTTAAATTTTACAGATGAAGTACTCTTGAATTTATCTCTTTAGTCTTTCCGACATTCCAGAAATTCTCTCCAAGATAACCACAGGTTCTTCTGATAACCGTCATCTTGTTCTTGTCCTTATTGTGACACTGCGGGCACTCCCATTCAAGGTCATCATTTATGATTATCTCTCCGTCATATCCACACACATGACAGTAATCTGATTTCGTGTTAAACTCAGCATACTGTATATTTTCGTATATGAATTTAACAACATCCTCAAGTGCTTCAAGATTATTTCTGAGATTTGGTATCTCAACATATGAGATAGCACCGCCTGATGAGATTTTCTGGAACTGGCTCTCAAATCTAAACTTCTCAAATGCATCTATCTTTTCACGCACATCCACATGATATGAATTTGTGTAATATCCCTTATCCGTCACATCTTTTATAACACCGAACTTCTTTTTGTCTATCTCCGCAAATCTGTAGCAAAGACTCTCTGCAGGTGTTCCGTAAAGACCAAATCCTATACCTGTTTCAAGTTTCCATGTATCACACGCAAGTCTCAATCTTTTCATGAGTCTGAGTGCAAAGTTTGTTCCCTTTGGATTTGTATGGCTTACTCCGGTCATAAGCTTTGTTGTTTCATACACACCTATATATCCGAGTGATATAGTTGAATACCCGTCATGTAAAAGTTTATCTATAGGCTCATCCTTTCCAAGTCTTGCTATTGCCCCATACTGCCAGTGGATAGGACTTACGCTTGATAATGTTCCCTCAAGTGCATGATGTCTTGCCATAAGTGCATCAAAACATAAGGCAAGTCTTTCTTCAAGCAATGTCCAGAATTTTTCCTCATCGCCCTGGGCTATTATTGCTATCTGCGGGAGATTTATGCTGACAACTCCCTGATTAAATCGTCCCTCAAACTTATATTCTCCGTTTTCATCTTTCCAAGGTGTGAGGAAACTTCTGCATCCCATACATGAAAATACATTACCTTCATAATTTTCACGCATTTTCTTAGCTGAAATATAATCAGGATACATTCTCTTTGCCGAACATTTAACTGCAAGTCTTGTAAGATAATCGTACTTACCTCCTTTAAGGCAATTATGTTCGTCAAGTACATATATAAGTTTAGGGAATGCCGGTGTAACATACACACCCTTTTCATTTTTGATACCCTCTATTCTCTGATTAAGGATTTCTTCTATTATCATGGCATTTTCCTCTATGTAAGGATCATCCTTATCAAGATTAAGGAAAAGTGTCACAAAAGGTGACTGTCCGTTTGTAGTCATCAGTGTATTTATCTGGTACTGGATAGTCTGCACACCCGACTTTAATTCATCCATAAGCCTGTCATTTACAAACTCCTCAAGTACATCCTCTGTAATAGTATCTCCATATTTTTGTCTATAATGAGCTTCATACTTATCATGACTCTTTCTGAGATATTTTCCGAGGTGTCTTATATCAACTGACTGCCCGCCGTACTGACTGCTTGCAACCGCCGAGATTATCTGTGTCATGACCGTACACGCAACCTGAAAACTCTTTGGTGTTTCAATAAGTTTGCCGTTCATAACCGTACCATTTTCAAGCATATCGCCTATATTTATAAGGCAGCAGTTAAATATGCTCTGAAGAAAATAATCCATATCATGAAAATGAAGTATTCCTTCTTCATGTGCTTTTACTATCTTCTCTGGAAGAAGTACTCTCTTTGTAAGATCTTTCGACACCTCACCGGCTATAAGATCTCTCTGTGTCGATGCTATATATGCATTTTTATTTGAGTTTTCTTCCATTACATCCTTGTTGCTGTTTTTTATAAGGCTCATGATGGAATCATCAGTAGTGTTTGCCCTGCGGACCATCTCTCTTGTATATCTATAGATTATATACTTCTTTGCAAGTTCAAATTTTCCCTCACTCATGAGCTTTTGCTCTATCATATCCTGAATATCCTCAACCATCATGTTGTCAACATGCTTGTTCTCTATTCCGGCAACAATAGAGTCTATTTTCTCCTCATTTACCTGCTCGTTTTTATCAACTTCCGCATTGGCTTTCTGGATCGCAACAATTATCTTATTGCGGTCATAATCAACGACTCTGCCATCCCTCTTGATTACCTTCATCATCATATTTCCTCCAATCTATGCAGTCATGTATAGTCAAATAACTACATGACCCTATGTTCTTTTCCTGACCTGCATTTATATATGTATTTCACATATACAACATGACTCTCTCAAAGAACGCAAGACTTATTATAGCACCTAGCCAGAAAAATGTCCACAATATATTGTGTTTATTTTTCACTAAATCACAAAATATTGTGGACACCCTTTATTTACTATATCTTACTGCTGTAGTATGCCAATGCGGTCAGATTGATTTATGACCCGGTATGGTATCAGCAATACGCTGTGTGTCTTTTGACAATCCCATTATTCCTCTTATCTCATCAACAGGAATTTTGGTGTATTCTGACAATTCCTCTTTTGTCGGAACCCTTCCCATCTCCTCAGTCATATACTTTGCCGCTTCATTGAGCAAATTTGTGCGTGCGAGAACTGCTGATTCCCAATCTTTATCCGAAGTCACCGTGTCTAACAAAGATTCTATCGCATTTGTAACTTCCATATATATAGCACCATCTATACTGTCAAAATTTGGAACATTATTATTATCAACAAAATTCTTTTTATTTTCTTCTATCACGGATATTGCTTCAAGTAATCCTACATTCCCCTCAGCAATAAGTTCATCCATCCCTGTTATCCCTTTTTTGACATTCTCCCTGTCTGCATAATTGCGTGCGATTTTTACTACCTGTGCAAGTCTGTTCTCCACAAATCTATTCCTGGCATTTTTATCACCATCCATAAATTTATGAATCAGATTTCTCTCTTCAGCGTCATCATAATAGTCAAGTTTTCCTATTTCATCCATATAAAGTTTATTGTTATATTCTGCTCTTTTTTTTGACAACTCCTTTGGAGAAGTATTGTTTTCTTTTTTATCATTATGCTTTTCAGATTCGGTTTTCTCATCCGAAAGCTCTTTATCTTCATTTTTATCACTTTCATTACTTTGCAAATCAACTGCTTTTGGCACAAATCTGTATCCCTCAACCTCTATTCCTGCAAGGGAAAGATAATAATAAACCTGTTCCATTTTATCATCAGACAGTTCTAAATCACTTAAATATTTTTTCACTTCATCTTTTGTAAGCTTATTATCCTGCGAAGCTGCAATACTTTTGACTGCCTCTAATTCTTCTAAAAATTTTCCCTGTTCTGACATATATCTCTCCTACTTTCATACATAATAAATTTTGCAATAAACATCTTTCATGGATGCAGCTTTCTTATTTTAATACTATACTCATTATTATGCAAGAAAAATGGACTGCCATATGAATATATAATCCTACTGACAATCCATTTCCAAAATACACTTTGTAATATTATCATTACAAAAGCTTAAGTACCTATAATCTTAATTCATAAAATCTTCTTAAAAATCACTCTTAATTATTTCTTAAATGTGAGCTTGAAGCTTACTTTAAGGCTCTTCTTAAATTTTAATTTATTAGGATCTACAGGATAATTTGCCTTTTTAGCACCTGTGCCGCCTTTACCATATACATTAAAAATCTCAAGACGGAATTTATTGTTCTTCTGATCTTTCTCAAGATATCCCTGTTTAAGCTTGTTAGCCTTTACTTTTATAGCTTTGCCGTCAACATAAATCTTTACCTTTGAAATTTTAATCTGGCTTGGCTTATATGTTTTCATCGCATTTTCAATATCTACACAAAATACACTTGCCGTAGAAGTTTTTTCTTTTGCTCCTGTTTTAAGCTTACTCTTTGTAAGAGTCATTGAAACATTCTGTGTTCCTTTTTTAGCTTTAATAGTCTTTGGTGAGTCATACTCTCCCTTAGCAGTATTCATGTTTGCAGTTACTTTCCACTTGTCATCTGCAAACATAACATATGTCTTAAATTTCTTTGCAGCACTGGCTTTCTGAGTCATTCCGGCTGTTCCTGCTACTACCATTGAGAGTGCTAATGCAACGGACACTCCTTTTTTAGTTAATTTTGAAAGTCTCATATTCTTTTCCTCCACTTTAACGCTTTTATTTTTATGTAGAATATATCACTCAATATACACTACAATTTTAAATGCCATTGTCAAGTTCGTGTACAAGCAGTAACTATTTAATCTTTACTGTATATGTCACCTTTATGGTTTTCTTTGGCATAGTGTACTTAAATTTGGCAACACGGCTGTTCCACATATTGATGATCTGAAGCTGTACAAATCCGTCTGTCTGACCAGGATCAGGTGTTAAAACTCCTTTTTTGATAGTCTTAACTTTCTTTCCGTCAAAGAAAACATTTACATTTGTAACAGTAACTTTTTTCTTGTCTTTTCCTTTAATATTTGTATCTACATAGAGTGTATTGAATGTCTTGTCTTTTGCGATACATTTATTAAGTCCTGTAAGCTGAACAGTGTATGTCTTTTTACCTTTTTTCATTGTGGTGTCTTTAAACTTTACACTGTTTTTTGACAATTTGTTTGTCGTGTTCTGAAGTTTGTTTGAAAACTTTGCATCGTCATGCTGATTTCTGAATGTAAACTTCGCTGTCTGCAGACAAAGATAAGCTTTATAACTTGCTGCATCGGCTTTCTTTGTGCTTGGTGTTGCTACAACTGAGCTTGCAGTAACGGCTACTGCGACGGCTACTGCCAATACTTTTTTTGCAAATTTACTGAAATACATAAAATTTCCTCCCTTATCATATCATGATCTAGTGTAATATTTTACAATGTGATTATTATTCATTCACATCTTGTTCACAATTCATATTGTATTTTAATCTTTAAAAAGATAATACACAACAAAAACGAAACCTTTTACCCCAAAAATGAGACATTTAACATACCTGCCTTATTTCGGCTTATTTTGCCATTTTTATGTCGTATTTCTGCCTTATCTTGCAAGTATTTTTGTAATCTTAGCTATATACATAGTATGGTAGTCCTTATCTTTATACCATGTTTCGTCAATAGTTTCATCAAGAAAATCTTTCGGTTCTATATCAGTCTTTGACATTACCTCACAGATAAATACCATATTTGCTTCGTCAATATAAGGTACTCCATCACAATAATCAACTTTTACTTTTGCGGCTTTCATCTTATCCTCGTCTCTTCCTGAAACTGTACCAAGATATTTCATATCCCTGCGGTATTCTTCTCCCGGAAAACTAAGTGAAAACTTACCCTTTTTATCAATAAACTCTTTTGTGAATCTGCTCTGTCTTATAAACACAAAGACAGAATCCTTTCCCCACATCTCTCCTACTGCTCCCCATGAAGCAGTCATCGAATTTGCTTTTTCTTCATCACCTGCCGTAACAAGCATCCAGTCCTTTCCTATTTTTTTAAACGGATTCATATCCATGTAATCAACTGAAACTTCCTGAAAACTATGCATTTTTTATTCCTCCTAAAAATCTTTTTATATATTTTAGCATAAAATCGACTAAAAAAATGATTTTTTTATTATTTTATGCATTTTTTTCAAATAGATAATAGTTGTTTTGCCCGCCGCATAATGCTATACTATGAATTACTACTAATTTATTGCTTATTGGAGGCTGATACGGATATGAAAGTTGAGATGCACACACACACAAGCGAAACAAGTCCCTGTGCACATATTTGCGCACAGGATGTAATAAAAATGTATAAAGAAGCAGGATATGATACCGTTGTTATAACCGACCACTACAGCAAATGGGTATTTGAAAAGAACTGTGCAAAAACTCCTGACGAAGTCACTTCACATTTTTTAAAAGGATACAAAACAGCTCTTGGCTGTGCAGAAACATATGATATAAATGTATTGCTCGGCTGTGAGGTAACACTCACGGAAAGTCCCAATGACTATCTTTTATACGGTGTAAACGAAGACTTTTTCCATACACATCCTTTTTTATACAATCTTTCCCTCGAAGAATTATCTGAAATATGTCACAATGAAAATATACTTATCGTTCAGGCTCATCCAAATAGAGCCTACTGCGAACCGGTAAATCCTGCACTTCTTGACGGTGCCGAAGTTTTCAACGGCAATCCACGCCACGACAGCAACAATGATAAAACTTATGCCTGGGCATATGAACATGACCTTATCATGACATCAGGAAGTGATTTTCACGAAAAAGAAGACCTCGCTCTCGGAGGTATAATCACAGAGTACGATATAAAGACTGAAAATGATCTTATACAGACCCTTTTGTCAGGAGATTACAGTCTTATAACGCCTGTTGAATAAAATTATATAACACGATTATAACTTAAAGGAACAGCTTTTATGAAAAATAAAAAAATAATTGATATTTCGGATAACAGAACTTTACTCTCAAAGTTTAGTTATTTATATGCAAAAATTAACAGACTTATGAATCACTTTAAGAAAGCTGCTTTATCTGCATTTGCAGGGCAGGCGGCTTTCTTTATGATTCTTTCTTTTTTCCCTTTTTTCATGTTTTTACTGTCGCTTTTCCGGTACACTCCATTTACCGAAAGTATGCTCCTTAAAACAGCATCTGCACTCGTCCCTGAGTACTTTAGAAATTATCTTGGCAGTATAATAAATGAAATATATAATGTACAGACAGGTGCCGTACTGTCAGCTACGATCATTGTTGCCATATGGCTAGGCTCAAAGGCATTCTTATCACTTATCCAGGGTCTTAATTCAGTCTATAACCTTGATGAGACAAGAAATTATATAATAATACGCATCTACTCCTTTTTTTATACGGTAGTCTTTGCGATTCTCATTGTTGTAATACTTACAGTTATCGTATTTGGAAATAAACTGTATTATTATATCAGACAGCATTTTCCATTTACTGAAAAGCCTCTTGCTTCTATTATAAATGTAAGAGCTGTCATAAGCTTTTTGGTCTTATTTTTGTTTTTCTGGTTGTTGTATGTAATACTTCCAAACCGCAAAGCAACATTTACGCACCAGATTCCCGGAGCACTTGTGGCAAGTGCCGGCTGGCTTATCTTTTCATACATCTATTCTTTTTATGTAAACAACATCAATAATTACTCAAAATTTTATGGACCAATGACTACTATGGCTCTGCTGATGTTGTGGCTGTATGCCTGTATGTATATACTTTTTCTTGGAGGTATGTTAAATCATCTGCTCGAAAAAAAATACCGGCAAAAGCAAAAAAAGCTGTCAAACAATTCAAAAATATAATTAAAATCATATCAAAAACATAAGGCAGACCGTAAAGTCTGCCTTATAATTTTTATGCAATATTTCAAATACTGCTATCAATAACCTTTCAACGCTGTCACCTTAACTCCTGAAAAATAATGATTTAATATCTGTCTGTAGTTAAAGCCCTGCTTTGCCATGTTGCCAGCTCCACTCTGACTCATACCTGTTCCATGTCCGAAACCTCCTCCGGTTATCTTAAATCCGCCTGATACTGCATCTATGTAAAATGCTGCACTTGGAAGCATAAAATAACCTGCCATGTCTGTACCATATCTTCGCTTTATCGTCTCACTTACGGGAGCAAGCACTTTTCTTATGTTATACTGGTTACATACTTTATAAGTGTTTTTGTTTCCTCTTATTATAATCTCTGATGCCATCCCGCTTTTTTCACGCTTTGTTATCTCAATACTCTTTATCTTTCCCGTAACAAAACCTGACCTTGATTTGTATTTTCCATTTTTCAGCTTAGTTAGGACATTTGCATTATTTGACACATAACATGAACTCAAAGCTGAATCTATACGGCTTCTTAAGCTTTTTTCCTTAATCTTTACGGACCAGCGGTACCATTCTTCTTTACTGTCATATGTTGTGCAACTCTCATTATTTATAAAGTTTCTGAAAATCTGCTCATTTGACAGATTATATCCTTTTATTCCTGTTTTTCTTCTGGATCTTGCCGTAATCTGAAACCGGCTGTCAAGATATGATATTTTTGACGGTGTATTCCACACATCCTGACCGTCAGCCGTATAACCCCACGATGTCGAAAAATAGTAAGCAGTTACAACTTTCCCTGATTTTTTCATAACTCTCTCAAATGTCCCGTCAACAGCTTTTCTCGACCTTTTGTCCTCAGGAATGTTGTTATATACCTGACAGGCAACACTATCATCAACATCTGCACCATACTCAGCATATTTTCCGGATTTCATCTGATTGTATGCATAACTTCTCGCACATACCGCCTGTGTTTTAAGTGCCTCCATAGAATTTGAGGTTGACATCTCACTTGGAAGTACCGCATAAAGATACTGCTCTATAGGAAGTGTATTTGTAAGCAGAAGCCCTTTTGATTTATATTTTATTGTCATAGTTCCACGATACTCAGGGTGTATATTCTGCCTTTTTATATTAAGCACTTTTATCTTTGCACCATTGTAAGAACCTACAACTATCTTTTTCCCTTTTAATTTTTTGTCACTTGCATTAAATACTGCCTTTTTTCCAGCCGCATAACTCTTTGTCTTATTATTTACCTTTACATAAAAACTGCTTGAAGATGTAAGCTTTATCTTTTTGTGAAACATATCAGAAAAATTACTATTTGTAATAAGCACCCTTATAGATTTACTGCTTTCAGGATGAGCAGCTATGTGTTCCACCCTCCTTTTCTTATGTTTTTTTCTTTTATTTTTAGCAGTATTATTTTTTTTAACAGTTTTTGTGTTCTTTGTTTTTGAACTTTTATTATCGTTACTATCAGCTTTGCTGCCATCTTTTTCACGGTTTATTGTATTTTGTGTCTGTGTTTTTACACTCTTCTTTTTACCGCCAAAATATCCCTCAATATAAGCCTGTAACACTATACATATAAAAATCATGATGCTTATCACAGCTATTATGATAAGCACCTGCTTTTTATTTTTTAATTTTCCTTTATTGTTCTTTTTCATCTTTTCCATTCCCACCTTATTAATTCTAAAAACTATAATCACCGGTACACCTGACATTCATTGTCAGATATACCGATAAAAAATGACTATTTTGCTGATGTTGCCGTCGGTGCTGCAGTTGTCTCAGCCTTTAATTCCTTTTTGGTAGTTTCAAAATCAGATGTAAAAGCAGACTCTACCATGTACACTTTCTTTGTATCATTGTCAATGTAAGCGTATCGTCCTTCACCTGCAACTGACTCGTCTCCTGCCGTCAATGTCTTTTTATTGCCGCCTTTATCTGTAATATCGACCTGTAAAGCCGGTTCTTTAAGTCCGTACTGTGACAAATCGGTGCAATCTGATGTGACCTCGCTTGTAGCAGACATATTTTTTACATCACTTACAAGAGTCTCCACCTTACTCTGATCAAGGCTGTATTTGGTGTCATCCTTTAACACCCACTTGTTTTTGTTTTTCACAAATGTAAGCTCCGCCGTGCTGTTCTTGAAATGAAGCTCTGCAATATCTGATTCTTTTATTGAATACAGCTCTATATTATTCTCTGCTTCTTCCTTTTTTTCACTATTGTCCTTATGCTTTGTTGCCACAAAAAATACAATTATCAATGCTATTAGGAGAACACATAATCCAATTATTGTCAATAGCTGTCTGTTTTTCTTTGACACTTTTCCGCCCATGTTGTTCCTCCTTTACTTTCTTCTTCTGCTAAACCATATTGCAAAGCCTGTTATAAGAAATCCGACAGGTATGATAATGATTATTACTGTTGCCCAGAAAAACTGCGTTCCCTGTGTAAGTGAAACATATGTGTAAGAAAGACTCTTTGCATTTATTGAAGTTTCCTCAACATCTGAATTTGATAATGACTTGACCGCATTAGTAAACAATGAGCCATTGTCAAGCTGGTTTGTTGAGATTACATCATCTGAGAATGCATATGCTGATGCATAAACAACAAGTTTTGCACTCTTATTATCATCAATCTTGTCTGTTACTGAAACACCCATGGCAAATGGTCCGTCAATATCACCTTTTTCCTTTGCTGCCTTTCCTGATGAAGTATCTAGTTTGAGATATGAACCTTTTGATGTAGTCATAAACTCTGATATTGTAAGTGACTTTCTTGCCCCCTTAAGTTTTGAGATTCCTACAGGAGACGGCATTACAACTACCCCTGATACACCTGAAGCTATCTCATTTGAAGAATCCAGTGTCGGAATAACTGAATTTACATAGTTATAATAATTTCCCTGTGTTTCGCATACCGAACCTATCTGCTCATTGAGCCCGTAATACTTGAGCAATGCCCTTAAATTTGGTGTATCCTTTGTTCCATACTGAAGATTTATAACGGCATTTCCACCTTTCTTCATGTAGGCAAGAATCTTATTTTTTTCTTCTTTGCTTATATCTTTTGTTGCTCCGTTTATAAGAAGTATATCACAGTCTGAAGGGACTTTATCCTCTGAATAAAGAGTAAGTTCATCAGTATCTATATTCATCTTACTAAACGAAGTTGACATAGTTGTTCCAACTTCCTGTTCATCATGTCCCTTAAGAATATACATCTTTGTCTTTTTCTCTGCAAGCACTTTCTGTATTGCAGACGTTATCTTTCCTTCAACATCAAGATAGTATTCTCCACTGCTTTGAGTGTATGATGAATAATCTGTATTTGAATAATACATATCCGTATTCTGCACATACGATGAATTTTTTGTTGAGTCATTTACAACGATAACATCATTCTGTGCAACTGAGCCGGCTTCACTCTCTGACAGGTATTTACTTGCAAATCCCGGATTTACAACAGGGTCTATCTTTTTAAGTTTAACCTTTGATGATGCCTTAGGATACTGGTCGAGCACTTTTTCAATATACTCTGTCTCCTTGCCGTCCGTTACAAGATAATACAAAGTAACACTGTTCTTTGCCGATTTCAATGCTTTCTTTGTATCTTTAGATAATGTAAATAAACTGTTTGAACTAAGGTCGCTCGACAGATCAAGCTTTCCAAACACAAGATTTACAACAACTACTATTGCTATTACAAGAATAGTTATAAAAGAACTGTAAGCTCCCGATTTAAATTTTTTGTTAGTAAATGATTTTTTAATTCCTCCGGAGCTTTTTTTCATTTTTGCTGTTCTTAATTCTCTACTCATTTTTGCTGCTCCTTTCTAATTAAAACGCTTTTTCTTTATCATCTGGATAGTTAAAAATACAAATAAAAATGCTATTGAAACATAATATACTATCGCATCATAATTTAAAATTCCAAGACTGAAATCATCAAATCGTGTAGACAGGGCAAGCGTATTTAATATGTTTGTAAGCAGGCTTTCATATAATGAAGATTTTACTGCGTAGATTATCCATATTGCTGCCTCTCCGATAACCGCCATCATAACAAGAACAGTTACATTATTCATCATATGATAAAAAACAAGACATATGACAAGCCAGAGTACAGCTATCATGACACACTGTGATACTGCCTCGGTTGGAAGCATCCCGGTGATATTGCTTAAAAGAAATGTAAGAAGAAGTGTGATAAAACTTACAACTGATGCAATAACCTGACTCTCCGTGAGCGATGAGATAAAAAGACCTATTGCTATCGTTGCCGCTCCTAAAAGATAAAATCCTATGATACTGCTGTATGCAGGTGCAAGTCTTACATCAGTTCCATACATATGAATAATAAGCGGATATATACATATCGGAATAAATGCACATGAAAACAGTGTCAGAACCGCAAAATATTTGCCAACGATTATCTTTGTAAGCGATACCGGTGCCGTATAGAGAAGCTGATCCGTTTTCTGCCTGTTTTCCTCAGCAACTATTCGCATAGTAAGTATAGGCACAAGCAAAACATACATAAATGATATACCACCGAGCGTAACCTCAAAATTTCCAAGTCCGCTTGAAAGATTGTATGCCCATGTATATATTCCTATGATAACGAGGAAAAAAGCAAGAAACACAAAACCTATCATTGAATTAAAATATTGTCTTAACTCTTTCTTATATATTGCAAGCATTATTTTTCTCCTCCTTCCATATCTGAAGAATGTTTTTCAGTTTCAGACACATCAAGTTCTCCGCTAATGTCAGCATTTTTTTCTGAATTTTGATTCTCATTTTCGTTCTGCAGTTCACCTTCTGTTTCAGCTTTATCTTTCTTTTCACTCTTTAATTTTTTGAGTTTTCTGCCACCATACTGCTTTGAACCGCCTCTTGTAAGTGCAAGGAACGCATCCTCAAGTGATGTATCAAGTTTATTCATTTCAATAAGTGGGCACTCCGCCTTTGCAAGTGCATAGAACAGATCCACTCTTATATCCTCGTCCTCTGCACAGTAAATAGTAAGACCTGTCGCATCCTCCTCTGTATCTTTGTCATTGTCATAAGATACATTCTTAATACCTGATATAGTCCTAAGTGCCTCTTTAAGTTTTGTTTTATCACCCTTTACAACAACATGAACACCATTTGTGTCAACCATTTTCTTTGTAATATTTTCCGGTGTATCTTTTGTTATCATCTTTCCTTCATTTATGATAATAATCTCGTCACAGACAGCACTAATCTCCTGCATGATATGCGAACTTAAAAGAACGGTATGATTTTTGCTCAGTTCCCTGATAAGTTCTCGCATCTCTATTATCTGACTCGGATCAAGACCTACCGTCGGCTCATCAAGAATAAGTATGTCAGGATTCCCCATCATTGCTCCCGCAAGTCCGACTCTCTGTTTATAACCTTTTGATAAATGTTTTATAAGTCTTTCAGAAACATCAAGTGTCTTTGTCTTTGACATTATCTTATGGACTTCTATATCCCTATCTTTTTTAGAAACTTTCTTAAGTTCTGCAACAAATGAAAGATACTCTCTCACTTTTAAATCAGGATAAAGTGGTGGTATCTCCGGAAGATAGCCTATATTTTTCTTTGCAAGTTCAGGTTCATCCATAATGTCTATACCATCGATAAGCACTTCTCCCTCCGTCGGTGCTATATAACCTGTTATCATATTCATTGTTGTTGATTTTCCTGCACCGTTAGGTCCGAGAAATCCGACAACTTTTCCTGTCTCAACAGTAAATGAAAGATCGTTTACCGCAGCATGATTTCCATACCTTTTAACGAGATTTTTTACTTCAATCACTGTATTTACCTCCTGTTATTTATATACAAAAGAGGATAACATAAGAATGTCAAGATTTTGTGAACAAAAAGGGCTGCCGCACTAAAATTTAGTGCGGCAGCCCTTTTTAATTACTTTTTATAATATATTTAGCATTTTTCAGGTTCAGGATATTCTACTCCGTCCGTGTCTACCGTTACTTTGATTATCATCTGTGGCTCTAACGGTGCATCTGAGTAATCAGTTTCTGTTTCTGCTATAGCATTAACTGTGTCCATTCCGTCTGTTACTTTTCCAAATGCAGCATACTGTCCGTCAAGATGTGGTGCATCTTTATGCATAATAAAGAACTGTGAGCCTGCTGAGTCAGGCATCATTGAACGAGCCATTGAGAGAACTCCTGCTGTATGCTTAAGATCATTTTCTACTCCGTTTATCGCAAATTCACCTTTAATGGAATATCCAGGTCCGCCTGTTCCTACTCCGTCAGGATCTCCACCTTGTATCATAAATCCTTTTATGACTCTGTGAAAGATAAGTCCATCATAAAAGCCTTTATTTATAAGTGATATAAAATTGTTTACAGTATTTGGTGCGATTTCAGGATAAAGCTCTGCTGTTATCGTTCCCGCTGTTGTCTCAAATGTTACTATTGGATTTTTTGCCATTTTATTTTTCCTTTCTTGCTGTTATCTATTATATTTAAGCAGAGTGTTATATTTTATTTCTCTGCTTTTCTTCATCAACATATTTTCGTACCCGTCGTTTAATCATTCCGGCATCAATTGGTGATAACACCATATCGTATATTCCATCGGTTGTCACTGCATAACGCATCTGTTTAATCTCTCCTTCTTTACATATCGCAGTTATAGGATACTTTCCAATCCATTTTTTCTTTTTTATGTCGTTCCAAAATTGTTCTAACTCATTTTCATACAATTCTGATGTATCTATATATATTCCTGCGACAACATTCTTTTCTGTATTAAACAGTTCATCTATCTGAACTAAATTTTTAACATTTTTTATTTTTACAAAATTAGGAAGTGCATATTCCAAAGTGCTCGCAATATTTCTTGAATCTGACAATAAAATAATCTCTTTAATCTGATTCTGATTATCATATTCCATGCCATATATACTAAAACAGGCTTTTCCACATTTTTTTGACATATACAATGCCTGATCTGACTTTGAAAACAAATCAGAAAAAGTCCTGTCATTATCATCTGAGAATGCTATTCCTACACTTACGGATATATTTTCAGGAATAGAAAGACCTTCCTTATTTTCAAATAAATCAATCAATTGTGCCGCTTTTTTAGTAACTACATTATAATCCGGTACATTACGCATAAGAACTACAAACTCATCTCCACCTATGCGTCCTATAATATCTATATTTCTAAATAGCGACGATAATACTCCTGCCACGACACATATTATATGATCTCCAACTTTATGTCCCAATATATCATTTACTGATTTGAAATTATCAATATCAACTACAATAAGTGCCTGCTTCTTTTGTGAAAATTCACTTAGCACACTTGTTACCATTTTCTCTGTAGTAATCTTATTAAAAAGATGAGTCATTTCATCTATCTGTGACTTAAGCTTCCATGAATTCTGTTCTTCCAAAACTTCCTTTAAATGCCTTACTGATTCCAGTGTATTGTTGATGCGTGAAATAGCAATTCTTGCATCAACAGGCTTCATTATAAAATCATTTGCTCCAAGTTCAAATGCCTCTGTCTGAAATGAGATTTCATTACTTGTAGTTAAAGCTATTACCGGTATTGATTCAAATTCTTTTATTGTCTGTCTTTTACGCAAGACTTCAAATCCATCCATATTAGGCATGACAAGATCAAGCAATACAATATCTATATTATTTCCATTTTTTTTAATTATTTCTAAGCATTCTTTTCCATCAACCGCCTCCAAAATTTCAAATTTTTCTGCTAACATTTCCCTAAAAACAACCCTTTGAAATCTTGAATCATCTACAATCAGTAATTTTTCTTTCTTTTGTAATTTCATACACTTAATCTCCTAATTATTACTTAAAATCCGTAAAAGTAACTAAAATTCACTAAGTATTCTACTACATTTTGACAAACTCTTCAACCATACATAATCATTTTGAAATGTATATGAATTTACCCTGACCCTTCCACCTGCAAGCATCTCCATAACATCACCTTTAAGCCTTGCATAATTCATTGTTATATTTGAAGTTATTTAACGCCGACTCATCTTTAATCCTCTTTATCGGCAAAATTCCCGTAATATATGCCAGTGCGAGAAATGATTTTAATTGATTCTACTAAATCTTCTTTGTGAAAATCCCAGACTGATGCTATATCCAGATGAATAACATTATACTTGTTCATATATTTTTTATAATCTGCACTTTCAGAAATCTTTGTCCCGTCAAAAAGCTCAGTCGAATCACACCCAAGACTATATAATATGCGTCTATCATCCCAGCCGCATGGGACTTTCCAAATCGTCTTGCATGGCTTACCGCAAGACATTTATCCCCCGTTGACAGTCTATCATTGAGATACTAAATATATCCTCTTTCATCTTCAATAATTCCTATCTTCATTTCTTTCCTCGTTTTTGTTTTATATATTACCTGATTGAAATATCACCATCCGAACACTTTATCTCAACTGTTGCCGTCGCAGACTCAATATTTCTCTCAAAAGATGTTTCCGTTTTATCACCATCTGTTATATTCTTTACACTCACATCTCCATAACTTGTCTTTGCATTTACCGAAATGCCTTTCCAGTCATCAAATCCTATTACTTTCACATCCCCATAACCTGACTTAATTTTTATATTGCCGTCAAATTTAGTATCCTCAAGTCTTAAATCACCGTCATTTAATTTTACGGCTATATCCTCGAACAAACCGTCATTGCACTTAATGTCACCATAATTGTCTGTTATATTTATACCTTTAAGATTTGTATTTTTAACAGAAATATCTCCATCATTTGTTGATATTTTTCCACTGTCAATATCAGTATCTTCAAACTTAATATCACCATAGCTGTCGTTAATGGTGACAGTATTAAGTTTGGAATCTTTTACCGCCATATCACCGTCAGAAGATGCTATTTTTATTTCTTTTGACTCTGTATCCAAAAGTTTTATATCACCTGCATCCACGGAAATATCTATCCTGTCACTTCTAAGCCTGTCCACGGAAATATCACCGTCTGCCATATCAAGCTCCGCACTGCTTATCTGTTTAGCTTCAGGCAGATACAATATAAACTGATTTCTTTGTGTATAATCTTTCGTACCGCTTATCAAGGCTTCAATACCACTCAAATCCATGTTTACCGTAACATGATTTGATTTCTGTCTGAGCTTAAATTCTCCATCACTCACCTCATACTCTGCCGTCACTTTACCTTTCTCTTTTTTTAGATTGTATGCTATATAACAGTTTTTGTCGTCTGATTTTGCAATCTTAAAATCAATAGTATTTAATTTGACATTTATCTTATCAAAATCATCTATCTTTGTCTTTTCTAATATCGCATACTCTTTTTCAAGATTATTACTGTCAGTTGTGAGCATTGAGCTAAAATCAAGCTTCTTTACAACCTTTCCACCGCCCATTACTCTTCCGACAAAAAACAATCCTGTCCCAAAAAACAGACATAAAATTCCTGCTATCAAAGATATATTTATAAATTTTTTCATTATTTTTTCCCCCTTTTAGATGCTTTCTGTGCAAACTTAATAGTAATATCAATAAGAAATCTGCTAAATAAAACTCCGATTACCGAAACAATAATTCCAGCACCTATCGCTGCAATTCCAAGACCCAAGAGCATCAACGCTGCTGATATTGAAAGTTTTATCGTAACTACCGCCCTCGCTATAACGGCAAGTCCTGCTATGACTGAGCACACACCGACTAAAAATACGCATAACAAAACTAACACAATACAAAGCAAGATACAAAACATCACAACCAGCCCGCTTATAAGAAGCGGTGTCGCAACAGGAATCGCACATATAGCGAGTATTGCCACCCACAATATACCAAGCACCGACCTTTTCCCACTGTCATCCTGTTTCTTTTCATCAGCTTGTTTTTTCTCATCTATCCTCTTGTCAAGAACATTGCTTATAATGTCACAGGCAGCTTCTTTCGGCGTTCCAAGTTCCTCCATAAGTTTCTTTGCTTCATCATCATCTGTCTCAGAAAAATACTCCGTAAAATATTCCATCGCATCATCATAGTCCGCCTTAGGCAGTTTTTTCAGATATTTGCTAAGCTGCCCTAAATATTCATCTCTCGTCATTTTTTATTCTCCCTTCCACTATACCGTCAATCGTATCTCTGTAACTTATCCACTCTGAATTTAAGAATTTAAGTTCTTCCACACCCGCATCCGTCAAAGAATAATATTTTCTTTTTCTTCCCTGATACTCCTTTGTATAGGTAGTCATAAACCCGTTTTTCTCAAGTTTTTTCAAGATTGGATAAAGCGTGGACTCTTTTATATCCGCCACAAGTTTAACAGTCCGACTTATCTCGTATCCATATGAATCTTCCTTTTGCAGCACCGACAGGATTAAAAATTCTATCAGATGTGCAGATACAGGATAGTACATCTTTACACTTCCTTTCTGTTTGAATTATATGCAAAATTTTTATATATAAAAATACTATATATAAAATATATACATATTGTTGTACTTTGTCAAGTAAAAAAGGGCAAAACCAGCGTTTTGCCCTCCAAGAATTGCTTCGCAATTCTCGTTGGTTTTCCTCTACATTACGAGCATTTTCCTATAACACAAAAAAAGAGACTGTCGCAATAAGAAAATTACATACATGATATATATGCTCTATTATAGTAACTACTTCTATATCATGTACGATTTTTCATTAATGCAACAGTCTCTTTAAAAATAACTCTGAACATAATATTTCTATCAATAAGTTTGTTTTCAAATATTATATTTGTTCTATACTATTAAGATTACTGTATGTTATTTTTGTTTTCTGCTTTATTGTGTGTCTGCGGCAGAGCCGTTTATCTCCTCTATAACACAAGTATGATGCTTTTTATCTTTTCCCTCCGCATCATAGCTTATCCCTACAAGAAGTATTTTGTCACTGTAGCCTGACAATGCACCGTGGTATCTGTTATCTTTTATCTGTTTAATCGCAGTGTCCGCCGATTTATTATACTTTAATTCCACTACCATTGCAGGTCTGAATCCCGCATTTGCCCTCGGAATAAACGCAAAATCAGCAAAGCCTTTTCCGGCAGGCATCTCACGGATTATATTGTAATAACCCGGTGCCGTAAAATATGCCATTGTAAGAACACAGCTAAGTGAGTTTTCATCATTATACTTTAAAACAGATGTGTAAGTATCATGAGCAAGTTCTATAAGTTCGGCAACTTTTTCTGCATTTCCATCTATAGTTTCAAAAAGCAGTTCATCACAAATTGAAATCGCTTTTGCAATCTCTTTCCACCCACCTGTTTGCAATGCAAGTTCAAA
>ERZ894203.573-NODE-573-length-28269-cov-20.062309_pt1 | contig 28269 bp, 16 predicted proteins | sample MGYA00380286_ERZ894203 | MGnify/ENA primary metagenome ERZ894203 (study PRJEB32331, sample SAMN06328484) | human gut metagenome | biome: human gut microbiome; feature: stool | host: Homo sapiens | collected 2014-02-06 ... | reverse complement strand
ACTGCGAAAATGTCATTGTATATCAAAAATCCATCTCGAAATTCTTCGTTCAGAAAATTCCGAGAGTACATAAATAAAAAAAAGGAGGACATAAATTTGAAAACAGCATTAACAATAGCAGGAAGTGATTCAAGCGGTGGAGCAGGAATTCAGGCTGATATAAAAACAATGATAAGCAACGGAGTATATGCGATGAGTGCGATAACTGCACTTACGGCACAGAATACTACGGGTGTGACTGCTATCATGGATGTGACACCTGAATTTTTAGGAGAGCAGATTGACGAGATATTCACGGACATTTACCCTGATGCGGTAAAGATAGGAATGGTATCGGCAAGCGGACTTATAGAAAAAATCGCAGATAAACTCATAGAGTATAAGGCAAAAAATATAGTTGTTGACCCCGTTATGGTTGCGACAAGCGGTGCAAAACTCATAACTGATGATGCGATAAGTACATTAAAGAAAAAACTGCTTCCGATAGCAACAGTTCTCACACCAAACATACCTGAGGGTGAAGTTTTATCAGGAATGAAGATTGAGAATGAAAATGACATGGTAGAAGCGGCAAAGTTTATAAGTGAAAAATTTGACTGTGCAGTGCTTATGAAAGGCGGTCATCAGATAAATGATGCAAATGACCTTTTATATAGAAATGGTGATTACAAGTGGTTTACGGGAAAGAGGATAGACAATCCTAATACTCATGGAACCGGATGTACTTTGTCAAGTGCCATAGCATCAAATCTTGCAAAAGGATATGACCTTGATAAGGCGGTACTCAGGGCAAAGGATTATATATCAGGAGCACTTGCGGCAATGCTTGATCTTGGAAAGGGAAGCGGACCTATGAACCACGCATTTGCGTGTGACAATGAATTTATGAAATAAGGGTCAAAATTGCGTAGCAATGGAGCAATCCGTTATATTTGAAAGACTTTATACTATATTAAATGTCATAAGCTCCTTGTTTATGATATGTAAAGTTGCAAAAACAAAATATAGTTTATTGGGAGTTTCACAAATATTTATATAAGATAACAAGAAAAGAAATAATAAGAAGTAAGAAAGAGGAATTAAATGGAAAACAAGGGAAGAACATCATTATTTGAAAACGGGCTTATATGGTTTGGAGCCGGACTTTCGATAGCCGAGATACTTACGGGAACATCGTTTGCATCGCTCGGTTTTGGTAAAGGAATACTTGCTATCATAATCGGTCATATTATAGGTTGCCTTATGCTTTTTTGTGCAGGAATCATAGGTGGAAAAGAAAGAAAAAGTGCAATGGATACTGTTACTATGAGTTTTGGTGCGGATGGAAGCAAATTTTTTGCATTTTTAAATGTGCTCCAGCTTGTGGGATGGACTTCTATTATGATCTATGATGGAGCACTTGCAGCAAATGGAATATTTAATACAGGAAACTGGGTGTGGTGTCTTGTAATCGGTGCTCTTATTATTCTCTGGGTTGTGATTGGAATAACAAATCTTGGAAAAATAAATACTGTTGCAATGGCTGCATTATTTATTCTTACTATAATAATGTGTAAGGTTATATTCTTTAGCGATACATCAGGAGTAAAAGTATCAGGCGACAGCATGAGCTTTGGAGCAGCAGTAGAGCTTGCGGTAGCTATGCCGTTGTCATGGCTTCCACTTATAAGTGATTATACAAGAGAAGCAAAAGAGCCTGTAAAGGCAACACTTGTAAGCACGATAGTTTATGGAATCGTAAGCTGCTGGATGTATATTATAGGAATGGGTGCAGCTATATTTACGGGAGAAAGTGATGTTGCACAGATAATGGTAAAAGCAGGGCTTGGAATTGTTGGTCTTTTGATTGTTGTATTTTCAACAGTGACAACAACATTCCTTGATGCATATTCAGCCGGAATATCAAGTGAAACTATTTTATCAAAATTAAACGGAAAATATGTGACAATAGCAGTAACCGTAATAGGAACAGTGGCAGCAATATTATTCCCTATGGATGATATAACAGATTTTATGTATCTTATAGGTTCGGTATTTGCTCCAATGATAGCTATACAGATAGCAGATTACTTTATCTTAAAAGCAGATAAGAGCAGTAAGAAAGTTGATATGATAAATGCAATCATCTGGGTTATCGGATTTATACTCTACCGTTATCTTATGACTGTAGATATACCTGTCGGAAATACATTGCCTGATATGGCTGTTACTATTGTGATAGCAGTGGTTGCAGGAAAGATTTTCGGAGAAAAATAAATATAAAGATTTAGCAGACTAGTGTAATGTATCATTGATACATTGCACTAGTCTGTTTGACTTAGAAAACAGAAGAAAAGAATTGTATTGTCAGAAATGAATATAAATATTTGATGATAAAAATATTTGACAGGGCAAAACAATGATGATATTATGGAAAAGTAGTAAATATTTGTATAAAAGTAACAAAAGATAGGGGTGATAAAAAGCAATAATAAAAACAATATACAAATAGCAGACGATAGTAAAGTATAGTGGAGGGAAAATATGAAGAAATATGAAAAAATTTTAGCAAATATTTTAAGTTTAACAATTATAATTTGTGGAATAGTCGGTAATTATTCAGCTAGTAAGGTTAATGCAGAAATAAAAGATGAATATTATAAAGAAAGTATAATGACTGGAGATTTAAGTATAAATGGGAAGAAGATAAAGAATGAAAATCAAAATCAAAATATTTCTAAATTATCAGATGGTATAGTATATCAGTATGAAAATTCAGATGAAAGAGAATTGGAATTTTCTGAAAATAGTGAGGGTGAAAAATTTAAATTTACAGGAAATATTTATTCTAAAAATAATTATGACATGAGGGCGGCAGATACAAACTTTTCAGGGAATCTTATGACAGAAAAAGATATTAAGATAGATGGACAGAAGCTGATAATGGATAATGCCATATTATATTCAAAAAATGGAAATATAATTATAAATGGAAATTCTTATATTTCTAGTGGTATAATATATGCACCCAATGGAAATGTTGAAATTAATTGTCAGCAATTTACATGTCAGGGGGTGATTATTTCAAAAGCAGTTAAAATTAATGCATCTATATTGGAAATAGAGAAAGATAATACAGCTATAAATAAATTAAAAAATCTTGAGCAATACAAACTTCCAAAGTATAAGAATATTACTATGTTTTATGATAATAATACAGGAAAAATCGGAATAGAGGACATTGAATATCAGAAAATCAACTTATTTACAAGATTTGATGATGAAAGCTTTAAAAAGGTAAGTGGATACAAGAATGGTATGGAATTTAAATTTCGTGAAGGAAGTAAATATTTTGAGGCATATGCAGAATACACTGATAAATTTGGACAAAAATATTTAAGTCAGGTTGAAACATTTCAATCTGATAAAGAGGGAGGTTATAGTCCGGTACAAAGAGATGAGAATAAAGATGGTATTCAAGATGCATATGATGATATTGTAATGGATAGTGGGGATGTAAATGAAACGATTGAATTATCTTTAGATGAAAAAACATATAACAAAATAAATAAATACGATAGTATTATTCAAAAAAAAGTTGAAAACAATGTTGTAAAATATATTTATCACTTAAAAAGAGGTGATGATATAGAGAAATATTATGATTCAAATGGAAATAAGGTAATAAAGATAAATAACATATTATATCTAAGAAAAGTGGTAGAGATGTCTGGAAATACATATTCGTTATATATTTATAATAAAGATGGAGATTTATATGCAAAATGTGCCTATGATGGAAAAAATCAAATTTATAATGAATATAATTATGGAAAAAAAGGATTGAAGACAGTCAAACATAATGGTGTTGAATATAAATACGGATATACGGATGGTGAAGTGACAAAGCTGTCAATAAATGATAAAATGATATATGAACGAAAATCTGTATCAACAAATAATACAAGTATAACGATGGCAAACGGTTATGATTATAATTTAATAACAGATGAAATTGGAAATGTGACAGATTATGTAGAAAATGGAACAAAGAAATATAGCTGGAAATATGATGCAGATGATCATTATAAGTTGACAAGATGTTACGATAATGTCAATAATGTTATTTATAATTATAAGTATAATGATGAAGATGAGATTATAGCTGAGCAACTCAGTGACGGATTTAGCATACAAAAAGATATTAATGGATATGAATGGGATAAAAAAATAAAGTATAATGGAGAAATATTAGAGGAAAAATATAGGACAGATTTAGATACCTATATTTATAGTGTAGGAGATTTAGAATCTTATCAAAATAAAAGTGAAAAAAATATATCATTTAAAGGTAGTACAATTTTAAAAAAGCAATATTTTTCGCAAAATGATTCAGAAAAGATAATTAATGAATTTGGTAAAAAAATATGCTACAAATATAATGAATATGGTTTATTATATGAAATAACAGAAAATGGATCTGTTAAAGAAAATTATGAATATAATAATTTGATGGAGCTTGTAAGAGAAGATAATAAAGATGCAGGGAAAACATATATTTATGAATATGATGGTGGTGGAAATATTGTTGCTGTAAAGTCATTTAATTATAGTTATGGAATTCCTGCAAATGAATTAAACAAATATGAAAGTCAGGAAAACTATTTCTATAATGATAAATTTAAGGATCAATTAATTAGGGTTCGTGGGAAAGATATAACCTATGATGATGTTGGAAATCCTATAAGATATATGAATAAATATAGTATGAAATGGAGTTTTGGAAATAAATTATCTGAGATTGATAATGAATCAGGTAAAAAGATTGCAGAATATAAATATGACATGAATGGTCGTCGTGTTTGTAAAAATACAGGTGATAGTATTACAAAATACTATTATGATGAAGACAAGCTGATATTACAAAAAAATGATAAAGAGGCGATATGGTTTAATTATGATGTTTATGGAATACCGATAGGATTTAAATATAATGGTGTTCAGTATATTTATAATACAGATGAGCAGGGAAGTATAACAGGAATATATAATACCGCCGGGAAAAAAATAGTTGAATATATATATAATGGCTGGGGAGAGATAGTAAATCAGTCAGGTGATAAAGAGATTGCCCAAATTAATCCATTGAGATATAGAGGATATTATTATGATGAGGAAAGTGGTTTTTATTATTTGAATAACAGATATTATGCTTCATCAATAAAGCGTATGATAAATATGGATAGATATACAGACACAGGTTTTGGAATGTTTTCACATAATATGTATGCATATTGCGAAAATACACCGGTAAATGCAAGTAATTATAGTGGTAATGTACCGACATGGGTGACAAAACACTCTAAATCACCTAGTGGTAAGAATTATTACTGGAAGTATATTACAAACAATAGTGATATTAATTGTTATGCATATGCAGTTGATTTGAGTAAAAGGAAAGATCCAGGAGAAGCGTGTGGATATAAATTTAGTTATAATTTTACAGAGTCATATATTAGAGATTTAGTTATAAAAGATTTAAATAATAGAAAATATGAATGTAGAAAAATATCTCCATCAGATGTACGAACGGTTACAAGTGATTGGAAGTTGATTGCAATTAGAACTGGAAAAAGTAATAAGCAGGGAATCGGAAATAAATTATATCAAGATTATCATGTCATGAGAAGAAGGTATAAAGATGGAGCATTTTGGGGTCATAAACCAGGAACTGCTTCAGCAGTACTTATATACAATGGAGATCCTATTAAAGCAAAAACTTGGAATGGAGATGAATATGATGGTGGATGGGGAGATACTACTTATAGATATACAAGTTCAATATGTTTAGTTGCATACCGTTGATAGGGGGAGTATATGAAAAAGCGAAAAATAATAAATATTATTGGAATAATTTTAATAGTGGCAATATTTTATTTGGCAGGAATATTTTTCCCAAATAAAGCGAGGATTGGATATTATAAACATATTGATGATAAAGGGAAATTTTATAAGGATGCTGACAGGAATATTGAAAAAAGAGTTTATATATATGAAGATGATAAAAAAGAGCATATGCCATTTTTGAATATGTATTGTGATGATGTTTTGGTATATGACTGGTCGACAAGTGGCTTGACATTACCAGTGGATTATTTTAGACCAGCTGGAATGTATGATGAGAAAATAGTATATTATTCGCATAATAAATTTGCATTTAAAACATATTCACAGAATGGTAAAGTCAATACGATATATTGCAATTTCAATGACAAATATATAACGCTTACTGATCTGAAAGGACAGAAAATAACATACAAATGGATTGGTTTATTGTGTAATCCGGAAGAACATGAAAAGAAAGACTACACTAAGAAATATGGGGAGTACATTTTAAAGGACAGCGAAGAATTGTCATTGAAAGAAATAAAAGAAAATAGAAACAAGAGATACATTTTTTATGGAGCAGATATATTGTTCGTATTTGCTTTGGTATTTTATAATGTGCGTTGTCATAAGAAAAGCACGCAGAATATAGATTTTGGAGATGAAGGATAGTTTTTTACATTTGGTTGTTTTTTGAGCGAAGATAAATAGTTGATTTCACATGAAAGCGGAAAGCTTTCATGTGGGTGGCACGCACCTAAATAAACCAGTATTTTTACGAATGAATAAGGTCTTGTCATATGGCAAGACCTTTTAATATCTTTTAATTTACCACATCACTGCCAAGAAGCATCTTAAGGTCTGAAATTTCATCTCGTATCTGTTTACCGTTTTCGGTATCCTTGACAAGTATTCTTGGACTTGCCGTGTAAACTATCTCAGATTCTGAGTCTATATCTTTATTATCTCTAAGTGCTTTATACACACTTTCAAATGGGTGGTGTGCTTTGATCCTCATTCCATGTGAATTAAATATAAGCGTGTATCCGGCGATACCGGTTGTTTCGTGGTAGGCTTTGCTGAAACCGCCGTCTATCACAAGAAGTTTTCCGTTTGCCCTTATGGGTGATTCTCCCTCAATAGTTTTTACAGGGGTGTGACCGTTTATGATATGTGATTCAGGTGAGAAAAGACCAAATTCGTGAAGTATCATATTGCAGGTCTTTTCAGTATGATAAAATCTGTAGTAAGGGTTTGTCGGTTCATGCCATGTATTCTCATCGTTTATCATACTTCTCTCAAAGGTCTTTATGACACGGCCGCAGAGTGGTGACTTGTGACCTGCCCATAAAAACCACATAAAATCGAGTGCATTTTCGTTGTCATTGTCAAGATAAGCAAGTCTTGCCATTTTGTCTGCATAATCAAGGTATTTTTTGCCCTGATAGACAACTCCATCAAGTGTGATTCCGTCGAAGTTTCCGTATTCATCAAGAGGAACACAGCCGTGGTACAACAGATTGTTGTTAAATATCTTATACATACTGCCCTTTTCGTATAAAAATTTTATATGCTTCTGCAGACGGTTACTTCCGATAAAGGCAGCTTGTAATTCGTCCATAATGGCATTTTCCTGTTCAGTAAGTGCCAGGGGATTATCAGGATTTATTGTAGGCAGGTCTGTATCTGATAATTTATAAAGTAATTCCGTCGGATTGCAATCGGAGTTACAGTTGCTGTCTGAAACGGTATCAGTGTCATTTTTATTGTAGTTATTTTTTATATCAGTATTAGCAGTTATAGTATTTTTATTGTTTAAATCAGAGTTAGCAGTTTTTATGGTAAAATCATTAAGATTTATTTTTGAAAGAAGCAGTCTTTCGTTCATCTCATATTCAGGATGGCGGCAAATTATCTGTTCTTCAAGTTTAAATAAAATAACAGATATTGCTTTGAGTGCAGCATCCATCGGTTCTTTATCCTTATATGTTTTTTCTCCGAAAAGAGCAAGGTTTCTAAGACTTATACCATAACCGTTTTCAAGGATTCTTGTATTATCATATTTCAGATTGTTTCGTATGACATTTGCTATAGATGCCTTGTTTCCGCAAGCCGCACCCATCCAGAGAATATCGTGGTTACCCCATTCAATATCAAGTGAATGATGCTCCATGAGCAGGTCAAGTATCATATCGGCACATGGCCCACGGTCAAATATATCACCGACGATATGAAGATGGTCAACGGCAAGTCTTTTTATAAGATTTGCGAGTGCAATGATAAATTCATCACCATTATGAATGTTTAATATTGTATCAAGAATGACTTTGTGGTAGCGGACCTGGTTGTCATCCTCGTCTTTCTGTACATGTAAAAGCTCATCAATAATATAGGCAAATTCCTTTGGCATTGCTTTTCTAACTTTTGAGCGTGTGTATTTTGAGGAGAGGAGTTTTGCGACCTCAATGAGATTTCCAAGCATCATGCGGTACCATTCTTCAGGGAGTTCACATTCCTTGTGGAGCATTTCAAGTTTTTCTTTGGGATAATATATCAGCGTGCAGATTTCCTGTCTTTCCACATTGCTGAGTGTATCACGGAATAAAAGGTCAACCTTTTCATGAATGACACCTGAGCAGTTATTTAGAATATGGCAGAATGCTTCATATTCGCCATGAATATCGCTCATAAAATGTTCTGTTCCTTTTGGCAGGTTGCAAATAGCACTTAAATTTATTATTTCGCTGCTCACAGCTTGTTTCGTCGGATATTTTTGGGCGAGCAGTTTAAGATATTTCTTATTATTTTCCATAGTAGTCCTCCTATTTTAGTGCGGATTTTGGAATAATTATATCACAAATTTGCAATTTTTTGTAACACACTACAGTGTTACAAGAATTTTACATTATTTTACAAAAATTTGTCTATTGCATGGTTATGGATTTTACATAAGGTTGCTATTATTAACCTTGTCAGAGAAAAGAAATTGGTTTTAATTTTCACAGTATATATAAACAGTAATGAAAATGCTGAAATAAGCTGATAAATGGCTTGTTAGACAATATGTCTTGCAAGTGTGTGATACAGCAACGAAATTAAGACCAATAAAAAGTGAGGATTACACATGGAAACTTTAATATATCATATTGAAAATGGCGGGAGTACATGGCAGGAAAGAACAGTGGATGTCAGTTCTCCAATAAAGATTATGAATATAAAAATAAATATACCAAAAGAGTATGCGTTGCTTTGCTATATAATTGTAAAGGATAGTAATGGAAAGTTTAGAATGTTCAGGGAAATTGGGTATGGTCCCAGAACACTCATAATAGGAAATGATGGGATGCATACGACAGCAGGTGGGACGGCAGGAGATATTCCTATAGGCAGATGGAAGTTTATAATATGTGCATTTAGGGAATATGTTATGCAGCGTCTTGGGAAAAACAGTTTCAATGTTAAAGTTACTATTTCTGATGACATTTCTTCAGTGAAAGAGCCAGTGGGAGAACAGGACTGGGTTGGGAATAAAGAATTTGATATTGATAAGAATTATTCGGACGAGAGCAGATGGTATAAAGGTGATTTTCATACACACACGAGATTGTCTGATGGAAAGGAGACAACGAGAAGTGCGATGAAAAAGGCAGAACAAATGGGAATGGATTTTTATATCCCGACCGAACACAATGTTTTGCACACCGGATGGCCAGAAGCAAAAGTGATGGTCGTACCGGGGGTTGAGATTACGACAAGTCTGGGGCATTTTAATATATTTGGTTGTCTTGGGATGCCGGGCAGACTTACACACATTTTAAAACATGATGGTGAGGACAGGATAAGTCAGGAAGTAGAGTACACCATCAGGGAAGCAGATGAAAAGGAATGGCTTTGGAGTATAAACCATCCATTCCTGCATATATGGAAATGGACATATTTTGACCTTAAATTGAAAAATCTAAGATTGATGGAGATAATAAATGACCCGACATATGAATATGCAAAAAAAGCAAATGAAGATGCTATATCATTTATAGATTTTTTGTGGCAGCAGGGATTTAGGGTTTTCGGACTTGGGGGAAGTGATTCGCACAACCTTATAGACGAAAGGTACGAGGGGGCAGATGAGCCGAGTGTGCCGGGAGACCCTGCAACATTGGTATATATGGATGGAATGACGCCTTCTAAACTGTTGAAAGCGGTTTCAAAAGGTCATGTCATAGTTGCCAGATATATTACAATGGAAGTTTATTTTCTTTTTGAAAATAAAAAATATCTTCCCGGTGACAGGATAGAGATAACAGGCGATTCTGAATTTGAAAATGACATTGTTGCGAGTGTGACAATAAAAATAAATGAAGAAACATACGGAAAAAATATTATTCCTGAATTATATCTGATTGAAAACGGAGTAAAAAGAGAGGTCGTGCTTGAAAAGAGGGATGAACGGACATATATGGCAGATGTTGTGACAAACTGGCACACCATTGACTGGGAATGGAAAAGATTTGAGGTATTGTCTAAAGATTACGGTTTCTTAGGCTATGTAAATCCGATATTTCATGGAAGAAAAAAATCAAAACTAAAGACATTCGGTGAAGCAGTGCAGCTATGGCGAGGTCAATAAAATAAAGAAATGGGGAATTAAAAATGTTTGGTAACAGTAAATTAAAGAAAATAGGAAGTGTGTGGCTTTTTGTACTTCCGGCATTTATACCTTTGATGGTGTTTTGGATTTATCCGATATTAAAATCATTATACATAAGCTTTACTGATTGGGACTATATGTCGCCTACATATAACTTCGTATTTTTAGATAACTTTATAAAGCTGTTTAAGGACAGCAGATTTTATGAAGCATTAGGCACAACTGTTTGGTTTAGTATCGGAACATTATTTCCAACGATAGCCGGCGGACTTTTACTTGCACTTCTTCTTAGAAAAACATTCAGGGGAAGCGGATTTTTCAAATTCATTCTTTTTTCGCCGTGGATAACTCCGACTGTTGCGGTATCTATCGTGTGGACATGGATATTCAATCCCGACAGCGGACTTGCAAATGCGGTGTTAAAATTTTTTCATCTTCCTGCATTGCAATGGATAAATAGTTCAGATACGGCTCTTTTATCGGTAATAGTAGTAACGGTGTGGAAAAGTCTCGGTTATGCAATGATATTTTATCTCTCGGCACTTGAAAAAGTACCGACTGAGCTTTACGAAGCAAACGGACTTGATGGTGCTAACGCATGGCAGCGTTTCAAAGATGTGACACTTCCCTGTATATCACCGACAACATTCTTTTTGCTGATAGTGACAATGGTAAATTCATTGCAGGCTTATGACCAGATTCAGATACTTACGCAGGGAGGTCCGTCAGGTTCGACAAGAACACTTCTTTATATGTATTATCAGCTCGGTTTTGAAGAATATGACATGGGACAGGCGACAGCCGTAGCAATAGTTCTTATAGCAATAACGGTATTGCTGTCGGTAGTTCAGTTTATTATTTCTAAAAAATGGGTTCATTATTGATATAGATTGTGAATTATGAAGAAGAAATGAGCCGGCAGCAGAGCGGATTGTTAATATTCGCTTGACTGCAAGGTATTTAAGGGATATTTGATTTGAAATCATAAATGAAACTTTAGAAAGCGAGAGAAAAATGCAGCAGAATATAGTAAATGAAAATAAATATACAGGATTTGGAACAAAAAAGACATTTTCATCAATTACAAAGATAAACAAAGACAGTGTATCAGAGAGAAATCCGGCATTAGAAAAAAGCATTGAAGTCTTTGGGAATATCGGAAAGACATTCGGAAAAATGTTTATTCTTGTCATAGCAGGTATATTTACGGTATTCCCTTTTATATGGATGATAATCAGTGCATTAAAGACAAAGGCGGAGGTTATGGATGTGTCAAAATTATTTCCTGCAAAGGCACAGTGGGGAAATTTTGTGAGCATATTTACGGCATCGCCGATGCTTAAATACATAGGAAATAGTTTGTTCGTAAGTGTTGTGGTCGTTGCGATACAGATAATAACAGGTGCAATGCTTGCTTATGCAATGGTATTTATGAGATTTAGGGGAAGAAAAATATTATTTGCGATAGTTATGGGAACTTATATGCTGCCGGCAGCGGCAACATATATACCAAGTTACATAATACTTGCAAAACTGGGACTTTTAAACAGCTACACGGGTCTGATAATCTCAGACACGATAAATATATTTGGAATATTTTTGTTAAGACAGGCATTTATGCAGGTGCCGACACCGCTTATAGAGGCGGCAAAGATGGATGGTGCGGGGAATATGAAGGTTTTGTGGAAAGTCGTAATGCCCATGACTAAATCATCATTTATAACATTTGGTCTTATGAGTTTTATAACAATGTATAACAGTTATATGTGGCCGTCACTTATAACTAACGATAAAAATATAAGTCTTGTATCGCAGGGGCTTCGCAGCTTTTTTATAGAAGGTGGAGCTTACGGTACGGAATGGCCTAAGGTTATGGCTGCAAGTGCTGTTATAGTTGTGCCGCTTTTAGTGATGTTCGCATTTACCCAGAAATGGTTTATCAATGGTATTGGTGGAGATACGGGCGTTAAAGGTTAGAAAGACACCTGCAGAACTGCTTATAGACTATGTTATATCTATGCAATTCAATTCAGTGTAATGATAGTTTTGCAGATGTCTGGAAAATAGATTATATATAAAGTAAAAAATGGAGGATTATCATGAGAAAGAAATTATTATGTATGGCGTTGATGATGAGCATGACAGTGGGGCTTCTTACCGGTTGCGGAACAAGTTCTAAGTCTGCCGTAAAGAGTGGGTCTGATTCTAAAAAGAATGGTCCGGTTGAGGTTGAGTTCTGGTATTCCGGCGGTAAGACTGCCGTGAATGTTGTTGCGGACATTGTTGATGAATTTAATAAGTCGCAGTCGGATTATAAGGTTAAGTGTGTTACTCAGGCAGATTATGATGAGACTTATCAGAAAGTTCAGGCTGGTATCGCAGGCGGTACTGCACCTGATATTGCACTTTTGGATGTAAATAGTTCAAGGACTCTTAATCAGAAGAAAGTTCTTGAAGATATAAGTACATATACAAAGGATGATTCTGATTTTAATAAGGATGATTATCTTGATGTGTTTTTAAATCAGGGTGTTGATGATGAGAATAAGACATTTGCAATCCCTGCTTATGGAACTACACAGGTACTTTATTACAATAAAAAAGCATTTAAAAATGCAGGAATTAAGCCTGAAAGCATTAAGACATGGCAGGATTTAGCAGATGCTTCCAAGAAGATTACTGAAAAAAATAAGGGAATGACAGGCTGGGAACCTATGTGGGGCAAGGACAATCTTGTTGATGCAGTGCTCAGTAACGGCGGAAGTCTTTTTAGTGATGATGGAAAGACAGTGTGTGTAAACAGTGATGCGTGGGTTGAAGTGTGGGACAGCTTTAAAAAATGGATTCACGATGATAAGATAATGAAAATTCATTCCGGCGGACAGGGATGGGAATACTGGTACACAACTATTGATGATGTTTTGCAGAATAAGGCAGGCGGTTATACCGGTTCGTCAGGAGATCAGGCAGACCTTGACTTTAGTATCGTAGGTGCAATGCAGCAGCCGGGATTTGGAAATAATGCATCAGCTCCGGCAGCAGAAGCTAAGAATCTCGTTATCCTCAAAAATTCTTCAGATGAAGAAAAGAAAGGTGCTTATGAATTTATAAAGTACTTCACTACGCCTGAAAATCAGGCTAAATGGTCTATGGAAACAGGTTATGTTGCAGTTAGAAAATCAACACAGGATGTAAAAGAATTTAAGGATTATACAAAGAAAAATCCACAGGCACTCGTACCATTACAGCAGGCTTCACATGGTTCTGTACTTCCGACAGACCCTACAGGCGGAAAGATTTATGACGCACTCAAGGTAGCAGCAGATAAAGTTGAGATTGAGGGCGTATCTGCAAAAGATGCACTTGACGAGGCTCAGAAAACAGCAGAGGAAGCTATGAGTTCAGTTTCAAAATAATTTTTAGTGATTGTGAAACTAATTATTTGTTATATTTCACAATTTAATTTCAGATTATGATAGTTTTACAAATATTTTAAGTAAGTACATGGAAAGAGGGGACGAGCGGTGATTAAGGGGATTTTGTTTGACAAGGATGGTACGCTTCTTAAGTTTGACGAGTTGTGGAATGAGGCTACTAAAATGGTGATGCCAAAGTTTCTCCATAAGATAGGAATTGATGCTGATGAGGAAAATGTTTCAAGGGCGGTGAAAGCCGTTGGAAACAGCATTGCAGCAATGACCTACAGGGATATGACGAAAGCAGTCATTGAGGTTTTTGAGATAGAAGCAGATGATAAAATGTTAAGTCTTTATTCTAAACAGCTTGAAGAACTTTATTTTGAAGAAGTTACTAAAAGCACGGCAAATATCCTACCTACCGCTGACCTTGATAAATTATTTAAGTGGCTGTCGGACAGAAAGCTGATAGTGGGGCTTGCTACTGCTGATACAAAGCATACGGCTCTTAAATGTCTTGACAGACTTGGCATCAGACATTTCTTTTCATATGTTGGCTCTGATGACGGGGTTTTAAAACCAAAACCGTCATCAGATATAATAGAAGATTTTAAAAGAAGATTTGAAATAAATTCAGATGAGATAATGGTAGTAGGAGATACAAATACGGATATGCAGTTTGCGAAGAACGGTGGAGCATTGGCAGTTGGAGTGTTGAGTGGTGTCGGTGAAAAAGAAGAATTGAAAGAAAGTGCAGACTTTATAATCGCTGATGTGGGACAACTTATGTACAACTGGAAGAATATAGAAATACAGGAAAGCAGGTAGTTACAGTTATGGCAGAATTGTTGATGGACGGAATTGAAAAAAAATATGACGGTGGAAGTTTTGCAGTAAAAAACTTTGACTTACAGATTAAAGACAAAGAATTTGTTGTGTTTGTTGGACCTTCAGGCTGCGGTAAATCGACGGTATTAAGAATGATAGCAGGTCTTGAAAAGGCAACGGCAGGCAGTATTTATATAGATGGAAAAGTGCTTGATAAAAAAATGGCGGCAAACGGAGATATAGCAATGGTTTTCCAAAATTATGCCCTTTATCCGCATATGTCAGTGTATGACAATATAGCATACAGTATGAAGATAAAGAAAGTACCTAAAAGACAAATAAAAGAAAATGTTGAAAAAGTTGCAGATATGCTAGGTCTAAAAGAAGTTCTTAAAAGAAAACCGGGGCAGCTTTCGGGCGGTCAGAAACAGAGAGTTGCAATAGGAAAGGCACTTATCAGAACACCAAAGGTATTTCTTATGGACGAACCATTGTCAAATCTTGATGCAAAGCTCAGAACCCAGATGCGTATGGAGATTAAAGAACTTTATAAACATTCAGATGCAACATTTGTTTATGTTACGCATGACCAGACAGAGGCAATGACACTTGGAACAAAGATAGTCGTGTTAAACAATGGAAAAATTCAGCAGGCATCAACCCCAAAAGAACTTTATAACAAACCAGCAAATCTTTTTGTAGCACAGTTTATAGGAACCCCACAGATGAATGTCTGGAAAGCAAAAGTCGTTCAGGAAAAAAAGAATGTAATGCTTTTTATCGGTGGACTTGGAAGATACAGACTGTCAGAAAAAAATGCTGAACTTTTGAGAAAAAGAGGATATTTTGATAAAGAAGTCTATGTTGGAATAAGACCTGAAGACATATTTTTACAGGTAAAGGGTATGGATGATGAGATGTTTCAGAGCAGCCTTGCAGCAAGATTAAAAGTTTATGAGCCGGATGGGGCAGTTTCATATTTGCACTTGGAAACGGCTGGCGAAAGTGATAGTATTGAAAATAAGAAAATTTTTTCAAAGGAAAATGTTGCAAAAAACTGTAATGATACGATGAAGAGTGAAAATAAATTTAATAGCAATGTAACAATACGCATTGAGGGAAATGGTGATTTCAGAGAAGATGAGGAGTATCACTTTGGATTTGATGAGTCAAAAATTCATTTCTTCGATATAGAAACGGAAAAAGCAATAAGATGAAAAATACAAAAAAAGAAGTGCTTAGAAACTGCATACCTGCAATGGTATGTATGGTAATAAGCGGACTTAACACGATAATAGACGGTTTATTTATTGGCAGAAATATAGGTGAGGACGGACTTGCAGCAATAAATATTGCATGGCCTGTGCCGGCGTTTATCATTGCGAGCGGTATAGGTATAGGAGTCGGATGTGGGATAAATTATGTTTCCGCACTTGGAAAAAAACATGAGAAAGAGGCAAAAGAATTTTTAAAAAATGCTTTTGTCTTTTTGGCGTGTGCAGGTATTTTATACAGTGTGATTTTTGAAATGACAGCACCGTATCTTATGAAAATGCTCGGTGCAGAGGGAAAAGTGCATACGCTTGCGGTACAATATACGAGGATAATAGCGGCAGCGGCACTCTTACAGATATTTGGAGCAGGACTTGTCCCGATAGTCAGAAATCTTAATATGCCAATACAGGCTATGGCAGCAACGATAAGTGGTGTCTGTTCAAATTTTGTATTTAACACGATATTTATTTTTGTACTTCAGATGGGAATGAGAGGAGCGGCACTTGGAACGGTGCTTTCACAGTTGGTAACAAGTGTTATAGCAAGTGTGAGCATAAAAAAATCAGGTGCATTAAGCAGAGAAGATGTGGATGAAAAAAGGTCAGGATATATAAAAAAGATTTTTTTAGGCGGCATAGCTTCATTTGGAATTTCACTTCTTCCTACCTGGGTACTTGCCTTGACAAACTATCAATGTCTTTCGTATGGAGGCAGCAGGACGGTGGCTTGTTATGCGGTCATATCGTATCTTGTATATCCGGCTCAGAATATGCTCACCGGTATAGCAGACGGAGTGCAGCCGCTTTTTAGTATGTGTGCGGCAAAAGAAAATATGGAAAAGAAAGAAAAGCAGATAAAAGGTGTTGTGACAAGGCTTGTGGTATTTGTATCAATATTAGTAATGCTTTTGCTTTTTGCCGTTGCACCCGTATTTCATAAAGTTTTCTCACTAAGCAGTGAAAATTATGAACCATTTGTGCAGGGACTTAGGATAACAGCCATATCATTGTTGTTCTATGGATTAAACAGACTAAGCATAACGATAATGAACGGAAAAGGACAGCACCAGGAAGCATCAATAATAATTTATGGAGAAGCAATAATATATACACCATTTTTTTTATTTGTGCTGCCAAAACTTTTTTTAGTTACAGGAATATGGATAGAGCCGGTTGCGGCGGCTGTATTGACTGAAGCAGTATGTGTCATAGGTCAATTAAGAAAGAGTGAAAAATATGAATATACAAAAGCCGGATGAACTGAATTTGGAAAATAACCGTATAGAAATATACGACAAAGACAATAATCTGTTAAAAGTAATAGAGCCGTATGCTGTGGAAAGCTGCATGAATCCCGGAATATTTAAAATTACGCCGATTAAAATAGAAAAAACGAAAGACAGCATTATATTTATATCGGAAAATATTAAAACTGAGATAAAAAAACAGGATATAGAAAGCGGTGATATAGAGGTGAAAGCATCTGATTTTACACCTCAAAGGCGAAAAGCAAAGAGTAACTGCACCAAATGTACTAACTGTGGCAGATGCAGCTGGTAAAAATGAGTTCTTGGCAACAGACTGATAAAGTAAGCGTCAGATTGTAAAGCAGTTTGCAAAATAGTTGAGAATAATCTTTTTTGCAAATAATTTGTCAATTTATGTTAAGTTTGTGAGCCGGCAGTAAAAAAAATTCTTGCCTGATACACTCTTTTTGCGTATAATTTAGTTTGGTGTAAAAATATTAAATTATATACAAAAGGAGAAAATCATGTGGGATAGTATTAATAAGATATTAGCTAACATTGACGATTTCGTCTGGGGAGTTCCACTTATGGCAATCATAATAACAGGTGGAATTTTGCTTACATTTCGTCTTGGATTTTTGCAGCTTCGCAGACTTGGGCTTGCATTAAAATGGATGGTTAAAAATGAAGAGGGTGGAAAAGGCGAAATATCAAGTTTTGCGGCATTGTGCACAGCACTTAGTGCAACAATAGGAACAGGTAATATAGTAGGTGTGGCAACGGCTGTTGGAGCAGGCGGACCCGGAGCACTTTTCTGGATGGTTGTAACAGCGTTGTTCGGAATGGCAACAAAGTATGCAGAGGGACTTCTGGCGGTCAAATACCGTGTGGTAGATAAAGACAATCACAGTCTTGGCGGGCCGTTTTATTATATAGAGCTTGGAATGGGTAAGAAATTCAAATGGCTTGCAAAAATATTTGCATTTTTTGGAGTCTGTGTAGGACTTTTTGGAATAGGAACATTCAGTCAGGTGAATGGAATATCAAGTGCTGTTCAGAATTTTTTTGATCCAAATAAGGCACATACGGTATCAATCCCCGGAATAGGTACATATTCATGGACGGTAGTAATTGCATCACTTATTCTTGCGTTCTGCGTTGGAGCCGTACTTATAGGTGGAATTAAGAGAATTGCAAGTGTAAGTCAGATAATAGTTCCTTTTATGGCAATAATTTATTTTATATTTGCAGTAGTGCTTGTCATATGCAATATAACAAAAATTCCTGATGCCATAGTGATAATTGTAAAAGCTGCATTTAATCCGCAGGCAGTTGCAGGCGGCGTGACGGGAAGTATGCTCGTTGCAATGCAAAAAGGTGTTGCCCGTGGTATATTCTCAAATGAGGCGGGACTTGGAAGTGCACCTATAGCGGCAGCAGCAGCTCAGACACACGAACCTGTAAGACAGGGACTTGTCAGCATGACAGGAACATTTATTGACACAATAATTATCTGTACAATGACAGGACTTTCAATCGTACTCACAGGAGCATGGAAAGTTAAGGGACTTGAGGGGGTTCAGGTGACAACATATGCGTTTAAGCAGGGTCTTCCGTTCCCGGCAGAAGTATCCGCATTTGTCTTGATGCTCTGTCTTGTATTCTTTGCTTTTACAACGATACTCGGATGGGATTATTATAGTGAGCGTTGTTTGGAATATCTTACAAATGGAAATATGAAAAAAGTAAAAGTATTCCGTTGGGTATATATACTTGCAGTATTTATCGGACCTTACATGACAGTAAGTGCGGTATGGGTAATCGCAGACATATTTAACGGACTTATGGCACTGCCAAATATGATAGCAATATTTGCGTTAAGCGGTGTTGTCGTAAAAGAAACAAGAGATTTCTTTAAAGCAAAGAAACATTTAAAATAGGGTGAGTTTTTAGTCCGCACCATTTAATAAAATATTATGATTATTTTGTAGATGCTTAAAATGCAGATAATGGCAGAGCCGGTCGAATAAATATAATATATATTACAAATATAAGAAGCTTATGTTTTAATAATAGTATGGATAGAAGTTAAGACATAAGCTTCTTTTTTGAAATCTCATTAAATCTCATAAAAAGGCATATGTTCATTGTAAGAATTACACAGAAAATAAGAATACGGTATGTGAAAAATGCAGATAGAAAAAGTTGACAGTATTATGTTAATATGGCGAAAAAGCTGAAACGGCAGAAGTAGGAGAAAATTTTTTGGATGAAGCCTTTGAACTGCAAGAGCCGTTTGAAAAGGATTGTATAAATTTATTACTGGGGATAATGGTATCGTCAAACCAGGAATTATTTGACAGTATAAAGAATGGAGGGACAGGGATTATGAATGAAGTATTAAGAGAATTTTTTAAGGAAGAGATAAAGGCTGGCGAAGAACAGGCAAGAAACGAAGGAGTGCGGGAAGGGCGCAAGGAAGGGCGTCTTGAAGGGTGCAAGGAAGGACGCGAAGAGGGCAGGATAGAGACTTTATATACCGATTGCAATATGTCAGTGCCGGATATAGCTAAAAAGGTGTCAAAGTCAGAAGAATATGTAAGAGAGATAATTAAAAAAATATCGGCGGCATGTCTGTAGGAGCGATATTTATCGTCAGAAAAGCAAATATTCACTAAAAAAACAGTAAATCTTAACAATGGGAACAAATATATCAAGAACCCATATTACGATTTGCTGTTTTTATATATAAAAACGATTTCACCATAAAATACTCAAAAATCCCTATTATAAAATCTATTGCCTTATAAATATTCTTTGTGCAAAATCACCAAAAACAATATAAAAATATAGAAATAAACAGTGCTATATGCAGACTAATAAACATGGTACAAACACTGTAATTATTAGGGTTCTATACATTTGAATAAAATAGTTTACAAAAAGCAAAAATGAACAAAAAATGTATGATTTGTTAAAAGTTTACAAAAAATTAACATACAGTTAAAAATCTGTTGACACTAATTACTAATTTATGGTATTCTTAGTCTATCCAAAATAATGTAAAGTATTTTAGAAAAACTTAAAGATTTTCTGGAATACTTTTTGGTTGAAATCTGGAGATAGATTAAGGACCAAGGTTGAGAAAAAAATTAAAGAATTAAAAAGATTATAGGAGGAGACATTTTATGAGAAAAACAAAATTGTTTAAGCGTTCAGCGGCAGTTGTAATCTCAGCTTCAATGGTATTAACAAGTGTTAATGTTATACCGGAACTGAAAGAAGAAGCAAAAGCAGCAAATGCAACAACCCCGTTTGCAAGCTTTGATTTTACAAATTCAAATCTTAAAGAAGCAAATGGAAACGGAGAAGTTACAGGTATAGAAAACGGAGAGGCTACTGCTGATGGTTTGAAATTAACAAACGGTCATGCTACATTGCCAAATACATTGTTTAATAGTTATTCAGGTAACGGTCTTACTGTTCAGGTGAAATATCAGAAACATACTTCAGATTGGCCGGGTAATGAATGGTCAGAGCCATTATTTAATTTTTCAGCACCACTTGGAGATGGTGAAACAGCAACATCAAAGTCTATATATTGTTCTTACAATGGAAATATAGGAACAGGAAAAAATTTATATGGTGGCGATGGTGCATGGCTTGATGGAAGTTTTGGCGGAGATTTAGGAAAAGATACATGGCATACAGTTACAGTAACATACGATGTTGATACGAATACTGTTACTGACTATATTGATGGTGTGAAGAAGAAGAGTGCAAAATCTGATAAAGCAAGTTTAAGTGCTAATGATATTAAAAATTTTACAAATAACGCTATTGGATATCATACAGATGGTGGCTGGTCTATGTGGTCATTCTGTACGATTGCAAATATGTCACTTTATGATACAGCGTTATCAGAGGCACAGGTAATGACGGCTTATTTAGGATTTGATGCAACAAAGATTTCAGATGCTATAAATAAAGCAAGTGATATTCGTTCAGAATGTTATACAAAAGAAACAGCAGATGCTTTTAATGAAAAACTTGAAGCAGCTAAGAAAGCAGCAAGTACAGCAGGTGCAAAACAGGCAGATGTTGATGCGGCAGCAGATGCACTTACAGATGCTCAGGCAAAACTTGTTCGTAAATCAGAAAATCTTACATCTGATGTTTTAGTAAATACAGATTTTACTGATAAAACATCGACTGTTGATAAGACTGCAAAGACAGTTACAAATGACGGATATACATTAAAGGCTGTTGGTGATTCTGATATTCAGGATGGTTATATCAACGGAGCAAATGATGTATATACATACAATGGAAAAAATGGTGTGATTCTTGACGGTAGTGTACTTAGAAATACTACATCAGAGAAAGGTTTCACAATCAATGCAAAATTATCACTTAATGCAAAATCACTTGATGTAAATCAGGTTGCTGACTGGAGTGATGTTATCGGATTATATGATGATGATTTTGAATCAACAGATGCAACAACAGGTGAGACAAAGAAAGAAACAATTTACAAACTTAGAGGAACTCTTGGCTTGGCAATGATGTCACCAACGGGAATATTTGAATGGCCGGGTGCTGTTGCAAATACAGTTAAGGTAAAGGATGCTTCTGGTACAGAAAAGACTATCTCAGGTGTAGGTGGTGTATTATCAAATGGTTATGCCTGGAATTCATATCAGACAGAGGGATTAGACGAAAAGACAATTAACTATACGATTACATTAAATAAGGATGCCTATTCAATTTACATTAATGGTAAACTTGCTGCCACATATGCAAACAACGATGATAACTGGTTAGATGTTGATTCGATAATTAACAGCACAGATTCAATCAGATTTATGCAGACAACAGACAGTACCGTAAAAAAGGACTCTGATGGCAAGGAAATGAAAGATGCTGATGGCAAGGATGTAATGGCAAGATTGGATTTACTTGGTAAACTCTATGGTGTCCAGGTATATGGCAGAGCATTAAATGCAGCAGAAGTTGACACATTAATAAGTAAAGGTATTGATGTTTCATTAAACACAATCACATTCAAAAACCAGGCTGCCGATGCAACAATCAGTGTTAAAGATGCAAACGGAACAGAAGTTGCAACAGCCGTATGTGGAACAGACGGTTCAGCAGTAGTTCATGGACTTACAAAAGGTCAGACATACACATTCACTATCAAGAATGGTGAAACATGGACAAGAGAAGGCTCAATAACAGTTGATGCAGACAAAGTTATCGACGGTTGGGTAGCAACAGGAGTTAAGTTCAAAGAAGGAACATTAGAACTTAAGAATTCAAAGATTAAAGCAACTGGTGAAGTTAAAAATGATGTTAAAAATCTTCCGGCATTAGTATTAGATCCTGAGAATACATCAGAGAAAATAGAAGATTGCAAAGTTTCATATGCTTCTGACAAAGAAGAAGTTGCAAAGGTTTCTGAGGATGGAAAGGTTACAGCAGTAGCAGACGGTGAGGCAAATATCACAGCTACAGTAGTTACTCCTTCAGGAAATACACTTACAGCAGTATGCAAAGTTAAAGTTTCAACAACAGAAGTTACTGATGTTGCAACAGCAGTTAAACTTGACCAGGAAACAGCATCAATAGAAATTGGTAAGACGATCCAGCTCAAAGCAGAGGTTACACCTGGTACAGCACTTCAGCAGGGTACATGGAAATCTTCAAACGAAGCAGTAGCAAAGGTTAATGAAGCAGGTCTTGTTACAGCAGTAGCAGCAGGTGAAGCTGAGATTACATTTACAACAGCAGATGGCACAAATCTTTCAGCTAAATGTAAGGTTACAGTTACAGCAAAGGCAGAGCCAATAGCTAAGCCAAGTGCAACACCAGCACCGGGAACAAGTGCAAAACCGGCACCGGGAACAAGCACACAGCCAACAGCTAAGCCAAGTGCAAAACCAACAGCTAAACCAACTGTAGCACCTACAAAGAAACCAAGTAATACAAAGAAACCGGCAAAGAAACTTAAGAGTGCAAAAATTACTGTTAAAAATGGCAAGAAGAAAGTTTCTTCAGTGACTGTTAAGACAAAAAAGTCAGTTAAGCTTGCAGTTTCAGTAAACTCAAAAGCAAAACTTTCAGTAGCAAAACTTTCTAAGAAGAATGCTAAGATTGCAAAGGTAACATTTAAGAAAAACAAACTTACTATAAAAGGTCTTAAGAAAGGAAAAGTTTCTATTAAGATTACAAGTAAGAAGACATCTAAGTATAAGGCAGCAACAAAGACGATTAAGGTTACTGTTAAAAAATAAAAAAGTTTCAAAAAAGATATTATTTATGTACATTGAGGGGGAGTTGACATAAAGTCAGCTCCTCCTTATGATTTCTCACATTAAAAAGATAAAGTGATATCCGGGTTAAAAGCAGATTGCAATGTATGATTTTAACATCTTGAAAAATATGTTTTGAATCCAACATCACAAAAAATTATAAAGTATTGAAAAGGAGATAAGCATATGGTAAGACATAAGATTAAAAAAGCGGTAGCTATTGCCATGTCAGCAGTGATTGCACTTACGGCAGTGCCAAATTTGCCGCTACAGTATGAGAAAAAAGCAGAAGCTGCCACGACGGAAATATCTTCTGCTGATGTGACAAGCAAGTATAATAAGTATTTCAGTTCATCGAATAAAAAGACTCATGTTTCTGTACATGATCCGTCAATTGTTATCGGTTATACCGATACAAAATACACAGGCAATAAAAGTGTGAAAATTTATGGTGAGCAAGATGAAAATAAAACAAGAAAAGAAGTTTATTTTGTTTTTGGTTCGCACAGAGCTTTTGCATGGTCGACAGATTTACAGAATTGGAATAAATTTACAAATAATATAAATGACGATACAAAATGTCAGGCACTTTTTAAAAAGGCATTTGAATGGGCAAAAGCAGGTGACAGCGCTTATAATTGGACAGGTAATCTCTGGGCACCTGATGTTTTTTGGAATGCTGATTATGTAAATGATAACAATAAAAAGGGTGCATGGTGTATGTATATGAGTATCAACGGCTGTTCATGGAACTCAAGCATTGTGCTTCTTACATCAGATGACCTTGATGGTGACTGGACAAACAGAGGAACGGTTGTTTATTCGGGTTTTACCGAGTCAGGTGACCACGCATATACAAGCACTGACTTTGCAAAGGTAGTAGGAGAGGATGAGGCAAAAAAGCTTATAGCAGATACAAAGACATATAAATATTCTGATAGGTACGGAAACACATCATATGTCCCTAAAGATGGAACTACAAATTGCAGTGCTACATCTTGGAATAACAGATATGGTGCTCATGCTATAGACCCATGTGTTACATATGATGACGCTGGAAATCTTTGGATGAGTTATGGTTCATGGTCCGGTGGTATATGGATGTTTAAACTTAATTCTGAAACAGGACTTCGTGATAAGACTACTAAATATACATATCAGGACAATACGACAGATCCTTATATGGGATATAAACTTGCAGGTGGTTCGTCGGCATCAGGAGAAGCATCTTATATAGAAAAGATAGGTGAAAAATATTATCTGTTCCTCTCATATGGCGGACTTACAGCTACAGGAGGATACAATATGCGTGTATTCTCATCAAGTGATATCAAGGGACCTTATAAAGATGTGGCTGGAAATGATGCGAGATATGGTGCAACAAACACATCGACCACAAGTAATAAAGCAGGTGGAGACCAGTATGGTAATTCTACAACAGGCGAGCGTCTTATGTCGTACTATGACTGGCATTATCTTGACAAAGGGCGTGTGGCTCAGGGACACAACTCAGCAGTTGTTGATGATGACGGAAAAGCATATGTGATATATCATACACGTTTTAATGACGGAACTGAAAGTCATGAGATGAGAGTTCACCAGTTATTTACGGCAGAGAACGGCGGTCTTGTGGCAACACCGTTTGAGTATTCGGGTGAGAAATTGTCTGATACTGCATATGCAAAATCAGATGTTACAGGAGAATATACAGTTATATATCATAAGCCGACAGTAAAAACGCGTAAACTTGGATGTTGCCAGGAAAAGAAGATAACATTAAAAGAAAATGGAACGGTTACAGGTGATTTTACGGGTACATGGAAACAGTCAGATTCTAAACCGTATGTAACCATAAAAGTGGGTGGTGTTGAGTACAAGGGTGTATTTATTAAGCAGAAGATAGAGGGCACAGGATATGAGTCAATGTGCTTTACAACCGTTGGAAGCAATAATGTAACTTTCTGGGGAACTAAAGGATATAGTGACGAGTATAAGGTTATTAAGGATACAAAAGAATTATCATTAAATGTTCCTTCAGCTTTATATACGAACCTTGAACTTCCAACATCTGGTAAAGAGGGCTCAACGATTACATGGGAATCTTCAGATCCATCTGTTATCTCAAATACAGGTGAAGTGCAGGTTGTATCAAAAGACACAGCAGTTAAAATTACGGCAACAATTTCAAATGGCTCATATTATTCAAAGAAAACATATAGTACAACAGTAAAAAGCTTGTCAAATGCAGATACAAAGACAGGACTTACGGCTGATTATACATTTGAGAATGGTTTGCAAAATAAGGTAAACACAAGTCAGACAGGAACTGCGAAATCTCTTTCAAAAGGAACAAAACCGAATGTTGAATATAATTCAGATAAGGGCAGTTATGTTTTGAATCAGTATTTTGGTTATGCTGCTACTAATACAACGAGTTATACAGAATTTACAAATCCTCTTAAGGGAAAGAGTCTGACAGGAGCAACAGTGTCTATGTGGGTAAACAGACAGGACACAGATGTATGGGATGCAATGTGGAGCTTTGTTTATAATGATACTACTGCTAATAAAGAGAGAAGAATTTTCTTTACACCAAATACATATCTTGGATACAATAATGGTGAGGAGGGTTCTAAGTTAGAGTATATTGATTTAAATCATGCAAAATCGGTTACAAATAATATTGCTTCAAAGGAATGGCATTATGTAACAGTGTCACTTGGAAGCAGTGACTTTGGTATATATGTAGATGGAAATCTTGTATGTAATAAATCAAAATACACATCTTATTCCGGAGCGGCATATACAAGTGCAGCGGCAAATATGTTAAGCGTAATATCTTCTGCAGCTAATTTCTATCTTGGTTATGGTTCATTCTGGGGCTCAGCACCTCTTTATATGGACAATGTAAAGATATACAGTCGTGCTTTATCGGCTGCAGATGTAGGAGCATTATATTCAAGTGAAAAAACAGATATGGATTTATCTGTTAATGCACAGAATGTTACTGATCAGGTAAATAGCGACGCAAGTATTTTATATAACAGCTACAATGATGCGTATATAGCAGCAGATGCAGATGAGTTTGGCTGGAGTTCAGTAAGTGCTGCTGACAGTGTCACAATAGAAGAAGATGCAGAAGAAGCACACAAAAAGTATGTGCAGTTTGCACCGGGACGGAATAACTCAAGAAGTGCTTATACTTCATTTGGAAATGTTACTCTGCCTGACAAATATGTAGTTGAATTTGATGCGAAACTTACGGCTGGAAACACTGATGCTTCACAGTTGGCATTGTCTGCGGTAGATTATAATAATACAAATAATGCGTTGGCAAATACTTCATATCTGTGGAGTTTAGACACAAAAAATTCTACGAATTGGAAGATTTCATTAGGAAGTACGGCTTTAACAGCAAAGACAGATACAGTAACTATTGCAAAGAATACATGGACGCATTTTAAGACGACTGTTGATAAGAACAACAAAAATGTCACATTAGAGATAACGGATGCATCAGGAAAGACACTTGAGAAAATGGATATTGCAATGAGCAGTATATCAGATGTGAAAGGATTATGGTATCTGAGTGGAAAATATCAGGGTGTTGCAGGATTTGATAATGTGCGCATCTATAAATACACAAATACATATACGGTAAGTTTTAATCCGAACTATGTAGGTGCGAAAGATGCGGCAGTTTCACAGGAATTTACATTAGGTTCATCCCAGAGTCTTAAGGCTAATACATTTAAGCGTGAGGGCTATACATTTGCAGGCTGGTCTAAAACAATAAACGGAGCAGCAGACTACAAGGAAGGTCAGAGTGTTACAAATCTTACGATAGAGAGAGCAGGCGTTGTAATGTTATATGCCGTGTGGAATAAAAACGCAGTGGTTTCAACACCTACCCCTACTCCAACAGTAACCCCGACGGTTACTCCATCGCAGAAACCGGCTTCAAGTCAGACTCCTGCACCGGGTTCGTCGGCAACAACAAAACCGACAGAAGTACCTACACAGAAACCAACGACAAACCCATCGGCAAAGCCGACGGTTTCACCAAGCAATGAACCGGCTGCTACACCATCAGTATCACCAAGTACAGAGCCTGTGCAGACTCCGACGGTGGCACCGTCAAAGAAACCGGCAACAAAGAAACCGGCAACAAAGAAACTTAAGAGTGCAACCATTACGGTTAAGAAAGGAAAGAAGAAAGTATCTTCCGTAACCGTTAAGAGAAAGAAAACTGTTAAACTTTCAGTTTCAGTGAACTCAAAAGCAAAACTTTCAATGGCAAAACTTTCAAAGAAGTATGCAAAGATTGTTAAAGTTAAATTTAAGAAGAATAAACTCACGATAAAAGCACTTAAGAAAAAGGGAAAGGTTTCCATTAAGATAACAAGTAAAAAGACTTCTAAGTATAAGGCGGCGGCTAAGACGATTAAAGTTACCGTTAAATAGAGGAAGCTTATAAAACTTGTTTTGGAACTAAAAATCCAGTAAAGTAACAGCGATAATAAATGTTCTTGTTTGGTAAAAGTTCCAATATAAAAATATGACAGGCAATACAATGAACAAGCTCATTGTATTGCCTGTTTTGCCATTTTTATCTGAATTGTCGTAACAGTTCAGCCTTGCATTTCTTACATTCATAAACCTGCCAGCGAGCTGTCA